>ENA-ORSS01001823-ORSS01001823.1-human-gut-metagenome-genome-assembly--contig:-NODE-1823-length-20710-cov-5.152070_pt1 | contig 20710 bp, 23 predicted proteins | sample MGYA00241899_ERZ509162 | MGnify/ENA primary metagenome ERZ509162 (study PRJEB26280, sample SAMEA2338641) | human gut metagenome | biome: human gut; feature: human-associated habitat; material: faeces... | reverse complement strand
TGGTTGTAGAGCATCGGCAGCTGGCGGTAGGTCTGCAATACGCGGGACCAGTGGTCGCAGAACATCGTCTCGGACGTGGGGCGGAAGGCAAGGCGCTCTTCGAGCTTCTCGCTGCCGCCCATCGTGACCCACGCAACCTCGGGCGCGAAGCCGTTGACGAGCTCGCCCTCTTTCTTGAGCAGGCTCTCAGGGATCAGAACGGGCATCGCCACATTCTCGTGTCCGGTCTTTTTGAACTCCGCGTCCATCAAACGCTGCATGTTCTCCCAGATGGCGAAGCCATAGGGGCGCAGGATGGTAAAGCCCTTGACGCTGGCATACTCAACAAGCTCCGCCTTGCGGCAGATGTCGGTATACCATTGGGCAAAATCGTCTTCAAGATTCGTGATCTGTTCTACCTTTTTATCTTTTGCCATGTTTATGTTCTCCCTCAGTTTCAGGATAGAGTTCTGAATTGTTATTGTATTGTTTTTGCGCCGAATTGTCAAGCACAGGCGCGGAAAAGGTGCGGAACGGCAACGCCTTTCCGCACCTTTCTGTATTTTTCTCACACCACCGTCGGGAAACGGAGGATGGCCTTGAAGAGGTCGCCATCGATGGCGAGCGACATCTTCCCACCCTGCAGCTCCGTCAAGCTCTGCGCGATGGAGAGGCCGAGGCCGTTTCCCTCGGTCGAGCGCGAGCTGTCGCCGCGCACAAAGCGCTCCATCAATTCCTCGGCGGGAATGTTCAGCGCCGCGCGCGAGGTGTTCTTGAAGGTCACGACCGCGTCGCCGCCGGTCTTTTCAAGCGTCAGATAAACGCGCGTGCCATTCTGCGCGTATTTGCAGATGTTCGAGAGCAGATTGTCGATCACGCGCCACATCAACGCGCCGTCCACATTGCAGAAGAGCTCCTTGTCCGGCATCACGCTCACGAGCGTCAGGTCCGCCGCGCTCAGCTTGTCGCCGTACTCGCCCTCGACCTGCGATAGAAGCTCGTTCATGCTGCACCGCACGGCGTTCACGGGCAGGTTACCCGTCGTGGCCTTGCTGGCCTCGACCAAGTCCTCCGTGAGCTTTTTGAGCTTGAACGCCTGCCGCTTGAGGACGGCGAGGTATTCTTCCTCCTGCTCGGGAGTGTGCTCATGCTGCAAAAGATCAACGTAGTTGATGATGCTCGTGAGCGGCGTCTTGATGTCGTGCGAAACGTTCGTAATGAGCTCGGTTTTGAGCCGCTCGCTCTTGAGCTGCTTGTCGATGGCCGCAGCCATGCCGTCGCCGATAGAATTCAAGTTCTCGGCGTGGCGCTTAACGTCCCAATACATCCACTTTGTGTCCACCTGCGCGTCAAGATTGCCGGCGGCGAGGGCTTCGCCCTCCTTCTGGAGCTTTCGCAGCTGCGCGGAAAAAAGGCACGCCGCAACGGAGAGAAGAAAAAGAAGCGCCACGAGCTTAAAGTATCCGTCGTAATAGCCTGCATCCGCCAGGATCACGGTCGCTGCACTGACAAGAACGCAGAGCGCGGCCGTGCGCCAGATCATCGGAAGGGCGTGCAAAAGATTCGCCACGCCGCGGCCGAAGGCGCAGAGCACGCCCCAGCACCACTTGACGATCTTCCAGCACAGGCACAGGAGCTTGTAGACAATCGTTCCCTTCCACAGCCCGCCCACCTTGACGCGCGCACAGAATGTCACCCACGCGGCAAAGACGAGCACCGCCAGCGCAAAGCTCATCGCCAGCAGCAGCACATCGTAGGGCGGGGTGTAAAAGCTCACATAGGAGTAGACCTCGTTCACCGCCACGCACAGCAGCGCAATGATCGTGCCGTCAACGAGAAGATAGAGGTCGAAGGGAATCTTTTCCTGCCAGCCGCCCTGCAGCTCGCCGTCCTCGCGCCGCGCCGCCGTGCGGGCGAGGAAGATGAGCAGGAACAGCTCCATCGCGCCAAAGAGGATGAGCATCTCCAGGGCGTTCTGCCCCCAGTTTTCTGCCTTGTCGTAAAATACCTTTGCCCAGTAGATATCATCCTGCGCGGGAAGGCCCTTCACAAGGTAGACATCAAAGGTCTTGTCGACGTAAACGGTGCTGTAGCAGAAGGTATCGCCGTCGCTGACGTTGCTGAACTCCACCTTATCCTGCTCGTCCGTCACGCGGAAGCGAATGTTGCTGTAGCTGTCTCCCTTGGAGTAGATCTTGTCGAGCTCATAGTTTCCGCCTTCCATGGCGATATAGTCATCGCAGATCTCCCACGTCTTTTTGCCGACCGCATTCAGGCAGAGGTCGCTCGTGTAAAAGTCCCGACCCATACCGCCGTAGGAGTAGATAAGCCCCACAACATAGGTGAGGATGACCGGCACGAGCGCCGCCGCCAGCAAAAAAGCGACCGTCTTTGTCCAGAAATTGCGTATCCACGCAGCCTTCATTTCTTGTCCTCCATTTTATACCCCAGCCCCCACACGACCTTCAGGTAGCGCGGCTCGGAGGGGTTGATCTCCAATTTTTGCCGCAGGTGGCGGATGTGCACGCTCACCGACGTCTCCGCCCCCAGCGAATCCTCCTTCCACACCAGCTCATAGATTTGGGCGGAGGAATAGATGCGTCCCGGGTTCTTCATCAGCAGCCGCAGGATGTTGAACTCGATGGGCGTGAGCGCGACCTCGTCGCCGTCCACGCTCACGCTCTTTTTCTCCTCGTCGAGCACGATGGGGCCGACGGTGTAGACGTTCGGCTTCTCCTCTTCCTTCTTCGCGCCCAACTGCGTATAGCGGCGAAGCTGAGACCTGACGCGCGCCAGCACCTCCACGGGGTCAAAGGGCTTGGTGATGTAGTCGTCCGCGCCGATGTTCAGGCCCAGAACCTTGTCGCTGCTCTCGCTCTTGGCCGTGAGCAGGATGATGGGCACGTTGCTCTTTTCGCGCAGCTTCGCCGTCGCGGCGATGCCGTCGAGCTGGGGCATCATGATGTCCATCAGGATCAGATGGATGTCGTTCTTCTCCACGACCTCCAGCGCCTCGCGCCCGTTGCTCGCCTCAAACAGGCAGTAGTCCCCGCCGGAGAGATAGATCTTGAGCGCGTTGACAATGTCCTGTTCGTCGTCACAAATCAGAATGTTGTACATTTTCTCACCTCATGTTGGTCATTGTATCAGCCGTTTTCAAACAAAAACAGCGATTGTTTCTTAATTCTTACTTAATATCCTCTCAAAAAAGGCCGAAAGGGGCTTCCTTTCGGCCTTTCTCGGTTGTTTTCTTATCTTTTTCGGTCAATTTTGCGATAAAGGCGGAGCGCTCTCTCCGCCGCGACGCCCGCAGCGTGCGTAAGGCTGCGCGCGTTGTAATGAAGCTCTGCAAAGCAGAACGCGGACTTCCCCGCCGCCGCGAGGCGCAGGGATTTTTCTTCCTTTTTCCGCCGGCTGTACCAGATCGACATAGTTCTCCTCCTCACAAATCACACCCGTCGAGCGCAGCAAGGCCGAAGCGCGCGGCGAGGCTGATCTTCGCGCGCTCGTCGTCCGAGGATGCAACATCGAATTTCGTGCGCAGCTCACGCAGGAACAGGCCGCGCAGCGAATCCTCCTGCGCTCGCGCCCAGACGTCCTCGCCAATGCGCGTCTCATCGCGCAGCTCCAAGTGGAAGAAGTCGGGCGCAAACTGCTCTTCGATCGACTTGAGATCAAGCCCGCGCTCATCCGTCTCTCCGGTGAAAATAATGCGGTAAATATCGCGCACAGTCGCATCCGGCAGGGCCGCGCGCAGCGCGTCCTCCGCCGATCTTCCCGTCACATCGACGTTCAGGACCTCATACCGTCTGCGCGCGAACGGCACAAACGAAAGTTCGGCCTTCCCGCGCTCCACCGTGCCCGTAAGGATGCCCTTTTCGCCCAGCTCGTCGAAACCGCGGCCCTCCGGGCAGCCGGAGTAGGCGTAGGTCGTCTGCCCTTCGCGCAGGAAACCGCCGAACTGGTGTGTGTGGCCGAGCGCAAGATAGTCGATCCCGCTCTCCTTGATCTGCCCTTTCGTGAGGGGATCGTAGCGCGATTCCGCGGCGGAGATATCACCGTGCAGCACCATCAGATGGATGAAATCGTCCTCCGGTGCGCGGAAGCCCGCAAGCAGGCTCTCATCCTGCACCGGCGCGGTAAACGCCGCTCCGTACACGGCGCACTGAAGCTCCGGCAGCTCCACGCGCTCGACCGTCTTCGACGTGAAGACGTGCACGTTCTCCGGCCAGGAAAGCGTCGCGTAGGCCGACTTCGCGCTGTACGGGTCGTGGTTGCCGGGGGCGATGAACACTCGCGCCTGCATTGCGCCCAGCGCCTCAGAAAGCGCTTCCAGCGTCTCGCGATAGGTCGTGTCGCTGTCGAACAGGTCGCCCGCGAGCAGCACGAGATCGACGCCGTTCTGATTCACGTAATTGCAAAGCCGCGTCAGCAGCTCGCGGCTCTCGCGGCGGCGCTGGCGCGCCTGCTCGGCGCTCAGCGCGCCGAACGCGCTGTCCAAATGGAAGTCCGCCGCGTGGACGATCTTCACGCTCATGTGTTCTCTCCTCTCATGCCTGCGGGGCGGGCGCTTTCTCCTTGCACACGTCGACCCAGGCGACAAAGTTTGAGGAATACTTCTCAAGCTCGTCGCAGGTCATCTCGATGGCGCTGTTCGCGCTGCCTGCCGCGGGGAAAACCGTGTCGAAGCGTTTGAGCGACACATCGAGATAGGTCTTCACATTCTCCGGCAGAGCAAACGAGCACACACCGCCCGGCGCGTGGCCGGTGAATGCGCAGGCCTCGTCAAAGGTCAGCATCTTTGCTTTCACGTGGAAATACGCCTTGTACTTGGCGTTGTCGATCTTCCTGTCCCCCGCCGTCACGATGATGATGGGCTCGTCGTCCGCGAGCTTGAAGCTCATGGACTTCGCGATGCGCGCGCCCTCCACGCCGACGGCGACGGCGGCCAGCTCGACCGTCGCGCTCGACACGTCGAACTCGCGGATGCGGTCGGCGATGCCGAAGTGTTCAAAATAGGCTCTCACTTTTTCGATGGACATTTGCATTGTTCCTTTCTATTTTGCGCTTTTTCAGCGCACATCGACGCGCTCGACGCTCACGCAGAGCCCCGTCGCGTCATCTAATGTAAAAATCGCTCCCTGCATCTTGGCGGCGCTCTTCTCCGGCTCGCGGTAGCGGCCCGGGAGACCGCCGAGAAACGTCTCGACCGACTGCTCGGGCTTGATACCGAGCACGCTGCGCACCGCCCCCGTCATGCCGAGGTCCGTGAGGTAGCCCGTCCCTTTGGGGAAGACCTCTTCGTCCGCCGTCGGCACGTGGGTGTGCGTGCCCCAGATGGCGCTGACGCGGCCATCGAGGTAATAGGCCATGGCGAGCTTTTCGCTCGTCGCCTCGGCGTGGAAGTCAAGCAGCGTGAACGTCGGCTTTTCGCCGCTTTTGAGCAGCTCGTCCGCCGTTTTGAACGGATTGTCCGCATGGAACGCGAGGTCGCAGCGGCCGATGAGGTTCATCACCGCGATGCGGGCGCGCCCGCAGTCGAAAACGCCGTAGCCCCTCCCCGGCACGCGCGCGCCGAGATTGTGCGGCCGCAGAATATACGGGCAGTCGTCGAGGTAGTCGGTGATCTGCATCTTGCCGAATGTGTGGTTGCCAAGCGTGATGACGTCCGCTCCCGCGGAGAAGATGCGCTCGGCGTCGTTCGGCGTCAGGCCGACCATCGCGGCATTCTCGCCGTTGACCACGGTGAAGTGGATGTTCTTGAGTTTTTTCACGGCGCGCAGATGGTGCTCGAGGCAGCTGACGCCGCAGCCGCCCACCACATCGCCGATGGCCAGAATATTGTAGAGCATGGCGTTCCTCCGCTTTGCGTTTTCCCCAGTATAGCAAGGCGCGGGACAAAACGCAAGAAAGGCAAGAAAAAAGGCTCCGCAAAAGCGGAGCCTTTTTCTTATTTCGCGTATTCGATGGCGGTCGTCTCGCGCAGGACGTGCACCTTGATCTGGCCGGGATATTCCATCTCTTCCTCGATCTTTTTGGCAAGCTCGCGCGCCAGAATGACCATCTGGTCCTCGCTGACCTGGTCGGGCTTGACCATCACGCGCACCTCGCGGCCGGCCTGAATGGCATAGGCCTTGTCGACGCCGGGATAGCTGCCGGTGATCTCCTCAAGCTGCTCGAGGCGCTTGATGTAGTTCTCCAGATTCTCGCGGCGGGCGCCGGGACGGGCGGCAGAGATCGCATCCGCCGCCTGCACGAGGCAGGCAACGATGGTCTGCGGCTCCACGTCGTTGTGGTGAGCCTGCACGGCATGGATGATGTCGTCCTTTTCGTGGTACTTGCGCAAAAATTCGACGCCGAGGGCGACGTGCGTACCCTCCATCTCGTGGTCGACGGCCTTGCCGATATCGTGCAGCAGGCCTGCGCGCTTGGCGGCGTAAACGTCCGCGCCCAGCTCGGCGGCCATCATGCCGCACATCTCGCCGTTCATGCGGAAGTCGATGAGGTTGCCGAGCCAATCGACGCGCCCAAGGACAAGCTCCCACACGCTCTCGGTGCGCTCCGGCTCGAAGTCCGTGTTGTTCGTGACCTTGGCGTAGATCGCGCCGTCTCGGTATGTGGAGTCGAAGCGCCCGGCCACGATGATGTACGCGTACTCCCCCGTCGAGATGTCGTAGGAGTCGAGAACCTTCACGGCCTCCTCGTTGTCGATGAGGAGGCCGGAGGTAACTGCTGCGCCGGTTCCCACGTACCACGAGCCTCCGGAGATGGAGACGGCAAGCTCGTCGCCGAACCCGCCGCACACGCCGTCGGAGACGAGGTGGCGCATGACGCCGCGAAGGTCGCTCGCGTTGTACGGGCGGTCGTACACGGGAAGCCCGTCATCGCCCTCCGAAACCATGGAGTCCATCGGGTAGACGGTCTTTATCGATGTCGTGCTAAGAGCCACGCTATCTCCTTCCTATCAGCGCCCTCGCGATGCGCGAGAGCTGCTTCGTGCCGACGGTGGCCTCGACCGTATGGCCTTCGGCCTTCCACACCTCGCGAACCTCCTCTATGCGCTGCTCGGCCACGAGCGAGAGCGAGGGAAGCTCGGCCTCAACGAGGTCTCCCAAGTCCCACGTGTCAAGGTATCCGGCGCATGAGATTTTTCCGTCTATCGAGACGGCGGCCTGATGGTCGTAGGCTCTAAGCGCGCCGGCCGAGTCAACGAGCACTGCGGTAGGCTTCGCGTCCTGGTCGATGAGCGATGAAACGTCCTCGAACGCCCGAGCCTTCCACATCGCCCCGGCGTCGAAGCCCGGAACGCCGACGGTGCGGCTCACCGAAACCTCGTCGGATTGCCCCTCGTTCTTGGACGCGTGCGCGAGCACTTCCGAGCACATGCTGGAGTAGTCACCGCTGTACTCCATGGAGTCGGCGGTGCCGAGCGAGAGGGCGAACACGCACACGGCGTTGGCCGTCTGCCCCCTCGTGCGGTCAACGCCGTCAACGAGGCTCACCACGAGATGCCCGGGGTCTTTGTCGCGGTCGTAGGATACGAGCGGGCGGCTCCCGGCGTCGAACGTGGCAGCGTAGACGGACTCCATGCACGACTTCCCCTGCTCCGCGACGAGCGAGTAGGAGCTTCCGGTTGCGGAGCTGGTTCCGCTCCCCATGGAGAGAGCCGGGATGTCGCTCATGTGCCAGTTCGTGAGTGCGGCCGTTACCGCCTGCCTCCAGTTCGCGCCCTTGGCGGTCGAGCCTCCCGCAGGGGCTACCCACCGCGCCCAAAGGCACTCGGCGAACCTTCCCGAGATTGAGCACGCGTTCCCGGACGAGTCCTCGGATGCGGTCACCTTCTCGATGACGCCAACCTCGTCGCGCTCGTCGGACGTGAGAAGGTAGCGCCCCGGCCACTCGCCGGGGAACGCGCACGCAAGCTCGGCGGCGAACTCCCCGCACGTCGAGAGCCGGCGCGTCCACTGGAGGTTCGAGTAGGGTACGTTGGCCGCCATGAGCGATATGGCACCCGATGGGTCAACCCTGTGGATGGAGACGATCATATGCAGGTGTACCTCTCGCGAATCGATGGGACTACGGAGAGTGCCGCGTCTCCGGACTCCGCGTACCACTCGACGTGGAAAGCGCCCACGGGGATGCCCGCCGCGAGCGTGGAGCCGCTGGATACCTTCGCGGACGCGTTCTCTCCGTTGAGGAGCACAGACGTAGGCCGCTTGGTGAAGTCGATGACGAGCGAATCCCCGTCCTGCATGGTGATGTCCATGCCCACGTTCACCACCGCAGCGCCGGATGCGTCGAGCACCCTGATGGAGGGCTTGACCACCTCGCCCGTCGTCCTAACGTCGAACCTCGGGTACGCGAGCGTATGGCCGTCGTTGCGCATGGAGATGCGGTTCTGGATCACGCCCACCACGAAGCCGGCGACGTGCCTCTCGTCCTTGATAGATGCGTCCGGCTTGGGCGCTACCCGCTCCAGGCACGAGACGAACGGGAACCCGCGACGCTTCGACGCCTCAACCACGTCGATGCTCTTCTCGTCCTCGCTCATGAAATACGGGTCGAGGCATAGGAGCGTCCAATCGAGCGTCTGGGTCTCCCCCTTCGTGAGCGGGAGCGAGAAGGCGTACTGCCTGCCCTCGCAGAATCGCTCGTGGCCGGCGTAGGCCACATGAACCTGATACGAGCGCCCGGGGATGAAGAACCTCTCCGCCTCGTCCCTCGCCTCGCCGCGCGAGAGGCGCATGAAGCGGGAGAGGGCGGAGATGGTTCGGTCAACCGTGCCGGTGCGCTCGGCGAGGAGGTACCCGCCGTCGTACTGCGCGTACTCCCCCGTCGATACCTCGTGGGTGAGTCCGTCGAAGCCCTCCAGGCCGTCCTTGGCCACAGACCAATAGGAGCCGTCTATGACGAAGGCCGGGTTGTCCTGGCCAAGGCCGTCGTCCCTCACGATCCTGATTGTCGGCTGCTTCAGCATGCGAGCCTCCTAGTAGCTGCCGGCGAAGCCGTAGCGCTCGTTGAGGCGCATCATCCGCGCAATCTCGTCCGGGCTTTCGGTCTTGCCGTAGAAGTTCATGGTCACCTCGCGCGTCATCGGCTCCTCGGCTCTCGGCTGCGCGACGGAAATGCTCTGCGTCGTGGTGAGCTGGGCGGACAAGCCCCTCTGCGCCACGCCGAGAACGGATTCGGTGGCCGCCGCGACCTTGCCGGCCTGGCTCCTGATGGAATCGGCGAAGTCCCCCATGAGAGCCTTGCCTGAGAACGTCGTGTATCCATGGCCGCTGAAAGGCCCTCGCTTGGCGGGCGAGAACGGGAAGAGGCCACGGATGAAGCTGAGGCCGTCCTCGACCACGCCGGTGACGGCATCGAAGCCCGCGCTGATGCCCGACGCAAGGCCGTCGAGGATAGCCCTGCCCGAGTCAACGAGCCACTGCCCGGCACCGGAGAAGAAGCCTACGATCCTGTCCTTGATTCCCGTGACCGTGCTCACAACGGCGTCGATTCCGGCCGATGCGGCGCTCTTGATGCCGTTCCAGATGCTGGAGAACAGGGACTTGACGCTGTTCCACGCGCTGCTCCAGATGCTCTGGATGATTCCCAGCGCACCGGAAATGACGCTCTTGACGCCGTTCACGGCCGTGGACACGAGGCTCTTGATGCCGTTCCAGATGCTGGACGCCACCTGCTTCACGCCGTTCCACACCGCCGACCAGTCTCCGGAGATGGCACCGGTCACGGCGGTTATGATTCCCTGGATGACGCCGAGAACCGTCTGGATGACGGTGCTGATGGCGTTCCACACCGTGGTGACCACGCTCTGGATGACCGGCCACACCGCGTTCCAGATGGCCTGGATAACCGCGAGCGCCGCCTGAATCACCGTCTGAATCACCGTCATGGCGTTGGTCACGATGGTCTGGATGAGCGGCATGTGCTCGTTTATGAACGCGAATATCTGCGTGAGGATGGGAATCACGAAGGACATGATCTGGGTGGCCACGTTCACCACGGTGGTGGCAATCGTGGCCAGAATCGGCGCTACCCCCTGGAGGAGCGTGCCGAGCTGCTGCACGAACGGCATGAGGAGCGGCGCGACCACGTTCACGAGGTTGCCCAGGGCGTCGGACACAGGCTGGAAGGCCGGGGCGAGGGTTCCCGAGACGAACCCGGCGAGCGTCTGGAACGCCGTCATCATCTGCGTCGTGTCGATGGGCGGGATCATGTTCGAGAGCGCCGTGAGCACGTTAGCCGCGAGCGTCTGCACGAGCGTGGCGGCCGGCATGAACTTCTGCCCGATGCTGGCCACGGACGTGCCGAGCGCATCCTGGCTCTGGTTGTAGGCGATGAGGTCTTTGTTGGCCTCCTGGTACTTCTCGCCCGCCTCTCCGTAGAGCGCGTTCATGGCGGAGAGAACGAGCTGCTGGCGCTCGCCCTCGTTCGAGCACGCGGCCAAGGCGGCGTTGAACGCGTCCTCCTTGGAAGCCCCCTGCGAGACGGCGGCGTTGAACGCGTCCGCCGCAGCCTTGTTCCCGCCGAGTGCCGCGCTCCACTGGTCGGACGAAGCGTTGACCCAGTTGAGCGCATCGGCGAAGTAGCCGGTCACGATGCCGCACTTAGACGTTTCGTTAGCAGCCTCGGCAAGACCCTCGATAGGCAGGCCGTCGCCGAACTGGGAGTATGCACCCGTGAGGCTGGTGGTCAGCTGTTCGAGCTGGGCTTGGTTGTCCCCGCACAGGGCGAACATGTTGCCGGCGGTCTCAACGGAGCGGTCTGTCTCGCCGAGCACGCCGATGAGACCCTGGTAGGTGCTCGTCATGGCCTGCGTGCTCACGTTGTTTTCGTCTGCGGACGCGGACAGGCGGGACATGTAGGTTGCCGACTCCGCAGCCTGACCGACCGCGCCGCCGATGGCGGCGAGGAGCGCGGCACCTCCGGCTGCGGCGACCTTCGCTGCCGTCCCCATGGCCGACTTCACCGCGCTGGGTATCTGCTTCAGGCCGCTCTCGAAGCTGCTGGCCGCGTCCTTGGCCACCGCCTTCAGCTTCGGGGCGAGGTCTTTCACCGCCCCGGCGGCCGTGGAGGTCACAGGGGAGAGGACGGCCTTTGCCGTGTTCGCCACGGACTTCAGCGGCTGCGGTATGGCATCAGCCGCGCTCTTCATAACGGACTTGCCGGCGCTCTCGGCCTTGGAGAGGCCGGACTTCACCGCGCCGGTAACGCCGGAGAGCTTGGAGGACACGGAGCTTGTGATGGGCGAGAACGCGGCCGTGATGGAGCTTGCCGCGCCCTTCGCCGATGAGGTCAGCTTGTTGAACGTGCTGCTGTTCGAGAACGCCTGGGAGAGTCGCTTGCCGGACTCCTCGAAGGCAATGCCCATGTAGCCGGCCTGATCCTTGGCCTCGGATGCGAGCTGGCCGAGCGCGCTCTCGGACTTCGACGTTCCGAGCACCACGCCGGACGTGAGTCCGTTGCCGAACTCCTTCCCTGCGGACGAGCCGGCACCTGCGAACTCCTTGTCTATCGATGCCGCGAAGCCCTGCATGGAGGGCATGAGGGTGACGTATGCGGAGCCTACGTTAGCCATCGATTCCCTCCATTCCGAGCGCCTTGTCTATCTCTTCCTTCGCGGCGAGCGCCGCGTCCCTCTTCCGGTGCGCCTCAGCCCTCTGCCCGGGCGTCTGTATGGGCTGCGGCTTCGGCTTCGGGTGCTTCTTGTCGTACGTGAGCGACCAGACGAGGCTCCGAAGCTGGTACTCGATTTGCCAGAGGAGGTATTCGCCGGTCTCCCATTCGAGGGACGGTGCCTGCATCCTCGCCGTGCGCGAGTCCGCAGGGAGCTGAACCCAGAGCAGCGCCATCCTCGGAAGGTCGGGGACATCCCCCTCCAGCGGGAGGGGGATGCCGTAGTACTGCTGGAAGTCCGCTACTACTTCGCCCCGGTGCCTCTCGATGCACGAGACGAACCCGAGGAGTTTTTTGCCTTCGCCGCCTCGGTCGCGGCGTCGTTGAGCAGGTGAAGGTTCTCCAGGCCGCCAACGCGCTCGACGTACTCCTCGTCCTTGCCCATGTAGATGCGCTCCAGGGCGTGGAACATGCCGGCGGGGTTCTCCTCGGAGAAGGCGAGCTGCTTCACGGTGCGGTAGCTCGTGAGCTGGTCGGCGTCGCAGAAGAAGTCGCCCTCGACGCCCTCAACCTTGAACTTGATCTGGTTCATCCGAGTCCCCTTCCCTACGCGGCGGCTTCGGTCTCGGTGGACTCGAAGTAGTCATAGCAGGTGTTGCCCTGCTCGTCGGTCAGGTACTTCATCGTGAGGGCGCGTGCGCAAAGCTCGCCGACGGCGATGGTGAGGTCGTCAAGCTCGCTGGACTGACCCTTGGGAACGACCTTGCGCCAGCGGCGTCCGTTCTTCAGGAGGAGTTCGAGCACGTAGGCGCTCGTGGTGACGGAATCGCCGTTGTGCTTGACGGTGATGATGCCGTTGGCATCGGTGACGTTCTCCTCGCCGTACTGAACCTTCAGCGTCTCCGCCTTGATCTCGGCGAGGGTGAACTGCGCGCTCTCAACGCGGGAGGTCTGGGGGGAGTCCATGAGGTCGCCGTTCATGTCAACGATGTCCTCGGAGTCGGTCTCCAGGCTCTCAACGTAGCCGTCCTCGGAGATGAAGCCGAGAACCTTGAAAGCGGGGTCGAGCGGGGTCTTGATGTCGGTGGGAAGATCGGTGCCGACGGGGGCGCGGAAGATGTAGCCGCCCTTCACGCCCTTGGCGGAGCTAACGTTGTCGGTGTTGTTCGACGTTGCCACGGTCTTGGCCATGATCTCGTCCTTCCTATTCGCATACGGTCAGTTCGACGTTGGTCTGGTATCTCTCGTGGCCTGAGTCGGGGTCAGGCCATCGGTAGGAGCCGTTCGCCACGGCTCGGAACACGTTCGGCTCGTCCGCGATGTCCGGTGTCGCCTCCTCAACGAGGAGCGCTATCTCGGCGGCTCGCCTGCGGGTCTTAGCCCATGACTGGACGGCGAGTGAGGCGGTTCGCATGAACCGGTCTCCGGAGCCTCCGGTCATCTCGACGGAGATGAACTCGCTCGGGCGGCTCTTGGGAACCTCCAGAACGGCCTTGATGCCCGTCGCGTCCATGAGGCGCTGAGCGGCAACGCGCTCGATGTCCATCAGGCACCACCCCCGTCGATTTCCTTCTTCATCGCGTTCTCCTTCAGCTCGCGGAGCATCGCCCCGTGCGTGCCGGTTCCGACGATGTAGCCGCGCGCGAGCCGTCCCTTGACCGGCTTGACCACGTAGGGCGTTCCGATCTCGCCCGCAGGGCGCTCGTAACCCGCCGTGAGCCTGTTGGAGATTGCCTGGGCTGGCTTCCGTACGAGCTCCTGAACCTCGGGCGAGTCCATCACCGCCGCGTAGTCCTTGCGGCTCCAGCGGAAGCTCCCGAATCGCACCCTGCACCTGCACCTAGCCATCGGTTCGGGTCACCTCCGCCGTGAGGTTCCAATCGCCAGGGGTGTTCTCCGGCGTGTACCTCTGCGGGTCGCCCACGACCGCGTACTCGGTTCCGCGAACCTCCACGGTGCAGCCGCGAAGCTCGCCCCCGTAGGACTTCGGGAAGCAGAGCGTGAACGAGACGGTCACGCCCTCGGGGCGCGACGCGTCGAGGTCTGAGGTGGAGCCGGGCGCTACCACGACGTTCCCGACGGCCTCTCTCGTCACCTTCTCGGAGGAAGGCTCCCCAAGCTCGTCGCGCTCTACCTCGCGCCGGATGACGGTGACCGTCTCGCCTTGGATGAGGTTCATTCGACCTCACCCCGCTCCAAGGGTTGGAGGACGCGGCGCACCTGGGCGTTCAGGCCGAGCCTCTTCAGGTCGGTCTTGCCCAGGTACATCTCGCCGAGCGCGGAGCCGTAGGTGACGGAGGCCGTGTAGCCGCCCGCCCCCTGGCTGTACTGGGTAGCCCCCGCCATGGCGGCGGGGGCGCTGAGAACCCGGTTCACGAGCAGGCAGCAGACGGCGGTGGCGTTGCGGTCGAAGGCGGCGCAGACACCCTTCTGATAGGTGCCGTACACCTCCTCGAAGGCGGAGAGCATCTGGTCGGTGGCGTCGGAGAGCAGCACCTTGCACCGCTCCTCATCGCCCGGCTCCCCGTAGCGCTTCTTGTAGTCCTCGACCGTAGCGAACACCGTCCCCATGACGCGCCCCCTAAGCCATCTGCCCGGCGGTCTTGACCTTGGAAAGGTGGTCGTTGAGCTGCGCCTTGCACTCGTTGAGGAGCGCCACCACGGCATCGAACTCCGCCTTGGTGGGCGCATCGCCGGCCGCCTGGGTGGCGTCGGCCGAGGAGACGGCTGCGGTGTTGCTCGCCTTCTTCACGACGCCCGCCTTGCTGGTCGTGGCGTCGCTCGGGGCGGAGCCGCCGCCGGTGAACGGCGTTCCGTCCTCGTTGAACAGGGCAACGTCCATGGGAAGGAGCGGAGAGGCGTCCGCATCCTCGTGGACGATGACCTTCTGCACGATCTTTGCCATCGCTCACGCCCCCTTACGCGGCGCTCTTCAGCACGGAGAAGGCGTCCTCGTCAAGAACCGCGTAGGCCAGAACGGCCTCGGTGCGGTAGGCCACCTGGTTGTAGCCCTTCAGGTCGTTGCCGGTGTTGTCCGGGTCGCCGTACTCGATGATCTCGGAGGTGATGTCGCGCACCATGCCCCACTTGATGCACGAGAAGTCGCCCATGATGCCGAGCACCTTGGTGGGGGTGGTGGCGAGGCGGCCGTTCACGGTGCCGGAGGCGGCGGCGGGGATGCCGTCGAAGTTGCCGACGTTCAGGGACAGCGGAATCTCCGGGTAGAGGCGCATGCCGGTTGCAGGGACGCGCAGCTTGCGGAGGTCGCTGGCGAGCTTGCGGGAGAGCGCGAAGCCGTTGATGTCGTAGTCGATGAGGGCGTCCGTGAGGGAGTCGATGTCGGCCACGAGGTCATCGGTGGCGGTCACGGTGTTGGCACCGGCGGTGAGGGCGGTGTAACCGGAGAGAGCGCCGCCCGTCTTGGGGTTCACGGCGTGATAGACGATGTAATCGAGCGCGCGGCCGAGCGCGGCGGCCTGGTCGGCGATGATGTTCGTCACGATCTCCAGCTGGTTGTCCTCGTCAGCCCAGCGCAGCTCGTCGCTCACGCGGGTGGTGGTCACGATCTTGGCGCGCTTGGCCACGATGGGCGTGGTGCTGATGTCGTAGGAACCCTTCTTGGCTCCCTCGGCAACGACCTCCGCCTCGGAGGTGGGGTTGAACACGAGATAAGTCTTGTCATCGAACTTCTGCGGCTCGCTCGGGGAGAGCGCGGCGATGGTCGAGGTGTCCTTGACCTTGTTGATGACGGTGGTGACGGCCTCGCGGGGGAGCGTCACCTTGGTGGTGTCGTTAGCCATTTCGGCCTCCTATTCCTTTCCGAGGAGCTGGCGGGTGAATCCGCGCAGCCCCGAATCGTCCTTGCCCTCGCCGTGGTCGAACTGGCCTGGCTTATCGACCTTCGCGGCGGGCTTCTTCTTGAAATGGGCGAGCATCTTGTCGGCGAACGCCTCCATGGACTCCTTGTCGTCGCCCACGATCAGCTCCACCGGGACGCCCTTCTTCTCGGCGACCTCGGCCGCGAGATTCGCGCGCTGCTCGGCCTTCTCCTTCTCGTCCAGCCGCTTGGTGAGGTCTGCGATCTGCTCCTCGGCGGTCTTGCCCGCCTCGCGAGCCTTCTCCAGCTCGTCTGCCGCCGAACGGTTGGCCTTGGCCTGCTTCTCCCACTTGCGGGAGTGCGCCTTCTCCGCCTCGTAGAGCGCCTTGTAATCGGGTTCGTTCTCCTCGCCGTGCGGCTCGTTGTCACCCGCGCCCTCCGGGGGCTTAACCTCGTCTGCCATGTCGCTTCTCCTTCCCGCGCCGTGCGGCGCGCCCGGCTCGCCGTGCGGCTTGCCGAATTACGTCTCTGTGATGCCGTGCGGCATCTCGCGGGAGATTGTCTTTGGTGCGTGAGATTTGGCAGATTTCCGAGGTATTTGGTATAATTGCGATGAGGAGCGATTCCTACCCGGGTTTAAGTACACGGGTGCCTGGGCGCTCCTCATTCCTATTTCGGGCGCTTCATCCTCGTGAGCGTTCCGTCATCGCCCATTACCAGAACCTCATCGATGTACTCGTAGTCGCCCTTCTTGAACGTCTCGGCAACCCATTTGCAAACGTCATCGGCCGGGGCGTGGTTCTTGGTGCATGAGATCAGTAGCCTAGATGTTCCCTTGTCCTTCGCTTTGAAGAACTGGTTTCTCACGGTTCTCTCGCCGTTGTAGCTCTCCGGAACTTTGAACTCCCATACGACTCCGCATAGCCGCGCGTCAGCGGTTTTGACCCCGTTCCTGTTGACCTCTTTGATGAACTCGACCGCGAACCCGCTCTCGGCCAGCGCTTCGGAAACGTCTCGCTCCTTCTGAAGGGGCTTTGCGCCGCGTTCCTTCGTGATCTCCGGAATCTTCCCGGTCGTGAACCACTCCGGGTCTCGCGTCTCTATCTCGTCGGAGACGCGCTTGTTCACATAGGCGTCGAACGCATCCCCGGCCTTGTTCCCGTGCTTTGCGATGTAGCTGTCCCGGTACTCCTGCGGGAGCGCGTCCCACTCGGCTCGTATGCCGTCGCGGCCGCCGAGGGTGGACAGGCAGTCGTTGAACCTCCCGTACATCTGCTCGGGGTCGTATCCACGCACGGTCGCCTCCCCGAAGCTGGGGACTACGCGGCAGTTGCACTTGCGGTGTGAATGGCTCGCCGCCGATTCGCTCGTGTACTGGAACCCGAAGCTGGCCAGCATCAGGCAGAACCCGCATGTCTCGCCGACGGGGACGCGGGCGTAGAGCGGCTTCGCCGGGTCTCGCCCGGCGTTGTAGGCAACGCACTGGTTTGCCGCGCGGCGCATCTCGGTGTCAACGCGGTCAAGCGCCTCGCGCCGGAACCGCTCAACGTCTCCGTCTGCGACGAACTGCACGATCGCCCTTATCGCGCCCTCCGTCGCCTTCGGGTCTCGGCGGGAGTCAACCACGGCGCGGTACTTCCTGCGAACCATCTGCGCCTCGCGCGATGCGTCGTAGAACTCGGCGGCTCGCGCGGCCGATAGGTCTGTGTACGTTGAGAGCAGGGCATCGAGGACGGCGAACGCGGCCGTCCTGAGGTCGGCAACGTCCTCGCCGTCCCACTCCGCTATAACCTGCCCGATGGCGATGCTCGCCTGGCGCTGCGCCGCCTCGGATAGGGCGTTCACCTCTCGCGTCAGCTCATCAAGCAGGCTGCTCGGTATCTCCACCGTCATCCTCCTTCGGTGCCAGCAGCGACATCACGGCGGCGCTCGCCTGAGCCTTCTTGTTGTCGCTCTCGATGCGCTGCATCTGCTCGTCCGTGAAGTCGAGCATTTCGAGCATCACGTCGGAGTTCGCGAGCTTGGGGATGGCCTGAACCTGCTTCAGAACCGCATCGCTCTGGCTCACCACGGACGGGTAGGCAGGGGACATGAATCGGGGGTTGACGTTCCTGCCGGCGTCGCGCTCCGTCTCGTAGTCCGTGCCGTGCTTGACGGCTAGAGCCATGTAGGCGACGTTCCTAAGGGCGTTGCCGTTGTCCCGGTTTAGGTTCTTCGCGTCGATTACCAGAGGCTCCAGGGACGCGGCGATGGCATCGGAGGAGCTGGGGTTGTCGTTGCTCACACCGAAGAAGCTGACCGGCACGTTGGTGACGCTCGACATCTGGCACGCGAGGTTGCGGAAGTACTCGCTGAGGGGTGCCATCTGGAGCTGCGCGGACTGCCAGATGCTCGGGGAGTCACCGTCGCTGTCCTTGGTCACCTCGTTGATGGCTCCCATGGAAGCGTCGTACTTGTTCTCCTTGTTCGTGATGCGCTTGTCGGTTCCGAGGAGCCACATCTGAGGAAGCGTCGAGGACTCCGCCGCCACCTCCATGCGTGCGCGCTGCCTGATCGCATCGTCCGTGATGCTCATGACGGAGCGCGTGATGCGCGAGGAGCCGAACGGGCGCTCCAGGGTAGCACCGTAGGGCATCGGCTCCATGAGCGGGCGACCCATGGAGTGCTCGCGGTACTCGGCCTCCCAGTTTCCGTCCCTGCTGCGGAGCACGATCACCGCGTCCTTTGTGTAGACCTCGATGAGCGTGGGCTTGCGCGTCACCGCGCTTCCCGCCACGGCCTTGGACTCGGCCACCACGAGGCCGGCGCGGATGGCCTTCAGAGAATCGTCCCAGAGGGCGACGGCGGCGGTCGCCGGGTACGCGCTGATCACGGGCATGCCGCCCTCGCCCTCGGATACCGTCCAGAAGCCGCAGCAGTGCTTCAGCTCGCAGATGAGGTTCTTGCGGTAAAGCGCCTCCATGCAGTTGGCCGCGCATATCTCCCTAAGCTCGTCGGTGGTCGCGTCATCGTCGGTGGTGAACCCATCGAACACGCTCCTGTCAGCCAGGGCATGGACGGCCTTCTTCGGCCAGTCGATGCGCGGGTCAATCTTCCTCGCAAGGCTCTTCGGCATGGCGATGCCGAGGTCTTTCACGCGCACGTGGCCGAGGTAGTACTTCTCGCGGAGAAGGTTGCGCGGGCGCTTCTTGCGCCACAGGTTCATCAGCTCGAATACCGTCTCCCTGTCCTCGGGTTCGAGGTTGGCGGCGGAGGAGACCCCGGCCGCGAGGTTCATGTCGATGTTCATCAGAAACTTGCCTCCTGTACTCTTTGCGGGTCTCTCCTCGTGGTTCGCGCCGCGTAGAGCGCGAGGGATGCCGATTCGATGGGCGCGGAGATGCTGTTCGCGCCGTCTCCGAAGCCCCAGCCGTCGTGGCCGATGTCGCGGCGCACCGACTTCATGGCGGACTCATCGAGTGCGGGCGAGGCGATGTGGCCGAGCGTCCCGGCGTTCACCTCGTCCCGAAGCATCGTGGCCGCGCTCTGCACCACGGCGGCGGAGCTTGGGATGATGGCCTTCTTCGGGAACCTGCCGTCATGGAGCCGCTGAACGAGGGCGGCCGCGCCGGTCTTTCCGTCGATGCAGACGGCCGCGATCTCGTCCTTGTTCCTGAGGAGCATGTCCGCGATGTTCGCCGTGCCGCCGCCCGCGCCCTGAACGTCGTAAAGCTCCACGTACGAGCATCCGCCCTTCACGGCGCGCGCCCATGATATGGCCCCCGTCCCGCCGTCAGCCGTGAACTTCACGCCGAACGCGAGCTTGCCTTCCGTGGTTCCCGCGTCGCGCTGGCACTCCAGCCATTTGGAGCCGTCCAGCGCCACGTTCTGCACGCCGCCGACCGGAGACCACCAGCCAAGGCGCTCGCGGGCGAACACATCGGGCTGCATCTGCTGGCACTCGCCCTCCACGGCGGAGATGTCGATGAGCGTCCCCAGGGAGGGGTTGCACTCGTACCACCTCGCGCGGTCGGTCTTGTCCCCTATCTCCGATGCAGCCCACTCGACCCACGCCATCTCGGAGCGCCCGTCGTGTACGGCGTCGTGGAGGTCGCGGAACACCGTCCCCTTGTTCTCCGGTGCCGGCGGCGTCCCGAGGTAGATGGTCTGCGGGTTGTGCTTCGCGCCGGCGGAGATGGCGGGGAGCGACGCGGCCTGCTGGCTGTTCGTGAGGTCTTGCGCCTCGTCGTAGATCAGAACGTCGTAGGTCTTTCCTCGCGCCAGAGAGTCGGTGCGCGTGGTGAAGCGGATGAGGCCGCCGTTGTTCAGGCGTATGGCCTGCTGGCCGTTCGTCTTTCGCACGGTTTTCAGGAGCGCGTGAAGCTCCGGCTCGTCCTCGTCCTCGAACGGCTCGGCGAGCTTCTGGAACATCTCGTCGGATGTGTCGCCGTGCTGGCAGGTGTATAGAATCTTCTCGCCGTTGAGAGCGCCGTAGAAGCAGCGGGCGCGAACCACCCAGCTCTTGCCGTTCTGTCGCGGCACGGAGATTCCCATGGTCTTGGCGATGAACTTGTCCCGCTCGTCCCTGGCGAGCATCACGTCGAGGAGATGCGGCTGCCACGGCATAGGCTCGCCGAAGTATGCGGATGCCAGGCGCGCGGCCATCTCGCCGTCGCCGCTCAGGCTCTCCGGGATGTTCGCCTCGTACGTCGGTGTCTGCCTCGGAATCATGCGCCCGCCGCCTTCCGCGCCTTGGCCTCGCGGTCGGTGAGCACCATCGTGAGGAGCTTGGCGTTGGCGCTGCGCGTCTGCTGCGGCACCGGCGATGCGGCGCGGCACCGGGGCGAGATTCCCAGGAGGTCTGAGAGCGCCCTGATCTGCGCCGTGGCCTCCTTCAGCACGGAGAGCGCCGGGTTCTTCCGAACCAGCGGCACGCTGCTCCCGTCCTTCGCCTTGTACGGCTTGGTTCCTATGCGGTCGAATATGTTGATATGGCCGTCGCCCTTGGCTATCGCCTCCTGCGCCTGCTTGGCCACGGCGTGCCAGAAGCACAGGAGCCGGAGGTTCGGAACGTCCTGCTCCGTGAAACCGTTGTTTCCTTTAGGGGCAAGCTCCTCCCATATCGCGCTCTGAACGGGGTCTGGCGCGATGTCATCGGGCATGGAAACGCCCCGCTTGGTGTCAGCCATCGCGCCTCCCTTCGATTCGGGAGGAATGGTATTCGGGGCGTGAGATAGCCCCCCTATGTTCCGCAACGTGCCGGGGGGAAATCGGCCGTATGCCGCCGGGGCGGGGCGAGCGCGACGTTCGACC
>ENA-ORSS01001819-ORSS01001819.1-human-gut-metagenome-genome-assembly--contig:-NODE-1819-length-20723-cov-3.300997_pt1 | contig 20723 bp, 18 predicted proteins | sample MGYA00241899_ERZ509162 | MGnify/ENA primary metagenome ERZ509162 (study PRJEB26280, sample SAMEA2338641) | human gut metagenome | biome: human gut; feature: human-associated habitat; material: faeces... | reverse complement strand
AGCTTTCGCTGTCCCGCTTCCTCTTTTCAGGGTCGATCCTTCATTCTCGTTTTCATGGCAAAAAGCCCCGCGGCGGCAAGGAAACACGGAACGCCAAAGATCAGCAGCAGCCTTACGGTGGAATCAAACACTGGCATTTTATAGATCGCAACGTCCTCCGGCTCTTCCATGCGAACTATGCACGGCCGCAGAAACCGGTTTTTCATCCGGTACGCCGTGCCGTCCGCCGAAACATACTCATACAGCACCGACACGCTCAATCCGTCGCCGTGGATCTCTCTGCTTTCTATCCGCGCGCCGAACCGATCCGTCCGGTATAAATACCCGCCGGTGTCGATCCAAAGCGTTTGATCCGCATCCATCGTGAATCGGTAGCCCCTGGAGGTGCAAGGGTCGATCCGCCGCAGCACATCGCCGTTCGGTTTCAGGACCTCGATCACCTGAGTCTTCCCTATATACAGATTCCCGTCGCCGTCCACGGCAAACCCTTGATAGAATGTGCAGGCTTTGCCCGTGATCACCGAGAAGGCAGAAAATACCACTGCACTCCCTGCGATCACCATGCACAGGATCGTCCGTCGGAATTTTTCTTTATGTATCATTACCGTTCGACCTCAGGCTTTATTCTGCATGAATGGCTCGTTCTCGTTGGTCTCATTATATTTTCCGCAACGGGAGATTGCAATACCGTACCTGCGCAAAAAGCCGCTTCTCTCCCGAATGGGAAAGAAGCGGCTTTTTGCTTATGCCTCCCTCAAAGAGGGAGCCCTATATCAGAACTTGACGCGCTCGGCGATATAGTTCTTCACTTCCGCGATGGGGATGCGGACCTGCTCCATGCTGTCACGCTCGCGTACCGTGACGCAGCCGTCGGCGGGCGTTTTCTCGTCGCCCACGGTCTGAAAGTCCACGGTGATGCAGTAGGGCGTGCCGATCTCGTCCTCACGGCGGTAGCGCTTGCCGATGGAACCGGCGTCGTCATAGTCCACCATGAATTCCTTCTGCAGCTCGTGATAAATAGTCGGAATGCCGCTGTAACGGTTTTCCGTAACCTGCATCAGCTCCAAAATATTTGCCAAAGCACTGTTACGTGTATCCGGACGCACTTTGCCTAATGAATCAATCGTCAGCTTGCCATATAAGCCACCGCTGGAAATAATCTCCATACGATTACGATATATTTCCAAACGCACAGGCACGTTTTCCGAGTGAATACTGTAATCGCGATGTACCAATGCATTAAGAATCGCCTCACGCACTGCCTTCAGCGGATATTCATCCCTGTCCGCACGCTTGCCCTTATCATCTATAATCGTACTGTGGCGGCTGTTGCGGTTCACAAAATCAATCGCCTCGTCTACCATTTCATCTATCGTGCCGGTAATACGCTCATTATCAATAAAGCGCTCTCCCTGTAATCCCGGCTCGCCCATTACATTGCCGGGCAAAGCAACAGCCGTAATGCAAAGCTGTGGAAAAGCTCCCTGCGGATATTTAGAAAAACACAGCTCGCCTGCCAGCGTCGGCTGTCCGTTTACCGTAACACCCATCAGCTCTAAAATTTCTTCATCACTGACATGCTTAGCCAAATTTTTGCGGTCTTTTTTTACTGCCTGCAAAAAGCAAGCCAGCTTTTCTTCATCAAAAAAGCTTCTGCGTGCACCAGTTGCTTCGCGAATATCGTCTCGGATACGCTTGCGGAAGGCATCATAGCTGTAAATTTCATATTCACTCATCGGTTCATCAGCATCGCACACACGTATATAAGCGCCTTTCAATCTGCCTGTACCACGATAAAAACACGGTCTTTCTGCGACATCAAGCCCCGGAATCTCTGCCGAAACTACAACCTTGTCATCTATTTCGCAAACAGTAAATAAAGCACGCACACACGGCGACATCTGATTACACTGTTCTGTTACCTTTTTCTGCAAATCCTGCGCATCATAAACGCCGACAACATCAAAGCCTTTTCTTTCATCTATGCCGAACACGATAACGCCGCCCTCGTCCTGATTGGCAAAGCTCGACAATGTATCGTATAAACGTGTAGGACAGCCCTTGTTGGCAGCCTTCAGCTCTACTGTTTGCATTTCACATTGCAGATGTTTTATTTTAGCAACCAAATTGCGCAAAGCTTCAGTTTGCATAGTACGCCCTCCTTTTAATTGCTATTGCTCTTACAGTTTAGCAACTTTTTGGCAACTAGTCAATTGTTTTGCCAACTATTTTGACAACATTAACAAAAAAAGTCGGCAAGCAGCATTGCACCGCTCACCGACGTCATTGATAATTTTATTCACTATATACAGCGTCCGCCAAATCCTCTACAGCGTTGACAATGTACTGCGACACGCACAGCACATGCTTCGCCGGCACTGTATAGACCTTTCTGTTTTTCACTGCGTCCGTAGTCTGGTAACCGGAATTGTTCAGCAGTTCCTCCTCCATCTGCTTCGGATCATGCTGACCATCATAATTCCAGCCTGCGAGTAAAAACACCTCCGGATTAAGCTGAACCACTGCCTCCTGATTTACTATGCCAGGCTTATCATAATGCAGCTCCTCCAAGGCATTGCGCACCTGCGCATATCTGCAGACATCGTTAAACGAAGCCTCCGGACTGTAGTAGGCACCGTTACTGCGCATAAAAACAATGCGCTTCTGTTTTTCCTTAGGGATTTTGCCTATTTTATCCTGCACCTTCTTCAGATGCTCGTCCATAGCGGTAACCATCATTTCGCCGCGTTCCTTTTCGCCAACGGCCTCGCCCAGAAAGCGTATGCACTGACGCACATCATCCATACTCTTGGGAGTTTTATAAACATAAACCTGCAGATTCATGTCACGCAGCGACTGAATAACCTCCGGCTTAACAAAATCCGGTATCAATATCAAATCAGGGTGCAGCGCCATAATTGCCTCCGAGCTTTGGCCATCTACTCTGCTGCCCACACTCTGCGCCCGCTCTACAATATTGGATATCCCCGGGTCGTCCACCAGACGTGAGAAGGCAGCAATGCGACTGCTTGGTACAAGGTCAATGAGGATTTCATCAGTGCTTATAGACATAGATATAATGCGTTGGGGTTTTTCTTTAAAATACAGCTTATGCCCCTGCGAATCCGTAACAGTATAGGCTGCAGTACTTTTCGATTTTTGCGCACTATCACTGCTACAGCCTGCAACTATTAATAGTATACTCAAACACAGCAGCAGTGCTGTTATTATCTTTTGATATTTTTGTTTCGGCATGTTTTCATCATCCTTTATTTTCCTTCAGTATAGCTATTATAGCACGAACATCAGCTTTCGACATAAGCAAGTTATAGCAGTTTGGCATATGAAAAAGGCAGAACAGATTTTGCTCTGCTCTGCCTTTCTCAAAGGAGTTAAGTGTATATGAATAAGGTTAGGGGCTGATTAGAAGCTTCTCTCATAAGTGAAGAGAACGCTGCGTGGCATTGTAACATACTCATAATTGTTAAGTGCATCATCTCTATCAAGCAAATTTGCTGCAGTCAATCTCAAAGTATCTTTGGAAGTAGGCATGTAAGATAAGGTCATAGAAAGGTCAACACTGTTCTTTAAGTGATGATCCTTTATTTTATTGCTACTATGAGCTACATTATAATATGCTATTTCTCTATCAAGGTAGGTGAAGAGTCTGGTATTCCATACAAACTTGCCTTTGTTGAAGTCAGCTCCCAAGTTAAGAATATTCTTGGCTGTATCCTGAGACCATACTCCATTAGAGCAGGCTTTCGGATTTTGCAAAGTCCAACCAATACTTGCTGTCCAGTTTTCGTCAAGCTTTTGCTTATAATTCAATTCCAAACCGGTATTTTCCCATTCATCACGGTTACGCATAATATTGTTATCGTTAGCATCTTTATCCCAGAAGAATTTATCTTTAATCTTCATATGGAACACATCAGCTGTAAATGCTGTTGTACCATCATCGACCTTATAACCTAATTCATAGGTCCAACCGGATTGTGGCTTCAAGGCGCTATTAATGGCATAATTTGATTTATAGTAGAAAGTACTGTTAATGCCAGGCATTTCAAATGATTTACCTACATTGAAGTAATAATTTGAAACAGGATTTGCTTTGTAAACGCCTTGGACCTGCGGTAACAGTTGGAAATCGCTATCATAATATTGGTTACTGCCTACATAATACTCACGCAAACCTAATATCAGTTCAAAAGCATCACTGGTATGCACATCCCAAGACTGGTATGCAGAAAAGCTGTTTCTGCCAGCCTTGTTGAACACAGTTGTTTGAGTTTCCATGGACTCTCTATTGACATTAACGCCAAAAATCAAACTGTCATTATTTTTTAGATTAAATTTTTTCTGCAAATCAAAGTTTGCATTATAGCCATCGTACTTACTGTAAGAACCACCTTTAAGAGGCAAGCAGCTCAAATCCATTGTATTATAGCCTAAAACAGCTTTCCAACCAGCATTTTTGTTATCATATGCTAATGCATAACTATTATATGTGCTATTATATTGCGACAGCTTATTCATTACCGGAACAAAGTTTTTGTAACTGCCAGTTTGATATTTTACTTCACTGTGGTTACGTCCCCAGCTAAAAGTCAAATCTTTAGCTAATTGCGCATCAAGATAAAATTGGTCAGAAGATTTATCTTTTATATTGATTGCAGTACCTAAGCCGGTATTACCTGGTAAAACTGCATCATTAAAATCTTTATTCCATGTTTTCTTATAACCTACATTTAATACATCCGTCTGTACATTAGCTCCCGCAAGCTTTTTGTTACTGCCAATACCGCCAATAACACTACCAGTAACAGCGCCTGTTTTTGATGGTCTTTTAGTAATGATGTTAATAACACCGCCCATGGCTTGTGGACCATACAATACAGAGTTGGAACCTTTTACAATCTCTATTTTTTCAATCTGATCCATCGGAACTGTATTAAGCGTAGCATGATTCATATAGTTAGACGGATTACCGTTTACCAATACCAGAGTACCATCATCAATACCACGCACGCGAATTCTTGACATCATTCCGCCGTAATCACCACCATCTTCCTGATAGGTATGGCAGTTTGCCTGAGACAATTCACGTACAGCTTGAAATACTGATTGATATCCGCTGTCCTTCAATTCCTTTTGCGTAATTACAGTAACATTAGCAGGTGTATCTTGTACAGTTTTTTCTGTTCTGGTTGCTGTTACTACCATAGTGTCCAACGCATATTCCTGAATATCTTCAGCAGCTAATGCCGTCCCCCCCAGAGCGCACTTGTACTCATGAGCATTGACATCAAAATAGCGTTACTCAAAACTTTTGCATTTTTCATTTACTCATATATCCTTTCTGAAGAACAGTTAGTTTTAGAACAGCTAGTCTTTAATAGTCCTATTCTATTACTAAACTTACGCTATTTTAAACTATATACTGTTCATATAGTCAAGAAAAAAATTCTACAAGCACCAATTCTCTCTTTCCCCCTCTTCACTATCTGCAAAGCAAATGTTATAATAAGCATAACTGCCACATATCATATCGTGTTAAATAATTAAGGTGATACATCATGAGTAAAAATCCTAAGCTATACTATACTGCAGGCGAGCTGGCAGATCTTTTTGAGCTACCGAAGCAAACCTTGCTTTATTACGATAAAATGGGCGTTCTGTCCCCGGAATTCATTTCTGAAAACAACTATCGCCATTATTCCCTCAAACAGTATTTATTATTGGAAATCATCTTGAACATGCGCAAGCTGGGAATACCTATATCTAAAATCAAGGAATATCTGGTAGAACGCAGCATTGACAGCCTGCAGGCTCTCTTACAAGCTAAAGACCGTGAATGTGAAGAAATTATTGCACATAACGAAAAAATACGCAAAAATATTCACGTTTTTTTCAGCAGCTGGATAAAATCCGCGAAAGCCGGCTTGATCAGATAACCGTCACCTTCCGCCGTAGCAAGCGATTCCTGCTAAGTCCTGTGCCGCCGGAATGCAGCGGCGACGAAAGTATTAAAATTCTTGCCAGACATAACTTGAATGTTTTTTCCAAAGAGCATTTCAAGGAAAAGGCTGTCGGCTGGCTTGCAGACAAAAATTGCTTTTTGGCAGGGGAATACAGCCGACCGCTGGCCTATTTTTCCAGTGTTAATTCTGATTACCATGGCAAAATGGAGTGTTACACCCGCCCCGCAGGACTCTATATGACGCAACGCTTTCAGGGTACCTTCCGTGAGCATGTACAGGAGTTGGCGGAGTTTTTTAAAGCTTATATGCAGCGTAATAAGCTGCACGCCGTAGACAATCTTTATATTATGCCCCTGAAAAATCATTGGATGACACCTGAGCCCGAAGAATATATCTACCAGATTTCCCTACGGGTTGAGCCTGATGAAAATTAAAAACTGCCCCATCCAGTATCGTTTCCGATACTAAGCGGTGCAGTTTTTTCTATTATGCTTTCTACTTAACCCTTAAATGCTGCGCACCCTGCATATCGAAGGCTTCGCCATAGGCAGCATGGGCGATTTCCTGTACGCCGAAGACTACGTCCTGCGAGCAGTTGTAGATATAGCCTTCATTGGGATAAAAAAGCTGCTTGCTTTTGATGGCGCGCATGGTCTGCAGCGACGGATCCTCTAAAAATTTCTGATTATATTTTTTGATATCAAAATTGCCATGGTCGTTATACACCGGCATTATCAGTAAATCCGGATCAATCTTCACCAGCATTTCCTTAGTAACCTGCTGGCCGTTTTTGATTCCTGCAGCCGAAACGCCGTTGATAACGCCTGCTTCCTTGCACATATCGTCAAAGATACATCCCTCGCCGCCATAGGAGCTCATCAGCGAAACAAGAACGATTTTCTTCGGCTGCTGCAGCTTGAGCGCCTCTACCTGCTGCTTCACCTGCGTCAGCCTGCTGTCCATCAGCTTTACCAGCTCTTCTCCCTTACTGTCGGCGTGCATGGATTTGGCGACGGTGCGCACGTTTTGCCTGATATCCTCAATAGTCGCCGGTCCTTTCAGTACGATAACATTCATGCCCAAATTACGCAAATTTTCGACACGGTTCATGTCGCTCCAATCGTAGGCAAAGACTACGTCCGGCTTCAGCGCCAGCACCTCTTCGGCCGAAGGATTTTTGATTTTGTGCTGAATTTTTTTAGCCTGCTCTACAAGGTTAGAGCTTACCGGATCATCGGCCAGATAATTGACGGCAACCAATTTATCTTCCATGCCCAGCCCCATTATTATACCATCACTGCTAAGCGCCAGCGTCAGCACCTTTTGCGGTGCCTGCTTGAACGTAGTCACTGTTCCATGCTCGTCAGTTACAGTGTAGTTGCCGCCTGCGGCAGCGTCTTTACCGCCGCTGCCTTGTCCGCAGCCTGTGAGCAAAACCAGCAGCAACAGCAATAAACAAAAAATTTTCTTCATGCTTCAATGCCTCTATTTTCATCATTTTATTTCAGCAGTATTGACTCATATGCAGTAATGCCGATAATACAGTAATTTATATTATAAAGTATATAGCGCTATGATAGTCAAGAGGGATTAAAGAGAATGTTCTTCCCATATACAAAAAGGCGGGGCAGTGCGCCGCCTTAAAGGTTAAACTGTTATGCTATTAAAAAGTGTATTCTGCGCCGATTATGAAGCGTCTGCCCTGTGCAGGATACTTGTAAGTACCACCATCAATACCAGCACTTTCAGCATAAGCCTTGTTGAACAGATTGTAGCCCTTAGCATAGAAGGAAAGGTCTTTCGTTGCTTTATATGCCACAGACATGTCCAAGGTCATGTATTTGCTGTCAACATAGGCACTCTTATCTGCACCACTGCCGCCACGCAGGAACAAATCAGCATTCCACAAGTCATCGTGATAACGAACACCAAAGCGATACATATTAGGAATGTAGTTAGCATCACGAACATAGCCACTGCCTTGGTCATTATTTTTTACACGTATATAGGTGTAAGAAGCCTCTAAATTCCAGTTATCGTTCAGCTCATGTCCAACACTCACCTCCATACCATTTTTCTTTTGCTTATCAACATTTCTTACAATTGATACAGAACCGTTATCACTATAAGTAGTATCCCAATCAATAGCATCTTCAAGCTTGCTTTGGAAATAGCTAATGTTAATAGATGTTTTGTCTGCTATCTTAGTTCCATAACCAATAGTCCAGGTATCACCTTTTTCGGGCTTCAGATTCGGGTTACCATAGCTTTCATATTTAGAGTCATTATAATAATACAAATCATCTAATGTAGGTGCCTTGAAAACCTGTCCCCAGTTAAAGTACGCATGACTGTTTTCGTCAAATTTCTTGTTCAGACCTGCACTCCAGGTAGTTTTACTGCCTGCAGTACTGTGCTTATCATAGCGTACACCTGCATCTAAAGTCCAGTTAGGCGCGAACTCCCATTGGTCGCTGACAAATAACGCTTTATTGTTAATCTTATCATTATAAGAGGCAGTTACAGCATTTACATGAGAAGAACGATAAGACGCACCAACAACAAGTTTATTATTTTCTGCAGTACTTATTGCCTGCTGTGCTTCAAAGCCGGTTACTTTTTCATCAATTTTACCGAAGTTATCGTATTCATATTTATTACGATAAACCTGCAGATAACCCTGATCAGTATCGTTCATTAACCAATCATATTTCATATAAATATTATTAGTCTTTTTGTCAATCAAGCTAGGCCAGGGAGAAGTAACAGAATATTGGCTTATACCGGAGTATTTACTAAAGTCATAACCCACTTCTAAGTTGCTTGTTTCAGTTAATTCTTGTGCTATCTTCAATGAAACCTTTTCATTTTCAAATTTTGTATCACCAGGCCATCTTTTCGTACTGTTATCAGCTACATCTTTGTATTTATAATATCCTTGTTTATACTTAGATGCAGCAACCATTACACCGGTCTTGCCTTCTTTAATGGTGTACATAGCCTTTGCATCACGTGCCTGTTGAGAACCAAAACCCATGGAAACCTTACCATAGCTATGGTCCATCTTCTTAGTGATGATATTAACTACACCGCCAACTGCATCGCTGCCATAAAGCGCACCACCATGACCTTTAACGACTTCAATACGCTCGATAAGGCTTACATCCGGAATTTGATTTAAATCATAACTGGCACGGGACATAGTACCAACATCAAAATTTACACGTCTACCATTGACTAAAACTAAAACACGTTCGTCACCATTAAGAATAATCTTCTTCTCATCGGCACCTTCACCACTATCAATAACTGTCGCTCCCGGCACATCCTTCAGCGCATCAGCAACATCCAAATAATGTCTGTCAGCAATTTTCTCCGCAGAAATAACAGTTGCATTTACCGGAACATCAACCATTTTGCTTTCGGTTCTGGTAGCCGTTACTACCATATCGTCAAGCGCGAACTCCTGCAAATCCTCTGCTGCAAACACTGTGCCCCCCCATACTACAGTTGTACCTGCAAGCAAGGACATCATTACAGCATTACGTAATTTTTGAATCTTTTTCATACTCTAAACCCACCTTTGAATAAAATTTATAGCAAACCATCCGCCTCTATACTTTCAAGACAGGCGCACGGCAAGGCTAGCTTCCTTTCTCTCTCAGCTATCAGTTTATCTTCTTATCACATACTCGTCAACGGCAAATACGGGGTGTTATGCCGTTACAAGCATTTATTTACTTACTTTATATAATGAACATCATAGGCAAGCGACTGCACACACTTGGCATCTGCATCGTAATCAAAAAGCAGTACCGCAGGCTCACCGCTGTACGCCAGCTTCAGCTCGCCCCGGTCAATAACCACGCTCTGCCCCACGTTCATATCCATCCACTGCGAGGAACCGGTCTGATTGCAGACAATTATCGTCACATCAGTTATCTTAGATGCATGCAGCCAAGCGGGAAGCGGATTACCGCATACCTGTGTCGGTGGCCAGGCTGCAATATCAACAATAATTTCAGCCCCCTGTGCCTTCGTCCCCTTGTAATATTCCGGGAACCACAGGTCAGCGCACACCAGCACGCCTGTCTGCAGTCCGCTGCAGGGAAGCACGGTAAAACTGTCACCCTTGCGCGCCCAAGACTCGGATGCCATGCACTCGCCAAAGAGCTTGCGGTGACGGCCGATGATTTCACCATCAGGACCAAAGACAAGACAGCTGTTGAAGTTTTTATCACAGGCAGCATCATATTCGCCGCAGCCTAAAAAGAGGGTAATGCCATATTCACAGCACAATTTACGCAGCGGCTCCAGCTCAGGTGACGGTTGTGGCACTACCACAGCGTTTTCATCTATGCGATAAAAATAATATCCCTGTACTGCCATCTCCGGCGTTAATACCCAGTCTGCGCCCTGCTCCGCAGCAATGCGCACTGCCTGCTCCAATATCTGCAGATTGCGCTCCTGCGGACCGCAGCTGAGCTCTAAATGACATAAAGCAATTTTCATTCCATTGCCTCCGAAAATTCTAAACAATCATTTTTTCTATTTTATTGTATATACTAAGAATATAGTCAAGCAAAAGATACTACAAAGCAGCTTAGTTATGTCAAAAGATATGTAGAAAATACCTGTTAGATGTCAGAAGCATTACCTGACGCATTATTTATTAACAAAGAAACGTCAGCGAAGCGAAATACTTTGTTAAGCACCCGACGCTGACGTTTTTTTACTTTTGTATGCGTTTTATCGCTTCACGCTTCATGCTGCATTCCGCGCCATAGGCAGACTTATCCTCGAAGCCATACCAACGCGCGAAGCAACCGCCGCCGCACAATTTAAAATCACCGCATTGACGGCAAAAATCCATAGACTCGGCAATCACCTGCTTAGTTTTTTCTACCAAAGCAGGCTCTAAGCCGTTATATACATTACTAAGGTAAAAATCCGCATTGCCTACCAGCGAGGAGCAGGCGTAAATATCCCCCTTGGCATCCACAAAGGCTGCTTCACCGTTCATGGCGTAGCAATGGCCGAAGGTCAGACTGCAATCCTTACACAAAAGCTGCGCCCGCTCCTGCTGCGCAATCGCTATGCGCATTCCTGTGAGCTTCGCCAGCTCGTCGCAGCGCGCAAAAACGCGCTGCATAGCCTGCTGCATCGCTGCAGGCGTTGGCGGCTGCAGATTGCGGCCACGTCCCTGCCCGCGCAGGATGTCAAAGCCGATTTTACGGATGTTGCCCAAAAAGTAGGCAAAATCCACAATGCCTTCAAGTGTATCTACATTTTCCGATGTCACTACACAGGTCACGCCGCAGGCAATATTGTTACGGCGCAAAACCTCAATACCTTTGAGGATTTCTCCGGTTGCACCGTAGCCATTCTTTTTCAGCCTCAGCTTGTCATTGACCGCCGGTCTGCCGTCAAGGCTCACGCCAATAGCAACCTTATTTTTATAGAGGTACTTGGCAATCTTATCAGTAAGCAAAGAGGCGTTAGTCTGCAGCTGCAGTACGGCAGGCAGCTTTTCCTGATGCACATAATCTACCACTGCCTTCAGGCAATCAAAGTTCAGCAGCGGCTCCCCGCCGCTGAACTGAATTACGAAGCGTTCACCGCCGTCCGCCGCCAGCTTAACTGCTGCCAACGCTGTTTCCGGTGACATCATACTGCGTTCATGCTCGGCAGCATAGCAGTAACGGCAGGCAAAGTTGCACTGGCCGGTCAGGCTCAGCACTAACATTTTAATGCCCATCTGCTCTGTCCTCCAGCTCGCCCTCCATATCAAGGTAGAGCTTTTGCAGCTCTTCTTTGGTTTCCGGCTTAGCCTGCCACAGTCCGCGCTGTTCTGCCTCCAGCAGAATTTCCGTCATGCGCTGCAGCGCCCAGGGGTTCACATCACGCAGCCATTCCTGTACTGCCGGGTCAAAGGTATATTTTTCAGCATATTTTTCGTACATCCAGTCCTCCATAACGGCGCTCGTCGCATCCCATTGGAAGCTGTGCGCAATCATGTTGGCCATATCGGCAGCGCCCTTATAGCCATGCTGCATCATGCCCTTGATAAACTTAGGATTAATCGCCTCGCTGCGGAACAGGCGCTTTGCCTCCTCCTGCACGCTGTGCATCGTCACACGCGTCCTGTCGGTACTATCGCCGCAGTAGGAGCGCGGCGCGCTGCCCTTAATCGAACGCACTGCTGCAATCATGCCACCATGATATGCATTGTAGTCATCACTGCTGAGCATATTTGTTTCGTGGTTATCCTCGTTTTTAATCGTAATATCCAAGCTGCCCATACGCTTGCGGAACTGCTGCGGCAGGAATTTACCCTTGGTTTTTCCGCCATAGGCATGACCGCCCCAACGTACATAAACATCGGCAATATCATCAATGGTTTCCCAGTTCTTGCTTTCCAACAGCGCCGCAACGCCTGCGCCATAGGTTCCCTGCGCATCGCCAAAGACGCGGAAGGCCGCCTGACGCCATGCTGCAGCGTGCTCCATACCCTCCTGCTGCTCCAGCTCCCTGGTATCATCCTGAATATGCTTGCGTACAAAGTTTAAGTCATCAGGCTCATCCTGCTCCGCTGCCAACAGCACCGCAGCTTCTTCCGAGGCCGCTTCTTCTGAAGCTGCTTCCACCTCTACCGAGGCTGCTACCGAGGCTCACACCGTCAACACCACCGATCCCATCACCCTGACCATCAGCTGGTGGGGCGGCGATGCCCGCCAGGCTGCATACGAGGCTGCCTGCAAGGCATTCACTGAAAAATACCCCAACATCACCGTTGAGTGCACTTACGGCCCGTGGAACGGCTGGGAGGAAGCTCAGTCCACTGCCCTGGCTGCCGGCACCGCTGCCGACGTGATGCAGGTCAACTGGAACTGGCTGTTCCAGTACTCCGGCAAGGGTCAGAGCTTCGTTAACCTGAACGATTACTCCGATGTGCTGGATCTGACCCAGTTCCCCTCTAGCGCTCTGGATGCCTGCACTGTGGCTAATTCACTGCAGGCTGTTCCCGTCGCTATGGCCGGCCGTATTTACTACTGGAACATGGCAACCTTCAAGAAGGCTGGCCTGGACCACTACCCCACTACTGAGCAGGAGCTGCTGGACGCCGCCAAGACCTTCCAGGAAAAGCTGGGCGATGACTACTATCCGCTGGCTGCCGGCCCGCTGGACCGCATGATCATGATGACCTTCTACCTGGAAAGCAAGTACGGCGAGCCCTGGGTTACCGACAGCACCCTGAACTACACCGTTGAGCAGCTGCAGGAAGGTCTGGAATGGATCCAGAGCCTGGAAGATAACCACGTGATGCCCGACCTGAAGACCATGAACGCCGCCGGCGATAAGACCATCACCGATGGTCAGGCCTGGATCACCGGCAAGTACGCCGGCATCTTCACCTGGGACTCCAGCGCACTGAGTGCAAGCCAGAACCTGCCCGACGACGCTGAGTACGTTGTTGGCGACGAAATCAAGTGGGGCGAGGCTGCCAACGGCGGTTTTGCCAAGGTTTCCATGGGTATGGCTATTACCCAGAGCTGCGAGCATCCTGTTGAGGCTGCTGCCCTGATCAACTTCATCCTGAACGAAAAAGAGGGCGCTTCCATCATGGGCACCCAGTGCGGCATGGTTTGCTCCAAGGCCGGCCAGGAATACGCCAAGGAAGCCGGTGCTGTCAACGAGCTGATTCTGGAAGCCAACACCAAGGTTATGGCTTTTGTTGACCAGCCGTTCGACCCCTGCTACGAGAGCACTTCCCTGAAGGACGAGACCAATGGCGTGTACGGCGATGTGTTTGAAGGCTTCAGCTACGATCAGTATGATTCCGCCGAGGCTGCCCAGATCCTGTACGATGGCATCTGCGAAGCACTTGCCTAATCCCCGTTTTCACACTTAACCTTACGCATCAGCAAGGCTGGCCCCGGCCCCATGGCGGTGGGGCCAGCCCTTTATTATGTAACAAGGAGGTTTCCTTTATGAGCGCACCTGCTGCCAAGACAGTGACCCGCACTCCTTTCAAAAAATGGTGTGATGAAAACGTTGGCCTTTTGTTCCTGATTCCCTGGATCATTGGTTTTGTGGTGTTCAAGCTGTATCCGTTTGCCACTTCCCTGTTCTACAGCTTTACGGATATGAACTTCTTTGACGGCATTACCAAGTACGGCCTGATGAACTACATCTACATTTTCACCAACAAGAAAACGCTGACCTCGTTCATCATCACCTTCCGTTATGCCCTCATCACCGTTCCCCTCAAGCTGATTTTTGCTTTGTTCATCGCTTACATCCTGAACTTCAAGATCAAGTGCGTCAACCTGTTCCGTACCATCTACTACATTCCCTCCATCCTGGGCGGCTCTGTTGCCATTGCCGTTCTGTGGAAGGCCCTGTTCAAAGAGGATGGCATCATCAACATGCTGCTCTCCTTTATCGGCATTCAGGGGCCCAGCTGGCTGGCTGACCCCGATTACGCCATGGTCGTTATCATTGTGCTGCGTGTATGGCAGTTCGGCTCCGCCATGGTGTTGTTCCTTGCCGCATTGAAGGGCGTTTCGGTCGACCTGTACGAAGCCGCCACCATCGACGGTGCTTCCAAGACCCGCCAGTTCTTCTCCATCACCGTGCCGATGATCACCCCCGTTATCTTCTACAACCTCGTTACCCAGATTGCTCAGGCGTTCCAGGAATTCAACGGTCCCTACATTATCTTTAATAATGGCGGCCCCCGCGGTTCCGTCACGCTGGTTTCGCTGCTGGTTTACAACTATGCGTTCAAGAGCAACGAAATGGGTATGGCCTGCGCCATGGCCTGGGTCATGTTCATCATCATCGCCCTGCTCACTGTCATCGCATTTGGCAGCCAGAAGCACTGGGTCTACTATGCTGACTGATTGAAGGAGGAATTGATTTATGGGTATGAAAGCACGCGCCAATGTGGCAACCTTCTTCAAGTATTTTGTTCTGATTTTGATGGGCTTTATCATGGTCTATCCGCTGCTGTGGATGGTGGGTTCCACTTTTAAGACCAACGCCGAAATCTTTACCAGCCTTTCCCCGTTCACCACGCACCCCACCCTGGATGGCTATTATAACGCTGTGACCAAAACTTACGGCGGCGATATCACCATCTGGCGTGCATTCCTGAACACCTACAGCTACGTTATCCCCAAGGTTGTGTTCACTGTTATTTCTTCTGTCATTGCTGCTTACGGTTTCAGCCGTTTCAAGTTCAAGGGCCGCGATTTCCTGTTCGGCGTTATGATCATGACGCTGTTCCTGCCGCAGGTTGTTCTGAACGTTCCGCAGTACATGATGTACAACAAGTTTGACTGGATCAACAACCCCCTGTACCCCGCCCTGTGGGTGCCGTCCCTGTTTGCTACCGAGACCTACTTCGTCTACCAGCTGGTGCAGTTCATGCGCAGCATCCCGCACGACCTGGACGAAGCCGCCGCCATTGACGGCTGCGGCCCGGTCAAGATCCTGTACAAGATCATCTGCCCCATGCTCAGCCCCTCTTTGGTCGCCTGTGCGCTGTTCCAGTTCATGTGGAGCTGCAACGACTTTATGGGTCCCCTGCTTTACGTTACTACCCCGCGCAAATACCCCATGGCAATCTTTGTTAAGCTGTCTATGGACAGTACCAGTGAAGGCATTCAGTGGAACCGCATCCTTGCCTTGTCCCTGATTTCCATTATCCCGCAGCTGCTGGTTTTCTTTGCCGCTCAGGATTCCTTTATTGACGGCATTGCCGCTGGCAGTGTAAAGGGCTAAGCTTCAAGTTTTTTCCAAAACTTTTGATCTTTTTGCGCCCAAACCACCACACAGGCTGCCCCGTACCGCTGCAAAAGGGGTACCGGGCAGCTTTTATTTTGAAAACTCCGGCCACTGGCTTTTCTCGCTTTTGGCCGTTCCTAATATTCAGGATGCAGCCGGAATAAAAAAGCTTTCAGCTTTCCGCTGTATTCCGGCACATGATGGTGCCTTTTCTGCTGATCCCTTTGCATCGCTCTCCCCTGCCCTGCTTATCCGTTAGGGGCAAAACAAAAGCGGCCGCCTGTTGGCAGCCGCCGGGGGTTGTGGTTTTGTGCTGTAACATTTTTGGCCTTATTTTTCCGGTTTGTTTACCCGCTTGAAATATTGGCGGTACTGCTGGGGCGAAAGCCCTGTGGCATCTTTGAACACCCGCCGGAAATGCGCGCTTGTCATAAAGCCTGTCTTTTCCGCCACGCTGGAAATGCTTTCGTTGGTCTTTTCGATCATGTTCTGCGCCGCTTTGATGCGTACGCCGTTGATGTATTCGATCAGGCTCAGGTTGATGGTCTTTTTGAACAGACGGCTGAGGTAATATGGGCTGATGTAAAACTGGTTGGCAATGCTTGTCAGGGTCAGCTTCTCGGCGTAATGCTCCGCAATATAGCCTTGGATCTGACTGACGATGCGGTTGGTCACCCGGCCGCTGTCGCCCCCCAGCTCATGCTGGTTTTCGCACATCTTTTTCAGCTGCAACAGCAGCGTGGCCAGCAGCATTTTGCGGGTCACAGCGCTTTCGGAGCTGTTTTCGTCCTGCATCTGGATCAGCTGCTGCAGGATGGAGTAGATATAGTTCTGCTGCTTAACCGTGATGTTGCTCAGCAGGTGGTTGTTCTCCTCGCTCATAAAGCCGAACAGGTCAATCTCCGGGAAAGCCCCGCTGATCTCCTGCAGATACTCGCGGCTGAAATTGCACACAATGCGGCTGGTGGGGCCATCTCCTACCGAACCAGTCTTGTGGATCTGGTTTTCCCCAATCAGGATCACATTGCCTGCATTGACGATATAGGCGGAATCCTCAATAAAATAGCGCCGCGCGCCTTCTACTTCATAATACAGTTCATATTTGTGGTGTGTGTGGAAACTTCCCATATCGTAGCTATGCTCGCGGTCGATCATATCGATATAAAAGTCCACATGGGGGGAATAGGTATATTCCTTGACCATCCTGTTCAAACCTCCCGCCACGCCCCGCCCAAGCATTTTTGCCAGTTTTAGGGCAGAACGCGCTTCAATTTTGTTGATTTATTTCATATTAACACATTTCTTGTTGAATTTCAAAACTTTTTTCATTTTTTATGGAGGAAATTATCGTATGAAACTCGCTCTCGTTCGTGCCTGTACCCGCAGCGCCTGTTTTGAGCTGCAAAACAACACCTGCTATACCGCCCCTGCCCCGTTCCGGGTTCAGCTGAACGGCCAGACTGTGCTGGAAGCCTGCGGCACCAACGTGTTCAGCGTGTTCAGCCTGGAACCCGGCAAAACCTACCACCTGGAAGTGCTTGCCACTGATGGCGATACCGGTACACTGGACTTTGCCACCGCGGCGGAAAGCTTTTTTGTAGATGCTTCCCGCTATGGCCTGGTGAATGACGGCGTGACCGACAACACCGCCTTTTTGCAGGCTGCGCTTTCCACCTGCCCGCCGGGCGGCACGGTGTATGTGCCCGCCGGTACTTACCGCACCCAGAGCCTGTTTTTGTGCAGCAACACCACCCTGTACCTGGAAAAAGGCTGCACCCTGCTGGGCGGCACCGACCGCCGCGAATATCCCATCCTGCCTGGTGTGCTGCCCTGCGCCGATGAACAGCACGAAGCCTATCTCGGCGGCTGGGAGGGAAACCCGCTGGACTGCTTTGCCGGTTTGATCAATGTCATCAATGCCGAAAATGTGACCATCACCGGCGAAGGCTGCATCAACGCCAACGCCGACAACGGCGACTGGTACCAGCACATCAAGGTGAAACTTATCGCCTGGCGGCCGCGGCTCTTCTTTACCAGCAAAGCCAAGAATGTGACCCTACACGGTGTGGAGGTGTGCAACAGCTTTTCCTGGACCATCCACCCCACCTACTCGGACGGGGTGAACATCCTGCAGCTGCAGATTCACAACCGTGCCGACAGCCCCAACACCGACGGCATTGACCCCGAAAGCTGCAAGAATGTGAACATCATCGGTGATTCCATCCATGTTGGCGATGACTGCATCGCCCTCAAGTCCGGCAAACTCTTCCTTGGCACTGTGATGCATACCCCCTGCGAGAATGTGACCATCCGCAACTGCAACCTGAACCGCGGCCATGGCGGCCTGGTTATTGGCAGCGAGATGAGCGGCGGCGTGAAAAATGTGGTGATGACCCAGTGCCTGATGGACCACACCGACCGCGGCCTGCGCATCAAGACCCGCCGCGGTCGCGGCAAGAACGCCGTGATCGACGGGCTGGTGTTCCGCAACGTGGAAATGCGCCATGTGCTGACCCCATTCGTCATCAACATGTTCTACTTCTGTGACCCGGACGGCAAGAGCGACTATGTACAGAGCCATGAACCCCTGCCGCTGGACGATGCTACCCCCCGCCTGGGCAGCCTGACGATGGAAAATATCACTGCCACCGACGCCGAGTATGCAGGCTGCTGGTTCAGCGGTCTGCCGGAGCAGCCGGTTGAAAAAGTGGAGATGAACAATGTCAGCATCTCCTTTGCCGAAAACGCCGGGGCTGGCCACGCCGCCATGATGTGCGGTGCCGCCGAATGCAGCAAGCTGGCGATCTGGGCCGAAAACGTGAAGGAGATTCACTTCCACAATGTCAAACTGGAAGGCTATGCAGGCGAACGCCTGAACTTTATCAACGTTGGCAGCTTTAAGGAGGATTAAGCCATGACCCATGAAGAGATTTTGACCACCCTGGGCAATTATGTGGATTATCTGATTGCCGGCAGCTCTGCCGAAGCCCCACTGTGGAACATTGAAAAGGTGCGCAGCGGCAAGCCCAATAAATGGAACTATGTGGACGGCTGCATGATCACCGCCTGCCTGAGCCTGTACAAGACCACCGGGGATGAAAAGTTCCTGAAGTTCTCCCGCGATTTTGTAGACTACTTTGTCAAGGATGGCGGCGAGATCTACACCTTTGACGCCAACGAGCATAACCTGGACAACATCAACCAGGGCAAAAACCTGTTTTCCCTGGTTGATTTGACCGGCGAACAGCGCTACCGGGATGCTATCAACACCATCCGCGCCCAGCTGGACACCCAGCCCCGCACCAAGGATGGCAATTTCTGGCACAAAGCCATCTACCCGTGGCAGGTTTGGCTGGACGGCACCTATATGGCACAGCCATTCTACATGGAATACGAGACCCGCTACAACGGCATGAAGGGCTGCCAGGACAGTTATAAGCAGTTCATGAACATCAAAAAGTACATGCGAGACCCCAAAACCGGCCTGTACTACCACGGCTATGATGAAAGCCGCCAGATGTACTGGGCCGATCCTGTAACGGGCTGCAGCGCAAACTTCTGGCTGCGCGCCATGGGCTGGTTCCTGGTTGCCATGGTGGATGTTCTGGAGCGCATGGACGAGCAGATGTATTACGAATACCGCGCCATTATGGCTATGTTCAAGGAAGCAGTGGAGGCCATGATCCAGTTCCAGGATGCCGAGACCGGCATGTTCTGGCAGGTCATTGATAAAGCCGGCGTACCGGGCAACTATCTGGAAACCTCCGGCAGCTCCCTGTTCGCTTACGCCGTGCTCAAAGGCGTGCGGCTGGGCTACCTGCCCAAGCGGTTCCGCGCTTACGGCGAAAAGGCATTCTATGGCACCTGTGACAAATACCTGGGCGTGAACGATAAGGGCGAGCTGCAACTGTCCGGCATCTGCCTGGTAGCCGGTTTGGGCGGCGCCACCCACCGCGATGGCAGCCTGGAATACTATTTCAGCGAGCCAGTTGTGGAAAACGACGCCAAGGGCGTTGCTCCCCTGCTGCTGGCCTATACTGAAATGATCATCCAGTAAGGAGGTTCCGCTGTTATGGCCGTATTTACCGTTGGTGCCCGCCTGCATGATTACGGCAAGGGCACGCCCGATGAGCTGTTTGGCAAGGTTTCTGCAGACGGGTTTGCCTGCGTGCAGCTGGCCTACAAAAAATGCGTGCCCGGCGTTGCCAGCTATGCGGACGTTACCCCGCAGCTGGTGCAGGACACGCTGGAAGCGCAAAAGAAGCACAACATCGCTGTTGCCGTGCTGGGCACCTATGTGGAGCTTGCCATCGCGGACGAAGTGCAGCGCAGCGCCAACGCAATGGATTTCAAAAGCCAGCTGGCCGTGTGCAAGGCGCTGAACGCGGGCTGCATTGGCACCGAGACTACCGGCATGCACAAGCAGCCCGCCGGCACCACCCGCGAGCGCGCCCAATATATGCTCTGCAAAAGCCTGGAAACCATTCTGCCGGAAGCCGAGCGCCTTGGCGTGACCGTTGCCATTGAGCCCGTTGTTGGCGACAGCACCAACACCCCGCAGGCAGCGCGGCACATCCTAGATATGATGCAAAGCCCCGCGCTGGGGGTCATCCTGGACATGAGCAACCTGGTCAGCTTTGAGGGCAAGGACAACCAGCAGCCCCTGTGGGACGCCATGGGCGAGCTGCTTGGGGACAAGATCAAGGCCGTACACTTTAAGGGCAAGAACTTTGCGCCGGACGGCACCATGCTGCACACCAGCCTGGAAGATTCCTGCACCGATTACGCCGGTGCCTTTGCCATGCTGCGCACCCTGCCGCAGCCGTTGCCCGTTCTGCGCGAGGAAGCCGTGCCCGCCCGTGCTGCCAGCGATATTGCTTTTATCAAACAGTTTTTCTAAGGCAATACCGCATAATTCTAAGTGCCGATACGGCGAGCGAGGTGCGG
>ENA-ORSS01001813-ORSS01001813.1-human-gut-metagenome-genome-assembly--contig:-NODE-1813-length-20778-cov-4.912995_pt1 | contig 20778 bp, 20 predicted proteins | sample MGYA00241899_ERZ509162 | MGnify/ENA primary metagenome ERZ509162 (study PRJEB26280, sample SAMEA2338641) | human gut metagenome | biome: human gut; feature: human-associated habitat; material: faeces... | reverse complement strand
CGGAGGGCGGCTCCTGTTCGCCGCGCTCCATGCGTTTCATGAAAAATTCCGCGTAGGCATGGCCGTTATCCCGCGCCGCCGCGAACCATTCGTAGGCGGCGTCCATGTCCTTCGGAACGCCCTCACCCATGAGGGTCAGCTTGCCCAACAGATATTGGGCGTAGGCGCTGCCGTTATCCGCGGCCTGCCGCAGGTATTCCGCCGCAGTCGAAGTGTCTTTTGATACATTTTTGCCGCTGAGATATTCCTTGCCCAGCCGGTAGGCGGCGAAATCGTTGCCGTTGTCCGCCGAGCGTTTCAGCCAATAGATACCCTTGGCAGAATCGTGAACGTCAGCATCGTCGGAGAGATACAGCTTGCCGAGGGCGTACTGCGCCGCGTCCAAGTCCTGCTCGGCGGTGCGTTCCAACAGCTTTTGTGCTTTGACCGTGTCGGGTATCAGAAGTCCACCGTCACGGTACGCCATGCCGATGATGTACTGCGCGTAGGCGTCGCCTGCATCCGCCAACCGCTCCAGTTGCTCCGCCGCTTCATCCCGCTCCGCCAGAGAAAAGCGATCATCGTTCGCCACGCTTTGCAGATTCTGACACTTGTAGCTCATGGCGTAGGTGCTGATCTGCTCGCCGTCATCCTGCATTTCCTCATCCTCAAAGGAAATTCTGTTCATGCGAATATGCTCGGCCTCACGGATGACCGCATTCTTGATTTGTCGGAACTCCTTCTGCTGAGACAGCGGCGGGCGTATCCTCTTTTCCGCTTCGGAGTAGTAATCCTCCACCTGACATTGCAGTTCCCACCATGTCTGGTAGCACGCATCCACGGTAGGCAGCCGCGCCATCTGGTCGACGATTTCGTCCACCAGCTTCTTCATCGGTTTCGGCAGATAGCCATAGGTTTTCCTGCCGCTGACTTGACTGAGCTGCCGCGACAGATCCCAGATCATCTGCTCTGCCTCTGGGTGGATGCAGGTCATTTCCCGCATGGCCTTCGCCAATTCCAGCATGGCTTTTCGTGCTTCCGCCACCAGCTCATCGCGGGATGTGCTTCTCTGCTCGTAGACATGCAGCAGCTCCTGTCGGAAGATCTGGTTGGTCAGCGTGGACTTGATCTGCCGTATCCCATCTTTGGACAAGTACGCCTGATTCGGCTTTGCCGACCACGCCATCATGTGGACGTGAGGATGATTGCCCTCGTCATGGAAGGCGGCGTACCAGTGGAAATCCTCCGGCGGTATTTTCATCGCCGCCGCGATGTCATTGCGGTAGGTGCGGAGCAATGTGCGCCATGCCTCCGCGTGGTCATACCCCAACCGCTCCGCATCCTCCCGGTGGAGGGAGATGATGTGCGTCCACACGTTGCCGGTGTAGTGATCCAGTTCATCCATGACTCTGCTCAGATCCACATTGTCATCGTCACCGAACAGGCCGTGTTCACCCAGCCGCTCCGCTCTCGGTCGCAGGGCGATGTACTTGGCGTAGCCTTCCATGCCCTGTACCCGATCCCAATTCGATTCCAGTGCCAGTGTGATGAGCGCGGACGCAGTCGCTTTTGTCGGGTGTGAGCTGTAGTCCTCGTACTCCATCAGCTCTTTTGCGTCAGGAAAATCCTTCACCAGCTTTGCGAGGAGCTGCGTCTGCTTGTTGGTGGGCGGGCGGTCATCCGGGATGATCTCTACCCGCTCCCGCGTCGCGATGTACTTGAGATACCCGCCAGCACTTTGCCCAGTACCGCACTTGATGTACGGACTTTTGACGATCAGCCTTGCCATGCTTCGCTCTCCAGCTCACGGAGCTTCTGTTCCAACCGCAGTTGACCGTTGGTGCGCTTGACGGCGGCGATGCTCTTGGCCCGCTCCTGCCGCAGCACTTCCTCGCTCACATTGAGACTTTGCAGGAGGATGGACATTGCCATGTCCATCTCCACCGCCTGCTTGTAGAGCAGCGACGCGATGCGATCCTCGAAGAGTTTCAGCCGCGCGTCGATGGCAGACTGCACCGCACGGGGCAGCGTGGTGCTTTCGCCTGCGGCGAGCATATCCGCGTAGCAGTTCACCGCCTTTTCGATGAATTCATTTTTGCTGCGGCAGTTATCTTCCTGATACCACCGCTCTATTTTTCGATGAACTTCTGCACGGCGGGTGTCGGGTGGGCCTGCTTCTTCATAGCAAGGCCGATTGGGTGGTAATAGGGCTGCTGCAGGAGCGGATTTCGATTTTGTACGGGATGCGCTGCAAGATCAGGCCTGGCAGGATGCTGACGCCGAGGCCCCTTTCCACCATCGCCGTGATGGCAAAATCCTCCCAGGCGGTGAAGTGGATGTCCAACTGCACATGAGCGCGCTCCAGCAAGTCGGAGACCTCGGCTTTTCCGCTGTGCTCCAGCAGCAAAAACGGCCTGACCGGCTCCCCAGCGGAGGTCAGGCAGACGCCGCTTTTACTGCGCTCCAGCAGCGTCATGCCCCATTTTTGCTCCAGATCGGCGAGCATCTTTGATGGAGGACTGCACATAATCTATCTCCCATGCTGTGCGCATCCAACGCTCCCGATGCTGTACCATGCGTTCCCTCTTTCATGGGCCGCGACGATTTTGCTGGTGAACCTCGGCAGCATGCTAACTCTCCGTTTTCGGAGCCGCTGAAAAAATGACACCGCACGGCAGAAATAACTCTGCCGTGCGGTGCGTTTTTACTTTAATTTGGTTCGTCAGGCATGGGGGACGAGCGCGCCCTTCCGGCTCGAGCGGATGACCATGCCGATCGCAAAGCCGACGAGCGCGGGCAGCAGCCAGCCGAGGTTCTTGTCGAACAACGGCAGATATTTTTCCGCAAAGGCGATAGGCACATCGAGGCGGAGCGAAGTCTGCACCGACGCGGGCAGCGTCTTCATGCAGTCGAAAATAGCGGCTGCCCATGTACCGATCATCGTTGCGACATACACGGCACGGTCATGAGCGAAGAACTTGCCGATAAAGGCCAGCAGGATAAGCGCAATGGCCGGGGGATAGATGAGCATGAGCATCGGGACGGAATACTCGATGATGGCACTCAGTCCAATGTTGGAAACGGCAAACGAAAACACCGTGAAGAGGATCGCCCAGGTGCGGTAGGAAATTTTGCCGTTCGTCATCTTGACAAACGTTTCCGAGCAGGCCGTGACAAGGCCGATGGAGGTCTTGAGGCAGGCAAAGGTGATGGTGAAGGCGAGGATAAACTGGCCCACGCCGCCGAGGTAATGACCCGCGATCTGCGTGAGGGCGATGCCGCCATTTTCGGACAGCTCGAAAATGCCTCTCGACTGCGCGCCGACCAGAATGGACAGCACGTAGATCAGCGCCATCAGCGCACCGGCAAGAAGACCGGAGGAGAGCACGTCCTCGGCGATGATGTCGTCGTTGTCGACACCCATGCGGCGAATGACGTCGATGACCACGATGCCGAAGGCGAGACCGGCGATGGCGTCCATCGTGCCGTAGCCCTCAATGAGCGCGGGAAAGAAGGAACCGTTCTGATAGGCCTCCGTCGGCTCGACCGAGGAGATCGCTGCGCCGGGGGAGAGCAGCGCCGCGATGATCAGCACTGCGAAGAAGAACAGGAAGAGCGGATTGATGATCTTGCCGATCCAGAGGGTGATCTTACCGGGGCGCAGCGAGAAGAACAGCACGAAGGCGAAGAACGCCGCCGAAAAGACAAGCAGATACAGCCACTCCTGCGAATCCGCGCCCAGCAGGGGTGTGATGCCGGTTGTGAACGAAACGGTCGCGCATCTCGGGATGGCGAAGAGCGGGCCGATGGTCAGGTACAGAAGGCAGGTAAAGAAAATGCCGTAGCCCTTGCCGACCTTGCTCGAGAGCGTCTGCAGGCCGTCGGAATGCGTGATGCCGATGGCGGCGACGCCGAAGATGGGGATGCCAACCGCCGTGATGATAAAGCCGATCATGGCGACGACCGCGTTGCGGCCGGCCATCTGGCCGAGATGTACGGGGAAGATCAGGTTGCCCGCGCCGAAGAACATTCCAAACAGCGTTCCGGCGACGAGAATCTTCTGCCGGAAGGTCAATTTTTTAGTAGTCATGGGATAATCAACTCCTTTGTGTTGAAAATATTACACCCTGCACTTGAAAAAGAGAAACGCTCGGTTATAATAGGTATATTACAAATCAAAATACCCTTTATAGGAGTGGGGATATGGACAGCAAAAAATTTGAAATTTTGATGACCGCCGTCAACCTCGGCAGCTTTTCCAAAGCGTCTGAGGTCGTGGGCTACACACAGTCGGGGCTGACGCACCTCATCAACGGTCTGGAGCGCGAGATCGGCATGAAGCTCATCCGGCGCGACCACAGCGGTATTTCGCTGACAGAGGACGGGGAGGCGCTGCTGCCCGCGATCCGCGAATACCTCAGCGCGACGGCGAAGCTCGAAAACCAGATCGAGACCATCACGCAAAAGCGGACGGCGACGATCCGAATCGCCGCTTATGCGAGCCTTGCCATGCACTGGATGCCGGAAATTCTGTACCGCTTCCGCCGCGTGTGTCCGGAGACCGACGTGGATCTTCGCATGGTGGACCACGAGCTCGAACCCTTTGAGCTGCTCGAGGAGGGGCGCACGGACGTCATCTTTGCCGCGCGGCAGAGCCACATCAACTGCGACTGGACACCGCTCTACTACGACGCGATGTACGCCATCCTGCCGGAGGACTATCCCACCGGCAGCGAAGAGACCTTCCCCATCGAGGAATTCGACGGAAAAGAATTCCTGATGCCCTACGGGCGCTTCGACATCGACGTGAACGCTGCGCTGAGTCCCAAAAAGGTGAAGCCGAATATCCGCCCCTGCCATGTGGACGATGAAACGGTCATCCGCATGGTCAGCAAGGGCCTTGGCATCACAATGATGACGGAGATCATGATGCGCGGGCGGACGCACGGCGTAAAGACGCTGCCGGTCAGCCCGAAAACGGGACGGGAGCTCGGTATCGGTATGCACCTGAGCAAGAACACGCCAGAGGAAATTCTGCGTCTGCGCGAGTGCGTGCTTGATTTCACGCGCGAGCTGATGTGAAAATTTCCCATCCGCGATTTAGAAGCGGCTGCCCCATCAAAAAAGTAAAGCAGGGCGCTTGCCTAAAAGGCAAGCGCCCTGCTTTGTCGATTTTGGGAATGGTCTTATCCTTCGATTTTTGCCGAAGCCGCGCCATCACTCTTTTGCAGATGCGCATAGCGGCGCGAGGGGCGGAAGTACAGCACCGCTGCCAGCATTAGAAGCGCCGTGGTTGCAAGGCTGATGGGGAAGACCAGCATGATGTTCATAAATGTCTTGTACTGCGGGAAGACCCAGCGCAGCCAGCTCAGGCGGACGCCGCAGACGCCCAGCATCGTCAAAACGGCGGGCGGCAGTGAAATTTCAAAGCCGCGCAGGTAGCCGGAAAGCACCTCGTAGCAAAGGCTGAACAGGTGCGACGGCATGATCAGCATGAGGCGAATATAGCCCGTCTCTACCACCTGCGGGTCGCCGTTGAAGATGGTGAGCAGCGACTTTCCGAAAAAGAGGATCAGAGCGATGGCGACGCCGAGGCTGATGATGCCCTCGAGAAGACACAGCAGCAGCGTTTTCTTGCAGCGCTTGATCTCGCCCGCGCCAAAGTTCTGTCCGACGAATGTCGTGCAGGCCTGCGAGAAGGAGTTGAGGATATCGTAGGTGATGACCTCAATGTTGTAGGCTGCGCTCGACGCCGCCATGACGACCGTGCCGAGGCTGTTGATCGCGCCCTGAATGACGATATTCGCGATGGAGAACATCGCGCTCTGCACACCCGCAGGAACGCCGATGCGCAGAATTTGCTTGAGGCACAGCCCGTCGATGCGCAGCTTTTTCGGCTCAAGGCGGATGACCTTGTCCGTTTTGAGCAGGAAGACCCACAAGATCGCCGCGCTGACCGCGTTCGACAGCACCGTTGCGATCGCGACGCCGTCCACGCTCATGTGGAGTGCGGCCACGAAAAAGAGATTCAGGATCACGTTCAGAACGCCGGAGGCCGTCAGCGCGATCAGCGGAATTTTCGTCTCGCCCACGCTGCGGAAGACCGCCGCCTCAAAGTTGTAGAGCAGGATCACCGGCAGGCCCGCAAGATAGATGCGCAGGTATAGCAGCGCCAGCGGGAACACATCGTCCGGCACATTCAGCTGATTCAGCAGCGGAACGGCGAACAGCTCACCGATGATCGCCGCGATCAAACCGCCCAGCACCGCCACGACGATGGAGGTGTGCACCGCGTGGTGCACCATCGTGTCGTTCTTTTCGCCGATGGCGTGCGCGATCGTCACGTTCGCGCCCAGCGCGATGCCGATGAACAGGTTGACGATCAGGCTAATGATCGAGCTGTTTGTGCCGACGGCCGCGACCGCCACAGTGCGGAGCTCGCCGGTAAAGTTACCGATGACGGCGATGTCCGCGGCGTTGAACAGCTGGCTCAAAATCGCCGTGGCCGCCACCGGAACGGCAAAGCGCGGGATCTTATCCCAGAGCGTCCCGTGGAGCATATCCAATGATTTTTTCTGCGATGCAGCTTTCAACTCTACCGCCCCTTTCCGCAATTTGTCTGGCCTATGATATCACGCTTTGGGCCAAATGCAAGAGACAGAAAGGCCAAAAATGAAGCACAGCGCAAAGAATGCTTTGTTTTGCTGCGAAAAGCGCGGATACTCACAGGCATTCCTGCAAAATTTCGTAGATCTCGTCGTGCGTCAACTTTTTGCAGCAGCCAGCGGTGATGTTGGTAGAATCCGCCACGGCGCGGAAGTCGGTGTCGGCGGGGATACCAAGCTCTGCAAAGCTGGTCGGCAGACCGATTTCCTTAATAAACGCGGCCAGCGCGTCGATACCGGCAGCCGCGGTCTCCTCAATGCTGCCCTTGGGTGCGACACCCCAGACGTTCTGCGCCCAGCGGGTGAACCGCGCCGTGCCGGATTTGTAGATGTGGCGGTACAGGACAGGGTGGATGACCGCCAGCCCCGCGCCGTGGTTGCAGTCGGTGTAAGCACCCACGGCATGTTCCAGCATATGGCATTGGAAGTCGGTCTGCTTGCCCAACTTCAGCAGGCTGTTTTCGGCAAGGGCAGAGTCCCACATCAGTTCGCCACGGGCAAAGTCGTTGTCCGGGTCGGCTATCAGGGTACGGAGGTTCTTGATGACGTTGCGCATCACCGCCTCGTTGATTTCATCAGAGAGGTTGTCCGTCTGCGGCTTGCCCATATAGGTTTCCATACAGTGGCTCAATGTGTCGAATGCGCCGCTGATGACTTGTCCCATCGGAAGGGTTTTCGTCAAGTCGCTGTCCAAGACGGCGAAGTTGTGGTAAGCCCCAACCAGCGGCTGTTTCAGCTTCTTTTCGGTGTGGGTGATGACCGCCCCGTTGTTCTGCTCGGCTCCGGGTCCAGATGCCGTGACGACAGCGCCCATCGGCACGAACTCCGTAGGATATTGATGCTTTGCGTACTGCATCTCCCAGATGTCCTCATTTAGTTTCGCTTGTGCAGACACTATCTTGCAGCAGTCGATGACCGACCCTCCGCCCACGGCAAGGATGAAGTCTATGCCCTGCTCGCGCACAATCCTTGCGCCTTCCTGTACTTTGGCGTATGTCGGATTGGGCATAATGCCTCCGAAGTCCGTCACATTCTTGCCGCATTCGTGCAGCCAATCCACCATCTTGTCATACAATCCCGTGCGTTTCAACGATCCGCCGCCGTATGCCAGTAGCACATTCCTGCCCACAAGTTTCATTTCTTCCTTGATTGCGTTCTCCGCACATCCTTTGCCAAAATGCTGGCGGACGGGATATTGATAGGTAAAACTGTTCATCTTTTCTATTTTTCTTTATTATGTCATTCATCATTTTTCGGGAAAAAGAACGGAAGCGCATTGTAGATGTATTCCATCGTCGGACGGTATTCGTGCCGTGCGCCTTCTTTTTCGTGGAAAGTCATATTGCCCGTATGGAACACTTCCGGCAGACGTGCCATCCCTTCAATTTGCAGCAAGGTCTCGCTGTATGCCGAATCACTTGTTCCGCTCGCCGCCCAAATATAGAAACCCGTTCCGGCGTATGCGGATTGCCGTACCTTGTCTGCCAGATAAGCCGCCGTTTCATCGGGGCGGTTCATTCCGGCAAACCTGCCCAACGACCAGCAGTCACCGCTAATGGGCATAAACCACTTGAACGCATCGAGTGTCTCGTCGAAGGCATACCAAGTCGTAACCGCACCCATTGAGAAACCGCCGATGGCACGATGTTCACGGGAAGCCTCGATGCCTTCCGCATCCGTGGTTTCAGCGTATGTACGGTATCGGCTTTCTACCACGGGAATCAGGTCGTTCACCAATTCCTGCGGCAAAGCACGGCAATACGGGTCGGCATCCGTATAATTGGCTGTGGGCTGGCCGTAGTTGTAGGTAGGTGTGACGACAATCATCGGGTCGATATCGCCGTGGGCAATCATCTGGTCAAGCAGTTTGCGGAGCATACCGTTTTCTGTCTCGAAATAGGTGGAAGCCGTGCCGTAATGCCCGTGTACGAGGTACATAATGTTGTACCGTTCCTGCCCGTCATAGCCGTAGGGCAGATAGACGTATGCCGTGTTCGTCCGTGCTGCGCCGCTGCCTTCCGCATAGTCGCGTGTGTTGTAGTCCACACGGACAATGCTGCCACGCTGTTCCGCTTCCTGTTCGTATCCGTCAGGGATGGGAGTCGTTTCACTGACAAGTTCCACTTCGGATGAAGGTGTACCGGAGTTGCCCGGAACGGACGAATTGCCCGTTTCCGGTAAGGTATCATCCGTACCACATCCGGCAAGAAACGCTACGAGAAAAAGCGGCAGTACCATATATAAACAGCACGTTTTCATTGTTCTGACATTCCTATCCGTCCGAGCCATTCACGTATGCCGTCTGCCGAACCTGCCACGCTGTTGCGCGAAATGCTGTAACCGTCCACCATCGTGGCGTTTGGCTCCATTCCGGCAATGTCGTCCACCGTGCCGCTCCATCCGCTTCCGCCGTGGGACGAGAAAGGGATGAGCGTCTTGCCCGTAAAGTCGTATTCATCAAAGAACGAATACATCGCCATCGGCATCTGATACCACCAGATGGGATAGCCCACGAAGATGACATCGTAATCATCGAAGTTCTCAATCTCCGTGGCAAGAGCCGGACGGATGTCGTTCTGCCGCTCGTTGTCGGCTTGTGATGCCAAATCGTCGAAATTGCCCGGATAGGGCGTTGCCGTCTGTATCCGTACAACGTCGGCACCGGTGGCTTCGCTGATGACCATCGCCATATATTCCACACTGCCGTACAAGTCGCCGTTCACAATCACACGACTGGCGGAAGTGCTGGCATCCACACCGTCCGGCAAAGGCTCGGAGAAGTAGGCAACAAGTACATTGTGATTGGTTCCGGGCACTACTTCTTCGGTAGGGACATCTATGTCGTTATCTTCATTGTCACCACAAGAGGCGAATGCCAGCGTTGCGCAAAGCAAAGTGAAAGGAATAAAATACCGTATCATCTGCCAGTCCTTCTTCTATTTGATAACCTTAATCTCTTTCAGCCACTCCGTAATCCCGTCCGTGTTGCGGCTCACCGCTCCGAAACCTTTCAGATGCTTGGCGTCGGGCGTGAGTTCCACAATCTTGGCAAGGGTTTCGTCGCGATAGGTCGAGGCGTAGGTGCAGAACGGAATGACCGTCTTGCCCTTGAAGTCATAGCTCTCGGTAAAGGTGTTGATGATCATCGGGGCGGTCCACCACCATACGGGGCAGCCGATGAACACCGTGTCGTAACTGTCCCAATCTTCCACCTTGTTCTTGATAGCGGGGCGGGCGTTGTCTTCCTTTTCTTTCTTGGCTACCTCGGTGCAAGGGGGGTATTCCGTAGGATATGGCTTTACGGGTTCGATGCGGAAGAGCGTACCGCCCGTCTGCTTGGCAATCTGTTCTGCCACATACTGTGTGTTGCCGCTCCAACTGAAATAAGCGACCAATATTTTTTTGTCCTGTGCGTACATATTTAATCCGCCTGCAATAAGCAAGGCGATGAGGGTGATAATCTTTGTTTTCATTTGACTTTATTGTTTTAATGTTTATTCAATGATTCCTATCTCCCGAAGCCAATTCTCCACATTCGATTCGTTGTTTAGGCTTCCGCTGGTCAATCCCAATCCGTCCAGATGCACCTCGGCTCCTGAAGTCAGTTCTGCGATGCGTGCCAATGTCTCGTCACGGTAGGTTGATGCGTAGGTGCAGAACGGAACGACAGTCTTTCCTGCAAAATCGTAACTCTCGGCGAAAGTGCAGATAATCATCGGTGTGGTGTGCCACCATACGGGACAACCGATGAAAATAGTATCGTATTCCGCCCACGCTTCTTCATCAATTGTGCTGCTTATGGCAGGACGGGCATCGCTGTCCCGTTCTTCCAATGCCACTTCTGTACATTCGGTATAATCTTCGGGATAAGGTGTGACAGGCTCTATGCGGAACAGGTCTGCTCCGGTATGAGCCACAATCTGTTGTGCCATCCGCTGTGTGGTTCCGCCCCAGCTGAAGTATGCCACAAGAATGTTGTTACTGTCGCCCGATGGTTCGTCGGGCGTATTCGGTTCATCCGGATTTTCTGTTCCTTCATTGTCATCTTGGTTTCCGGGCTGTTCTGTTTCCGGTTCTTTCTGCAACGGGTCATCATCCGAGCAGGCATTGAATGTGACGGTGGCAAGTGCCATCATCAGGTAAACAAAATACTTTTTCATTGTTCCTATATTTTATCGGTTATTATTTTCCTTATAACTATTGTATTCGTCGTCTGTTACCGGCTCCAGCCACGTCACGCCGCCTTTGTCAAGCTGTGTGCCGATGGCTATATGCGTAAATTCGCTGTCGGGAGCCGCTCCGTGCCAATGGACGACATCAGGGGCAATCTTCACCACATCGCCGGGCAGGAGCAGTTGGATGGGTTTGCCTTTCTCCTGATAATAGCCTTTGCCGGAAGTGCAGAGCAAGAGCTGCCCTCCCTTATGACTGTGCCAACTGTTGCGGCATCCGGGTGCGAAGGTTACGTTGGACACCGTACAGCCGAAACCATCCTGCGGAGAGACATAACCTTGCAGCCAAGCCTTGTCTGTAAAGTTCGGATTATCGGGCATCAGCGTACCGCGAGCAAACGGGTCATCATCTTTCAGTCCGTTCACAATTTCCGTCATCTGACGGAGCTGACTTTCTGTAATGCCTTGACGCAGACAGATTGCGGAATGGGACTTCAACATCGGCTCCACACCCTCGCCCATAGCGGTAAGGATGGACACGGTGGCAAGCTCGCGTTCCTGCCACGTCAGCAGGTCACGCTCGAAGATGTCGCAGAACAGGTGTTCTTTCAAGTATTGTTCGATGACAGGGGCAAAGGCGGCATAGCCTGTCTTGGGCGCATCGGCTGGCGCACCGCTCAACTTTTCGAGCAGTTCCGCGCCACGGGTGTACTTGTCCTGCTCATCGGCTACGGGTGACGCTTCACGACCTACGGCATCGGTAATGCCTTGTGCCTTGCGCTCGTCCAGCACCTCCATAAAGGTCTGCAAGGCACGCAGACTACGGGGGAATCCGCAATAGGCGTAGGCGTGTACCAATACTTCCTTGATTTCATTTACTGTCATCCCATTGTCCAATCCACGGGAAAGGGATGTTTTCAGATTATTCAAGTCTCCCCGCGCCGTGGCCGAAGCGATGAGTACGATGTTCTGCTGGCGGATGTCCAGCGTGTCCGTTTGCTGTGCCTGTGCCGTCTGGCAGAGGGCAAGCAAAAGAAGTGTCAGGGATAAGATAGCTGTCTTCATAAATCATTCTGTTTTAATTATTATTCTGTGTGCAAAGTTACGCCGTAAGCCATCGCCCGTCCATACACAGATTACAGAAGGAAGCACCAATATCAACGAATGTATTTCGAGCATACCTCATACGGCGTATGAGGTGGTCTCATACGCCGTATGTGCTCAAAAGAAAAAGCATCCCCGAAATTCTCATTCCGAAGATGCCCTACGTTTATATGTTATGAGACTAAGAAGAGTAGTTAGTCCAACCCTTTCTCTTTCAACCAAGCGGACAAGAAGTCGGCAAGCTGCACGTTGTTCTTTTCTGCAAACAAGAAGTGCGAGTTGCCTTTGATGCCCTCGTCCGGCAGGTGTACCACCGTGGCATCGCCACCGTGACGATTGATGCAATCGGCAAACAGGCGTGCCATCTGTAAGCGTACACGCCAGCTGTCCATAGCCCAATTATCACTTGGCTTGTCGGGAATGTAATCTCCGTAATAGATAATGATGGGGAAACGTGTCAGTTTCTCAAAATCGGCAAGAGGTATGGCTGTAGCACCCAATGCCCCAAACGGACTGATGGTCTGTAACGGTTCGGGAGTTTCACCTTCAGGAAAGACGAAGCCGCTCCCCGGTTCGTAGGACACAATGGCACGTACCTTGTCGCTCTTGATGGCCGCGTGCCAGCCCGGCCCGCCACCTTGCGAATGGGTGACGAGGATGCCCCCGCCAATCTTATCCATCAATGCGGCCACATCGGTAGCAATCAACTGCTCATCGTAAGCTCCCGTGTTGGGCGTGATTTGACGGAAGAATTGATCCAAAGCCTCCTCCGACTGTGGAAACTGGCTGCCGTCATAATACTCCGGCCACACACCCATACGGAAATTCTCAAACCAGAATTGGTCATCTGTCGTTGCCTTGATGGTTTCGTCCACCGTGCTGCGTCCGGCACGGCCCCGGCGCGGCTGGGCTATCAAGTAGGGGGTGAATCCCCGGCGCAGGAAAAGGGTGGAAAAACCTTCCCGTCCATCTGGCGTGGTTTCCCACGTCTTGGCGGATTGCCCGGCTCCGTGCAGAAATACAAACGGATTCTTGCGGGCTTTGACTGGTATTTGATAAGAAACATAGGCGTGGTCGCCGTGCAGGATCTGGCCATCCGGTTTCAACGGCTGGTGCGTGTCGTAAGTGCCCGGTTGCGTTTTAATAGAACCGCCTATCAGGAAACTGCCTTGCTCACGAATAGCAAGGATGCTGTCGTTCATCATCCCCTCTTGAGCTTGGGTGGATTGCCCTCCACAACTTGCGCACAGGGCAAGCAGGGCGGACAAGATGAGATAATTCAATCGTTTCATAGGATTATGCTTTTATTTTGTTCCACCAAAAACGCCGGACATCGGCATCGCATCCAACGCTTGGTCTATCTGTTTCACTTCCTCTTCCGATAATGTAATGTCCGCAGCTCCAGCGTTCTCCTGCAACCGGTCGGGCTTGCGTGTGCCGGGAATGGGGACTATCCACGGCTTTTTGCAAAGCATCCACGCGAGGGAGATTTGTGCGGGCGTGGCATTTTTTTTACTTGCGATATAGCGGATGAGTTGCAGCAGTTCGCGGTTCTTATCGTAACTGTCCGGCTGGAACTGTGGCATTCCTGCCCGGTAGTCAGTCCCTGCGTCGAAGTGCGAAGCGGCGTTGTAGCGGTCGCTGAGCAGACCGTTGGCAAGCGGCGAGAAGGCTACCAAGCCGATACCCAATTTCTCCAACATGGGGAACAAGGCTTCGTGCCAGCGTGCCATCATCGAGTAGCGGTCTTGCACGGCGGTGAGCGGACAGACTGCATTGGCACGGCGGATGTCTTCTTCCGACACTTCCGACAAGCCCCAATAGAGTACCTTGCCCTCCTTTATCAAGTCCCTCACAGTTCCCGCCACGTCTTCTATTGGCACATTCGGGTCGGGGCGGTGCTGGTAGTATAGGTCGATGTAGTCCGTCCGCAAGCGGCGGAGCGAGCCTTCCACCGACCGGCGTATGGTTTCGGGACGAGAATCGGGTATCAACGGATAAGGCACGCGCCCGCTTTCCTTGTCGAAGCGGATGCCGAATTTCGTGGCGATGACAACTCTGTTTCGATACGGCTTCAAGGCACTGCCAAGCAGTTCCTCGTTGTCGTGCGGATTGTCGGGCGTGCCATACACCTCGGCGGTATCGAAGAAGTCGTAGCCCAACTCCACCGCCTTTGCCAGCAGCTCCGCCATTTCCCGGTGTCCGGCGGGCGCACCGTAGGCGTGGCTCATTCCCATACAGCCCAGGCCGATGGCTGATACACGGAGTCCTCTGTTTCCCAAGTATCTGTAATTCATAATTTATCTGTTTTTCAATGTTTCGTATCACGTTTTTCTTTCCACCACAGTTGCCACGAGTTCACCACGTTCTGCCAGACGATGTAACAGCTTGGCGCCACGGAAATGACTGGCGTGAGGTAGGTGTAGGATACCCAGATGGCAAGTATCGTGTTCTTTTGGCCGAATCCCTGGCCACAACTGATATAATCGCCCAAGCGTCTGCCCACCAACTTCCCGATACCGAATTGCCAGACAGCAAACCAATTGCACCGTTATCATGATGATGTGCCATCTGCAGATTCTCATTTTGCGGGGATTAACCTTGCAGAAGGTGGTGAACAGCTGGATAAATACCATCAGCGGCAGGATATAATCATTAGCTCCCTTCGCCAGCACTTTCAGCGGACTGAGCCACGGGATGTAGTGGAACATCAGATAGACACCCACCCCTGCAAACATGCCGAGCGGAAGCGTCCACATCTTGAAGAAACGGATGATTTGTTCTTTCATATCCAATCTGTTTTTGATTCATGTCGCAAAGTTACGCCAAAGCCCCCTGTCCATACACAGATTACAGATTGTTCTCTCTTACCATCCGTCGAACGCCCTCTTCCGGCATAGTGAAGAACCGTTGCTCCTTGTTGAGCGAACGCATCTGCTGCATTTCCTCATCGGTGAGGGCGAAGTCGAATATCTGGATGTTCTCCTTGATATAGTCGGGATTGGTGGCTCCGGGGATTACAGAAAAACCTTCCTGAATGTGCCAGCGCAGGATGATTTGTGCCGGCGACTTGCCATGTGCTTCGGCTATCTTCCTGATGACGGGGTCTTTGAATAGTGCGCCATTGCTCATTGCGCCGCCCAAAGGGAACCAACATTCTACCTGTATGCCTTCCTTGGCGGCTTTCTTACGCATCTCCAGACGTTGGGCGTAGGGGTGGCATTCTATCTGGAGCACGGCAGGCTTGATGGTGGCGCTGTCCATAATGGTATTCCACACCTCGTCATTGGCATCGAAATTACTGATGCCGAGGGCGCGAACCTTGCCCATTTTTACAGCCTTCTCCATGTCTTTCCACGCTCCCACGAAGTCGCCGAAAGGCTGATGGACATAGAGAAGGTCTATATAATCCAGCTGGAGACGCTTCAACATATCGTCGATGGCTTTCAGGGTCTTGCCTTCGCCGTATTCGTTGGGCCAGAGCTTGCTGGTTATCCAGATTTCCTCGCGCGGGATGCCGCTTTCCTTCACTGCTTGTCCCACACCCTCCTCATCATTATAGGCATGTGCCGTGTCGATGTGTCGGTAACCGGCCTTCAGTGCCGTAAGACAAGACTGCCGACAGATTTCATTAGACCCTTGCAGGAAAGTGCCCAGCCCGAAGCGGGGCATCTCCACGCCGTTGTTCAATGTAACCAACGGCACGCCCGCCGTGGTGGTTTTCTCTTGTGCGTTCATTGCACATACGCCGCCGCAAACAAGCAAGGCGGACAGCAGGATTTTCTTGAATGTGTTCATACTTATTTGATTTTAGTTGTTTTATTGTCTGTTACTTTCTTTGATGCTCCACAACGATATGTGTTCGTTGCGGTAGCGGGCATTAGGGTTCACCTCGCCGCGTGCAAGCAACGGGTCGTCGGGCAAAGACCGGAACTGTATGGCTTTCTGCGGGCAGTTGTGGATGCAGGCGAAACAAAAGTCGCAATCGCCCTCGGTCTTTACTCCCGTGGAAGTCAGTTCGTAGTTGCCGCGCGGACAGACTTCGGTGCATACGCCACAGCCGATGCAGGCATCCGTCACTTGGAAATACTTCTCGCTCCGCATCAGGAAGCCAACCTCCGGGTCGAGGCGCGAAAAGGCGACAAAGCCGTCGTGGGCGCGGCGGGCTTCTTCGGTGGCAGGCTTCACCCACCGCATACGTTGCCCCAAGTCTGCCTTTATCTTTTCCAACTGTTCGGGAATGTGCTTGTCCATCTTCATCTGTTCCGCCATATCGAAATTGGGCAGCCAATTGTCCACCATCACGAGGGTGTTGATGTAGTCGAACTTCGTACCTGCCTGCTGTGAGATGCCGTCCCACAGCTCAGCGGCGTTGAAGTCAAGCATTCCATAGGTGAGGACGGCAAACTTATAACCTGCCTTGATGCGTGCCTGCTTGATGAAGTTCCGCACCATATTGGGCGGCATGTGTCCGTAGATGGGATAGACGATACCTATCTCGTCCGCCTCAAAGTCGTGGCGGCCCTGCTTTACTATCTGCGGGATGCTGAGCAGTTCGGTCTCTTCGTCTGCCAGTTGCCGGGCGATGTAGAGGCTGTTACCCGTAGCGGTGAAATAGAGGATGATACGTTTCTTCTTTTCGTTATCGCAAGAAGTCAATGCCGTGGGCATACTCAATGCGGCTGCTCCAGCCACGAACAATCCCATCCGTTTTAGTGCGTCACGGCGGGAGATGCCTTTGGGGTTGTCTTTATCTGTTTTCATAATCAATGCGACATAATCTGGGTTAGGAAACTGTCGAACCATGTAGTCCATTCTCCCTGTACGCCGAAGCCGTGCGGCCAACCGTCCAGTACGTGTTCTTCTACTTGCACACCGGCTTCACGGGCAGCGTTAGCATTGGCGATGAACTGGCGGTAGAAAGGATCTTCCGTACCGTAGGTATAGAATGTCGGGGGAATATTCCCGGCACGCAGGTCGTCCACGTTGTTATTTGATACGCTCAACCGTCCATAGAACGAGTAAATCATACCGATGGCGCATACATCAGCCGACACATCATCGAGCGCATCGGGGACATAGCTGTCATCCAATGCCGTGCCGTTCACCTGTCCATCAAAGTGCAAGGCTTCATCGCCACAGAGGATGCCTCCTGCGGAAAATCCCACCGACGCGATACGGTCAGGGTCGATGCCATACTGCCCGGCGTGGCTGCGGACATAGCGGATGGCACGTGCCAAGTCCAAACTGCCTTCTTCCATCGTATAGGGACGGACACGGTAGTTCACCACAAAGCTTTGCCAGCCCAGTTCCGCCAGACGCTCCGTCACAGGTGCGCCTTCGTTTCCACTACGGAACATAAACGCTCCGCCGGGGCATACCATTACGGCTCCCTTTACTTCCGTCCCGTCCGGCACGGGATACCAAACCATATTGGGACGGAAATCGGGGTCATCCTGATAATTGCCGTTATTGACGGTATAGTCCGTTATGGTTGGCATATTGCCTTCCGGCCACAGGTAGATGTGCTCTGCATCCGGGTCTTCCTCGGCTGGCGTTTCGCCTATCGGACCGAGGGGCGCGTCATTTTCCGTGTTGCTGCAAGCTGCCACACAGTTGGCGGCAAGCAGCAAACAGATGAGTTGAAATATCCTTTTCATCTTTATTTGCTCTTTCCATAATCACAAAGCCATTTCACCGTCTGCGGGTCGTAGTGCGAGAAGAATAGGCTATGACCCAAGTCCAATTGGCGGATGCGCTGCATATCCTCATCGGTCAGCGTGAAGTCGAACACATCGAAGTTCTGCTCCATACGCTCCTTGCGGACGGACTTCGGGATGACAATCACGCCGCGCTGGATGAGATAGCGCAGGGCGGTCTGTGCCGCACTCTTGTTATACTTGGCACCGACGGCTATCAGCGTTTCGTTACCGAAGAAGTTGTTGCGTCCCTCGGCAAACGGTCCCCACGCCATAATGTGTGTGCCGTATTGCTCCATAATCTGTTGCGCCTCTATCTGCTGGTTGAACACGTGGGTTTCCACCTGATTGACCATAGGCGGTATCTCGCTGAATTCCGCCAAGTCGATGAAGCGGTCAGGATAGAAGTTCGACACGCCGATGGCACGGAGCTTGCCCGCCTTATACGCTTCCTCCATCGCCCGCCACGTACCGTAATAGTCGTTGAAAGGCTGGTGAATGAGCAACAGGTCGATGTAGTCGGTCTGCAATTTGCGGAGCGACTCGTCGATGCTTGCCTTTGCCCGCTCGTATCTGGCATTGGAAATCCACACCTTCGTCACGATGAACAATTCTTCGCGGGGTACGCTGCAATTACGGATAGCGTTGCCCACGTTCTGCTCGTTGCCATACGCCTGCGCCGTGTCAATCAGACGATAGCCCACGCTGATGGCATCCCTCACGCACCGCTCGCACTCCGACGGCGATACCTGATAAACTCCATAACCCAAAATCGGCATTTCCACGCCGTTTCTCAATTTTACTGTATCCATATTCTTTTGTCTGTTAATTGTTTTCTGATGCAAAATTACATCGGCAAGGCTTCTCCGTCCATACACAGATTACAGATAGAAGCACCCATTTCACTGAAACGCCGAAAATAGCTCGGACAAGGCTTGCGAAAGATTTTTAGCACAATCCGAGGGCTTCCACAGGGCTAAAACTGTAGAATAAGGGCTGTCCGAGCCTCCGACAGTGCTTATTTTCTTCGAGAACCGCTGTCCGCCCCCTCGGATGATGCTTATCCTGCAGGATTGGTGCTATCCGAGGCTCGGACGGTGCTTATCCTGACGGATTGGCATTGTCGGAGCTTTGGGCTGCAAATGTTAATAAAGATGAGTCCGGAACTGATGTAGGATGAAGTCCGACCTCATGGTACATCAAGTCCGGGTTGATGTAGGCTCACCTCCGAGGTCAAAAACTCGTTTTTTTGCTTGATTAAACGACGTGTTTTATTACATTTGCAACACGCACTCGTTGTAGGGACGCACCACGGTGCGTCCACCTCCCCGGACGAATACGATGAAAAACCATCTAAAATCAAATGAATATGAAAACAAGAAAAACTCTGACCCTCCTCCTGCTTGCCGCGCTGACCTTGGCGGCCTGCAAGTACGACGACTCCGAACTCTGGGAACAGGTGAACCAAAACACCGAAGAACTGGCCGCACAGGCCGCGCGCATCGCCGCCCTCGAAGCCTGGCAGGCGGAAACGAACACCAACATCCAAGCCCTACAGACGCTGCTCAGCACGACGGACTACATCACCGCCGTGACGCCCGTCGTGAAGGACGGCGTGGAGGTGGGCTTCACCATCAGCTTCCTGAACACGCCCGCCATCACCATCTACCACGGCACGAAGGGCGACAAGGGTGACAAGGGCGACACCCCACAAATAGGTGCCGCACAAGGCGACGACGGCAACTGGTACTGGACGCTGAACGGCGAGTTCCTGACCGACACCGACGGCAACCCCATCCGCGCCAACGGCACGCAGGGCGGGCAAGGCGACCAAGGCCCCGCCGGCGACGACGCCCCGCTGCCCCAGCTGGCCACAGGCACGAAGCTCACCGAACAGGGTGTCAACACCGACACGCAGAACGAAGACATCGAGCCCGACGCCATCTACCTGAGCGTGGACGGCGGACAGACGTGGACGCGCGTCAGCGACGAGAAGGGCGAACAGGGCGACACTGGCGCTACTGGCCCGAAAGGCGACAGCTTCTTTAAAGGCATCGAAACGACGCACGCCGACTACGTAACTTTCACCCTGGCCGACGGCAGCACCTTCCAAGTGCCCCGCTACACGGGCATCAGCCTGACGTTCAATCCTGAGAGCCTCTCCCTGCTCTACGACGAAACAAAGACAATAGAATGCACCGCCGAGGGCAGCGCCGAGTTCACCACGGACAACCTCTTCGTCGTGGCTCCCGCGGGCTGGAAGGCCGACATCGCCCTGACCCGCGCCGCCAGAACCGGGTTCACCCTCACCGTCACCGCTCCCGACACGGACTCCGAGGGCGAAATCCTCGTGATGCTGGACAACAAGAAGGGCAGCACCACCATCGGGCGCATTCCCGTCAAGGCCACGCAGAGCATCGTGGACGGTACCTCTCTGAAAGCGGGCGGCCTCTCAGCAGGCGACCTCGCCGACCTGATAGGCAGCCGCACCGACCTGACCTCCATCACCGTGACGAGCGGCGAAATCAACGACGACGACTGGGCAGCTGTCAAAAGCCAAGGCTCGCTGACCGACCTCGACCTCGCGGGTGCCACCTATACGGGCACCAATGCAGCAAACATTGTTTACACCGGACACCTGGGAGGCAACTCGATCCTCCAGACCCTCAAGCTGCCCCAAGGCGTCACGGGCATCGGAGACCAATCATTTACCGCTTTCACAGCCCTGAAATCGGTTGTCCTCCCGGACGGGCTGACGAGCATCGAAAGTTACGCATTCCTCTACTGCTCCGCCCTGACCTCCATCACCCTCCCGGCATCGCTGAAGAGCATCGGATTCAGAGCATTCAGATTCTGCAGATCCCTGAAAACCGTCACCTGCCTGGCAGCGACGCCGCCCGGGCTGGTGGGTACGGATGCTTTCGAGCACTGCGACGCCCTCACAGCAATCCAGGTGCCGGCCGCGTCGGTAGATGACTACAAGGCAGCGCAGTACTGGAACTACTACGCGGACAAAATCGTAGCCATCCCCTAAGCGTGACGTTTTCGCGCTTCGCGAAAGCTCCCTGCAACGTGCAGGACGGAATCGCAAAGCGCGAAAGCTTCCTGCAACGTGCAGGACGGAATCGCAAAGCGCGAAAGCTTCCTGCAACGTGCAGG
>ENA-ORSS01001794-ORSS01001794.1-human-gut-metagenome-genome-assembly--contig:-NODE-1794-length-20956-cov-3.984307_pt1 | contig 20956 bp, 26 predicted proteins | sample MGYA00241899_ERZ509162 | MGnify/ENA primary metagenome ERZ509162 (study PRJEB26280, sample SAMEA2338641) | human gut metagenome | biome: human gut; feature: human-associated habitat; material: faeces... | reverse complement strand
AGATAAGTTATGACCGATATTAACACAGATACAATAAAAAACATGATTAACCTTGCAATAGAGCAGATAAAATATTCATACGCCCCTTACTCTGATTTTAAGGTAGGAGCGGTGCTCATGTCAAAAACAGGAAAGTTATACACGGGATGTAATATTGAAAATGCAGCATACACTCCTACAAACTGTGCTGAACGTACGGCATTTTTCAAAGCCATAAGTCAGGGAGAAAGGGAGTTTATGGGAATATGTATTGTTGGAGGAAAAGGAGGAAAAATAGAAGAGATGACAGCACCCTGTGGCGTTTGCAGGCAGGTGATGATGGAATTTTGTAATCCTGAATCATTTGAAATAATATTGGCAGTTAATGAGAATAATTATAAAATATTCAAATTAAAGGAAATATTACCCTTGGGATTTGGCCCTGAGAATATAAGGAGGAAACAAAAATGACTATTGAAAAAATTCTTGAAATTAAAAATGAATTAGCAAATCAAGGAATCATTAACGAACCTGTTATGATTGATGATTCTAAATTTCTGAAACTCTTTGAAGAGTTAAAAGAATGGTTCAAATGGGATATCCAAAGATTCCCATATAAAGATTTGACAGAGCCTATTCATTATAATTATAAAGGATCTGATATTGAATTCTATAATGAAAATTATGATCTTGTAGTATTTTCAGTAATGCTCGGCATTTATATTTGTGGAAAGAAAGGAGTTTTGAATGATGTAGAATATGCTGATAAAATATTATGTAGCACATTTACTTCATTTACTGCCCTGGAAGACAGTTATTTCTATAAAAATTATCAAAAAGTCTGTGGAATTAATACTGATATTTTGGGGTATTTTGTTAGAGGTATGATTCTTAACAAAATGGGTAATGATACTTTTGATGAATTCTTGGTAAAATATAATAATATTATTCAAAAGTGTAATAAGATTTTAACTCCAGTAGTAGATAAAGATGGTACTATTGAAACTACAGCAACACCTGTAGTAGAACCTAAGTATATTCCAAGCAGTAATAACGGATTCATGGAACAAATAAAATCAAAATATGGTTATGTTCCAGCAGCATATAGTGCATTACAATGTAATCCTATAGGGTTGTGGTATACACATCAGCAAACAGGCAAATATCGCAGTCAGTTTGTTGACTATAATGAGTTAGATAAATCTAGCGATAATATGGCATTAAACCATATAGAGGCCATTACTAATAAACTAATGACGAAGCGTACAGTATATCAAATGATTTTACAAGAGATGCCGGAGATTGGAACAGATATTAACGGCAATACGATTAAATTTAAAATTGCAGGCTATAACGCTAGTAAAATTGGACTTTTAGCATTGAAAGATAATGAGCATGTGCTTGCTATTATCTATGATGCTGCTGAAGATAAAGCGCATGGTATATCTGGTGATAAGAGGAATGTTGACGCTTGGATTGCTAAAAAGTTAGCTGATTAAATTTAGCAAGCTCACACAAATCGAATATCTAATAGCTTATTACGCTTAAATCGCTGATTTAAACTAAAAATTCGTTGAAATCTCACAAAAATAGCTCTATAATTATATCTTTCTGTTGCTTCAAATTGGAGCTATAGCAAGGTAATACCTGTTTTGGAGTGGTTTGCTTCGTGCCAGATTATTACTAAAAATTCAGTAGCAGATGCGTATGGTGTTAATGCAGAGCAGCTCAAGGATAGTGATTATTGCAGTGCGATTGCGTCTATGCTGAAGGTAGCTGATTTTGGTATTCAGTCATTGCAGGTCAGAGATGTAGATCCGTTGTTGAAGCTGTCTAAAGGAGCAATAAGTTATCTTAATGTAGAAACGGTGCATACAGTTCAAGATGATGCTGGCGAAACGAATACTTATGTGCTTAATATGGCAGAGGAATCTGATGGGATAAACAGCTATTTTAAGCTTATAGGGGTTATCAAGAAAGCTTTGGAGCAGGGGACCTTGCTGGTAGCTGATGAAATAGATGCTCATCTGCATCCTCTGCTGACCAAACATCTGGTAATGCTGTTCAATAATAGCGATACTAATCCTAATGGTGCACAGCTTATTTTTACTTCTCATAATACTAATCTGCTTGATTTAGATATTCTTCGTAGAGATCAGATATGGTTTACAGAAAAAGATAATTTGACAGCAGCTACGGATTTATTTTCTCTTTATGATTTTTCAATACGCAAAAATGCTAAGGTTGAAAAAGGTTATCTTTTAGGCCGTTATGGGGCGATACCGTTTATTCATGGAGGGCTTCTAAATGGATAAGGGAAAGATTGAGAAAAGAGGAGTTAAACGCAGAAATGTAAAACCGATTATTTTGATTGTAACTGAAGGCTCTCAAACAGAGCCGAAGTATTTTGAGCATTTTGCTTCATCAAAGATTATGCTGATATGAGGAGCTTGCTGCAAAAATATGAAGACAGCGGATGTTTATGAGCTGATAAATGATAGAACGAAAACAGCAGTAGAGAATGCGAAGCGTGCCGAACAGCATCATTTGCAAGCTAGTTGTATGTTGCCTTTGGTGTAGATGTTAATCCTTTTACTGATGTGTATAAGCTGCTTGAAAGATTGCTATGGATAAGGTGTTTTTCTTTCTGTTGGTTTTGTGTTGTTCTGTGCGTGTAACCTACTCCGGTTTTGAGTTTTATAGAAAAAACGCGGGTAGATGTGGCTTGGTACAAGTACGCATGAAACTCCTTGAAATGTATTACAAAATATGCTATTATTATTTCGTGAAACACGAACAAATGAAAAGTGGGTGAGAAAATGATCGTTTTAAACCTTCAGTTAAATGGTGTCTATGGATTTAATAATTTCAACATCAATTTTACTTATCCCAAAAAGATTATTAATTCAATTATTGAAGATGAATTTTTGGATGGACGCGAACGCTTTCGCTATAAAAAGGCTGTTATTTTAATGGGAGCGAATGCTACAGGCAAAACTAGTCTTGGTAAGGCGTTGGTCAGAATTTTTACTTATATGACAACTAGCAATCCGCTTCTGCTTTGTGAGATGGTAGCTGGTGAAAAAGGTTCGTTTTCCATTGATTTTGTAAATGGAGATTATCGTTTGCAGCGACTGGCTGCTGAAATTATTCCAAGTACAAATGAGGTGAATATTCAATATAAGGATGCTGAAATTGGTACGTATGATTCTTATGAAAAGTGCGTCAGCAAATTGAAAGATCGTACAGCAGAAGCAACGAAAACGCCTGCTTCACTGAAAAAACTGGTTGGGGATATTCGTTATAGATTTGCCTATCCAGAGATTGAGAAAACCTTGAAGCTTACGGGAGCTAATAAGGCTATTTTGCTCAAAACACTTCGTGCGGTAATTGGAACGCTTGACCCAACGCTTCAAGATGTAAGAATATCGAAGGATTTGAAGGATACATTTATTATTCGTCGTGGAGGCACGGAAATCATTATTCAGGAGGGAAGGCTTCTGAATCGAGAGGTTCTTTCTAGCGGAACAGCAGATGGAATTGATGTAGCAATGTTTCTTGCAGCTATTATTGCAAGGGAGAGTACTTTCTATTATTGCGACGAACATTTTTCTTATATTCAGAGCGATATTGAAAAAAGAATTTTTGGTATTATGCTGGATAGGCTTGGTAATAATGAGCAGTTGATTTTTACCACGCATAATACAGATATGCTGGATTTGAATCTTCCTAAGCATAGCTATATATTTTTGAGAAAACAACAGGAAGATGGTATTTATAATGTGTCAGCTATTTCTGCTTCGGAGGTATTAAAGCGTAATACTGATTCTATACGAAATGCTGTAGAAAATGATATATTTGCTTCGCTGCCGCAGGATTCACTCTTAGATGAGCTGGAAATGGGGTGGGCAAATGAACAATAAGTGTATCTATTATGTGGAAGGCCCTTGTGAGCAACAACTAGTAGCTGCATTAAAAGAGAATCCAGCTAAATTAATTCCGGGTAAGATTAAGGTATATAATGTTGTCCAAAACTTAATTCCTAAATCTCAGCTGCTATCTATTCAATGTGGAACAACTATAGTCCTAGTATTTGACACGGATGTAGAGCAAACCACTAATTTGAAAAAGAACCTTGAACGTTTGCGTAAATATTGCGGTAGGCTGTATATAGTGTATCTGCCGCAGGTTCTTAATTTAGAAGATGAATTAGTACGCTGTACAGATGTACAAAATGTTGTTGATTTAACGCGAAGTAATGGGGTTCGTAATTTTAAAACCGACTTCTGCAAATTGAAAGTAAAGGATTGTAGGGCAATGCTGGAAAGGCATGGATTGAAAACGGAACGACTTTGGACAACTAAGGTGCCGGAAGCGTTTGCGTTTGTAGAAAGCAATAGCAACAGGATAAAAGTATAGAAAAATTATTTGGTGATAGATTGTATAATGAAGTTGCTCACTTAATTAATCACGTTACTGAGTGTGTATAAGTTGATAGAAAGATTGCTGTGAATAAGGTGTTTGACACCTTATTCGCACCTTATTTTGAAAAATTAGCGGAGATTAATGGCTATAAGCAGTAATTTATCTGACGATTTATTGATGCCATTAAACTTTGAAAACGCAGCTATATCAAGGCTTTCAGCTGTTTAAGGGTGATGATGTTATATAAGGATAAGGACTGATTTATCGAACTCCTAAGCGGTAGGTCGCCAGTTCGATTCTGGCCGGGATCACCAGTAACCATGCGGTTTTCCAGATTTTGGAAAACCGCTTTTTTCATTTCCGCACCTTATTGACACCTTATTTTCAAATTCTGATGAAAATAAGGTGTTTTTTTATTTGAAGCACCTTTTTGAAATACTTGCTTTCACAGGATTTAAGTTTTGTAACTGAATGCAGCAGATGAATGTTTTGGGGAATTTGAAGATAGCTTTTCATCGAGCAGAAGGAAGAAGATGATAGTATATCTATATCTGCAAAAGATAAATATATGGTGGTAAATTAATTGGTGCAGCGTGGTGCAGACTAATTTGGTATTATTATAGAGATTTGCAGAATGCGATGAATACTAGCTTTGCTGATGGTGCAGTATTCTGTGGTGTAATAAGTGGTGCAGATAAAATAAAATATATGGTTTAGTAATGGAGCTGTTAATGAAAGGGGGGTAAAACAATAACATATAGAATGGGAAAATATATATGAGTGGTATTGTAAAAAGGCTCATTACTATGAAGAAAAATGCAGTTCTGCATGTATATCAGAGAGGATATACAGGGAGTTATGGTGTCATATGCTACGATATGGCATTAGACGTGAGCGTTTGTAACAAAATAAAATGATACAAACACGTAACTAATTTACGGAAAGGAGCTTGGTTGAAATGAATGATTTAGCGAAAACCAGCAAACCGAATTTTTTACGTGCTAAGGATGTTTCTACATACTTTTTTGATGGAAAAATAAGTTATGCAAGAGTACTTGCACTTACCAAGGATGGAAAGCTGCCAGCTACTAGAATTGGCAAGTGCTATTACTATACGCAGGAAGCTTTGGTTGAGTGGGCAGAAAAGAATATGGGAACACCAGCTTGGAATGGCATCAAGTAAAAATATTTAAATGGAGAAGGATTGCAGAATGTGTAGTTCTTCTCCTGTTCTATATATGTAACAAAATGAAAAATCAAATTTACAGGAGGTATAAATTATGGCAGGGTCAATGGTAAGCAAAGGGAATAATAAGTGGGAATTAAGAGTATCTAATGGTTACGATGAACAACATAAGCAGCGTAGATTCACAAAAACTATCTATGCAACGACGAAAAAGAAAGCGTCAATAGAGTTAGCTGCTTTTGTTTTGGAGGTTACCGGCAAGCTGAATGTCGACAAGCCTGTCACGTTTAAGGAGTTTGTTGATTATTGGAAGCAAAAGCATAGTTGCAGGGTGGGAACTATAACTATGGTTAACTACGAGCAGATGCTGAATGACAGGTTGTTACCTGCGTTTGGATTTAAGAAAATGGATAAAATTACCGATACGGATATTTTGCGCTTTATGCAGAGCCTTAGTAGTACTAATATGCGTTTGGATAGTAAGAACGAGAAAAAATTATCTAGTGTTACAATCATAAAGCACTTTAAGCTGCTGAATCTTATCTTTAATAAGGCTTGCGCATGGAAATATTTGGCAAAGAATCCCTGTGATGCTGTATCTCGTGATTTGCTGATAAAGGCAGAATCAACGCATTATCCAATATGGGATAGTGAAACGCTACGTAAAGCAATGAGAATCATAGAGGATATGCCGCATAATTTAAGCAATCAAAAAAATAAGCTGATGTTTTATATTGCGCTGACGACTGGAGCGAGGAAAGGAGAATTTTTAGGCTTGTCGTGGGATCGTGTAGATTTAGAGCGTCGAGAGCTGAAAATAACAGAAGCAATGAAGTATGTTAATGGTCGAAAACCATTTTTAGGGACTCCGAAAACGGATGCTTCTGTACGGACGCTATATTTTGACGATTTTCTCAAGCAATTGTTTTTGGAGTATAAGGCACTGCTTGACGAATGGCTTAACAAGAATAGAATAACAAATCCGCAGAATCTGGTTTTTATATCCAGAAATGCTAATGAACAGAATGAAGCTGTGCCAGTTAATGGTGACAGCTTTTATTTATGGCTTAAAAGGCTTTGCAAAAAGCATAATCTGCCGAGAATAGCAGTACATTCTCTTCGAGCTATGGCTGCAACTAATGCTTTGATTAGCGGGATGTCCTTAAATATGGTACAGGCTATGCTTGGGCATACCAATATTTCGACGACATCTATTTACTTACGTGATGTACAGGATGAGCGCAAGAAGGTGACTAATCTGTTATCAAAGCATTTTGCTGATTTAAGAAAAGAATAAGATTAAAGGCGTATCTCCCACAAGTGTAGTATAATTAAAAGAGATACGTATACTTGTGGGAGGTATTCTTGCTATGAATCATTTAACTAACGATGATAAGGAAAAGCTACTTTCTCAAATGGCAAAAGTTGTTTATGCAACGAGTTATGAGATAATGCAACATAATGGGAGTATGTATCAGGTTAAGAATCGGCAGCCGCGAAAGATACTAAAAATAAGAAAGTGTTACTGTGAAAAGAATTTTCGGGATGGATTTTATGAATTAGTATCTCGCTATATATCTAATAAAAATTTAGGCAGTGTGAATGTTACTCCATGTGCGGCTCAGCCATGCTGTAATACAGGAAATTTTTTTGCTGATAAACAACCAGAGATATTTAGAGAGATTGATGAATTTGTAACAAAACATAAGTCCATTAATAACAGTAAAGAACTAATAGAAGATGAATCTATAAACGAAATATATTTGAAGTTATCCGATGAATGGAAACGACTCTGTGTAAGATGCAATGCGGAGTGCAAACTAGGGATGATAGCAACTTCTGGTATAAATAATATCGTTTATATGTTTGAAGATAATTTTGTCGTTTACAATAACACTAGTAATACTTATATTGCTAGTGATAGTAGAAGCTTACGTTCTATATTTAGCCATTATTTGGACTCTATGGGATTAAACGTTAGAGATAGTATAGATGAAAGTGATGTTATTAGCGATATATTAAAAAGCTTAGAAGGTAGCAGAAGTTCTTTCTTTAAGAAGTTATTTGAAGCTAACTACGGAGAGGTAATATGCTTTGCAAAGAAGAACATCATAAAAATATTAGAGCAATTTTATTGCAAAAAACATACTGCTGAAAATTTACAAATAGTTAATAATGAGGTTTTATGTAATGAAAATAGAAAAATGAGAATGGGCGATATTAATGATTTTAGTATTTTGGGTGTAAGTGCTGAATGTGCGTTTTTACTAAAGACGTTGTTTATACTTACTGATGGATGTAAAGAGAAATTTGATGATTTAGCTAAAATGATAGCAGGAATCGTTATAGGACCTAGGTTAAGCCAAGAAGTTGGTATAAATATTCCGCAAGCTTCGTTAATCAAAACGAATAATACAACATTTATAAAAAATTTTTTGTTGAATATATTTGGAGCTTTTGTGCCAAATAGCAGAGCGTTTGGTGTAACACAATATTCTGCAGCAGAATTATCTAATAAAAATATGACTGGAAAGTTTATAGAAGATAAGCTTTATTCCAGATATTTAAATATCACTAATAAGTTGAATTTCAATAACTCTGCTGAGTGTGAAAAATATCTTTTTGATTTGATTAATGGTAAAGTCGTTAAGGGGAAAAATGAATATTTAGGTGAGCAGAAAATCAGCTCTTCGATGTACTATGTTTTTTTGGCATCAGGTGAGGATGATGTTTATAAATTTACTTCAAACCATTGCAATATAATTGAATTAGGAAATGGGTTGCCTAAAAATATTGAGTACTTAGCTAAATATAATGATGAAGAAGGACCATTTCGCAGAACTCTTAATATCTATGAAACTAAATTTATGCTGGTACATGTAGCAAACTATGGTTTAAAATTAATTTTGAAAGAACAACAAGAAAATAAAAATAGTAAATCTTATCGTGAAGTAATAAAAGCGCCAGTAGGATTTTTTATAGAAAAATGCTGTACCGTTATTGATAATATAGAGGAAGGCACAAAGCCTAATGCTTCAAATGCCACGGCTATGCCTACTTTTAGAGCAGCGTATAATCTTTTTTACGAAATAGCTGATGGTGTTTATGGTAATCGGAAATTTGATAAAAATATCGAAGAAGAAGAGGGATTTGTCGGTAAAATTGTCAAAGATAGAGGTAATGATGTTCGTGAGCGAGATTTAAAAAACGGTTATGGCGAAGGTGAGGTGCTAAAAATAAATAGTAAATCTAATCATTGCTTAGGGATTATTGTAAAACCAAAGGAAGAAATAAAAAATATAGCATTAGAATATAAAGAAAGCTTACAACATAATATGCAAAAATGGAGTGACGAAGAATTTGTTGATTTTATGATACAATTAAACCAGAGCTATCAATGGATGTGGTAATATTGCTTGAAAATAAACTTACCCCTTGGCAGTCCAATGCCAAGGGGTGTAGTAGCAACCAATATATTATTCTAGATACGGAAGCAGTTTTTCTATTAGGCGTTACTTTGTTTTAAGCTTATTGCCATTCACCATCCTTCAGCATATTCTGCAAGTATGGGTCTGCACCGTAACGTCCTTCAAGATACTGCTTGTCGTAAGCTGCAGTATTGTTGATACGCTCGTTGTTTTCTTTGCGGATCTCATAGAGCGAGTACAGCTCACTACTGTGGTTATCTCCTTAAAAACGCCAAAAATCAATTTTATGAGCTTATTTCAGAAAATATTTTATGGAAAGCAGCATATAAAATCGAAAATTGGCGTTATTAGCTGGAGAGTTATCTACTTATTTATTCCTTGCTTAAAATTAAGCTGAAGTTATATCTTTGCAGCAATGCATTTATCTTGCTCTTCAGGTAAACTGTGTCCTGCCAGCCTAGATGCAACTTGTGTCCGTCAAGATAGCTTACAGAGTTTAAAATAAAATGTGTATGGAGATTATCAGTATTACCATGTATAGCGTAGGCAATCTGGCAGTGTGTATAATTGTAAAGCAGCCATGCAGCTTCTTGACATAAGCAAATGAAATCTGTTTGCCGTTCTGATTCTTCTTCGTTGAGGGATAACGTGATTTGCTTGTACTGTACGCCGGCAGTTTTGCAATTCAGGAGTTTGATTATCATCATATCGTATAATGGATTTGTATTAATAGCATAAAGCGCATCTGTAAATAATATTTGGTTATCGTGGACAGTGGCATCACTGATATAATCAAGCATACCTTTCAGCGTGTATTGTTCATTAGGTTCAATTTTAAAGATTGCCATTTCTGATTCCTCCTAAAGCTTGCAACAATAAGTTTTGAATATTATTGAATGTATTATTCGCTTGCTGCAGTTGCTCGATTGCTAAACCATTATTGCCTTGGCGGATGCACATATTAACAGTATTAAGCTGTTGGCTTACTACTGCGAGTTCTTTGGCAATGAGAGCACCGTTTTGAATTATAGGTAAATGATTATTACTGATTAATGATTCAAACAAAGTTCCTTGGGGAAGTCCGGTTTCATTTTGCAGCTTTGTAAAGCTTGCTTTTGTTTTTGGTGATACTCGAAAGCTTAATCGTTCAGTTTTCTTCTCTTGAGATTTACGATGTTTGTTGTCGTATTTGTTGTGAATTTGTTTTTCAATAGCAGATTTTGGCATTTGAAGTACCTCCGATTATTTTTTTGCTGTACAGATGCGTAACTAGTAAAAGATTACTACTGTTAATTATAGTTTGGGGTTGTTGGTGTAGAAGCTACCACTTATACATTGCTACATCTCATTTCTCTTTATCTTACATATTTCTCTCTATCTTATACATATATAACTACCTATGTCACCGCATCTTGTATCTGGATTACTATATATGTTATTAAAAGATATAAAATAAAATCATATAAAATTAAAGCAGCTTGTTTGCTTTATTCTTAACTAACATATATGTAATCAAATTTTGGAGGTGGCTATAATGAATAAAATAGCTTTACGTGTTACAGATGCTGCATATGCTTTGAGCTGCAGCTCTGGTGTAATTTATAAACTGATTAGGACTGGTAAAGTTGAGTATTATAAAAGAGGAAGAGATTATTTTATTACGTATACAAGCTTAGTAGCTTATGCTGAGCGTATGGCATCTCATAAGAAATTATAACTGTTTATTGCTTAACATATTGTGTTAGTGTAGTTTTAAAAACTTTGCGCTGTATAGTTATATAGGAATGCTAACATATGATGTAAACAAGTCACTTGTTAGAAAATAATCTGCGAAAGGAGTGGGTAATAATGTTTGAGGAATATGGTGATATGTTAAGCATAGATGATGTTATGGAGATGTTGGGCATAGGGCGTAACAGCGTATATGAGCTTTTAAACATCGGAGAGCTGAAAGGCTTTCGCATCAAAGGTAAATGGAAGATAACCAAACGAGCTGTGGTTGAATATATTACAGTAAAGTCAGGGTTCAGTAAGTAGTTTTGTCATAGTCTTTCTTTTCAATGATATATTATTATGGTGTATGAGCCTGTGAATATATCACAGTGCCCTTGCAAAGGAACATAGGAACATAAGATTGACCGCTGGTAGCAATACTAGCGGTTATTTTTATGTGCCGAAAATCCTAGGAGCACGCTTGAACTGGCGTGAGCCTATTTATCATATACACCAAATCTATATCAAAAAATTAGGAGGAACACAAAATGAAACAAGGAATCAAAACTATTCAAAATCTTTATGAGGAGCTGGAGCGTCAGCGTGAAGCACGTCAAGACCTGATTGCAGATACACGCAGTCTTAAAGTAAACAGTACTAATGGTTTGACGATGATGAGTGTTGCTACTGGTGACGACGTACTTTCTTATCGCTTGGGAGAGATTGCGCACCGCCAGCTTGCAGAACGCCTTGGCATTCCCTATAAGTATTATGAGCGTATGCGTGCAGAATATCCTGTGCTGCTCGATGAAAATGTTAATGGCTGGCTGACGAAGAATCCTGAAAAACGTATGCTGCGTACTTTGGATGGCAGACTCAGAGCGTTTTTGAGTGACCGCTATCGCAGGTTGGACAATCTGGAGCTTGTAGACCATGTATTGCCTGTAATTTCACAGATGAAAGGCTGCGAAGTTGTGAGCGCAGATATTACGGAAACCCACTTGTATCTGAAGGTTATTAACAAAACCATGAAAACCGAAATCGTACCTGGCGATATCGTGCAGGCAGGCTTTGTGGTTTCTAACAGTGAGATTGGCTTGGGTGCATTGAAAGTTGAACCCTTGGTATATCGCCTGATTTGTAAAAATGGCATGATCAGCAAAGACTATGCGCACAAGAAGTATCATACCGGTAGACAGGTTGAAGATACGGATAATGCGTATGAACTGTATTCTGATGAAACATTGGCTGCTGACGACAAGGCATATTTTATGAAAGTGCAGGATATTGTCAGTGCGGCGGTAGATGAAGCTAAGTTCAATCTTACTGTAGATAAGATGCGCAGTGCGATGCGAATTGTAACGGGCGAAAATCCTGTGCAGACAGTAGAAGTATTGGGTGACAGGTATGTCTTAAATAAGCTTGAACGTGCGTCTATCCTGCGCCATTTTATTATGGGTAACGATTTTTCACATTTCGGCTTGGTAAACGCTGTTACCCGCAGTTCACAGGACGTAGCAGATTATAACCGTGCTACTGAGCTGGAACGTATAGGTGGAACACTGCTTGATGAAGGTGTGGACAGAGCAGCGAAAAAGGGCTTACTGCTTTTACCTGCTGCTGCATAAAAATGGAAAGGCAGACAGCTCGCTTAGGGCTGTCTGCAAAACTATAAGGAGGACTTGGTTATGGCTAATGAGTGTAATAATATGGTGTGGTTTTATAGCAGAGATAAAAAGCTGCTCCAGAGCTTCTTTAACAAATTTCGTGCGTGTCATGATGATTTGTATGCTTCATATATCTATCAGCTGTTTTTAGCACATGGATATAAAGAAGCAGAACTGCAGGAGCTTGATAGAGGTGACATGATTGTAGATTGTGATGGAGTTATCAGCAAACAGGACAGCTTTTACTTCTTTCAGGCAGAAACGGAAACTGCATGGACTCCGAATGTGGAAAGCCTGCAAAAGCTTCTGCGTGAAAGATATGCGGATCAAATCAAGCTGATCTATTTTGCCGATGCATCCGAAGATGGAATTTACATTACTAATGATTACAATGGCGTTTTTGTAAATGAGCAGTACAAGCTGGATTATGCTGAAGATGGTGAATCGACAGTGGAATACTTCAAAACCTATGATGACTTAATGGAGTATATCAGGTACTTTCTTAGTAAAACAGTAAGCAATTTAGATGATTTCCCGACAATGGAAAGAAAAATTATGAGGAACTTAAAAGCAGATGCGTATTGCTATATTAATCATGTGAAATATGATTACGAACTGAAAGAAAGGAGTGCTGCGTGATGCCTGCTACCAAATTTATCTGTCCTGACGGGAGTAGTGTGACTGTCTTAAAGTGCCTTAATAAGTGCCCTCGTATTGAAAGATGTATGTTTTTGCCTACGTTGAGAGCCATTGCAGCAGCTTTGGATAGAAAGCTGCCAAAAGCTACGGTAACGGAATTGCTTTGTGGCACGAGAGAAACTTATCTCAAGCAAACTACGGAGTATGCAGTTAATCCACAGCAGCAGCTCTACGCCCTTCATGGCACCGCTGTACATACTATCAATGAAGCGCATACGGAAGGCAATATGCTTAGCGAAGAACGTCTTGCTGACGAGATAACTTCGGGGCAGTTTGATTTATATGGACAGATTGCCGATTACGATGATGCGACTTTAGGTGATTTTAAGGTTACATCTTCTTATAAACTTATGCGCGCATTAGGTTATTACAAGGTGGATATGCCGACAGGTGAAGTGTATAAGACAGGGGCGAGAAAAGGTCAGCCGAAAACACGTAAAGAATGGCGTATGGATGGTGTGAAGCATCTGTTGGATTGGGCAATTCAGCTTAACTATTATCGTATGCTGCTTGAAGCAAGAGGCTTTAAAGTAGATAGTATGAAGATACAAGCACTTTGCAGGGACTATAACCTGCGTATTGCTTCGGAACGCAATATTAGTAAGCCTGCCTATATCATTCCTATCAATAAAATTTCTGACCGTTGGGTGAAGCTTTACGTAAGCGAAAAGGCAAAGCGTTTACAGGCTGCGTTAGATAATAATGCTTTACCACCAGTATGTACAGCAAAGGAGCGTTGGCATGACAGGAAATGTCTTGGCTATTGTGCTGTTGCAGAAAACTGTCCTTATGGCAAAATGCTCAAGGAAAAGACACAGGGTAAGGCTGCTTGAATTTTACTTTCAGCAGGGGGTGAAATATCGTCCTGCTATGTTATATGCAATTGTAGGAGAACAACTATGGATTTAAACTATGAAATGATGTATATTGTAAAACCTGCGGAGCAAGAAATCAGCAAGCAGGTTAATGCTAAACTTGAAAAGGTTATTACTGATAATGGTGGACGTATTAAAGACGTTGATTACTGGGGCGAAAGAAAGCTTGCGTATGAGATTAATGGCTTTGGCAGAGGTGTTTATGTACTGCTTGTGTTTAAAGGATCACAGACAGTTATCAGAGAGCTTGATCGTGTTGCGAAGCTTACGGATGAAATTCTGCGCCATATGATTATCAGAAAGGGGTATTGAATCATGGAAAATGCAAAGATTGCAAAGAAATTAGTTGCTGTTATGAGCGAGTGCAGCCATGTTGGCAAGAATGGCTTGAACAGCTATCACCAGTACAAGTATGCGACAGCAGAGGATGTTCTGTGCAAGGTGAATGAAGCACTGACAAAGAATAAGCTTGCTAGTGTAGTTACGCCTGCTTTGGATTCTGTGGTTGACGTAGTGAACCTTAAAGGCAATAAGGAGCATTTGGCGACAATCAGCGTCAAGATAGAGCTTATTGATGCAGACAGCGGAGAATCAATAGTATTGCAGGGTTTTGGTTCTGGGCAGGATGCTGGAGATAAAGCGATTATGAAAGCGCAAACAGCGGCTATCAAGTATGCCTATATGATGAGTCTTTGTATTGCGACAGGTGATGATCCGGAAGCAGACAGCAAGACTGATGAAGCCGCTATGGGTAAAGCAACAGTGCAAAAACAGGTTTTAAAGCAAAAGGTTGGTCAAGGAAATCAAGAAATTAAACTTATCTGTGATTGCTGCGGAGCAAACATTTCTGAGAAAGTTATGCAGTATTCAATGAAAAATTTCGGCAGAGCATTGTGCATGGATTGCCAGAAGCAGACTGCTCAGGCTGCATAAGTTAATAGTGCTTAGAATAGCAGCAGGAGCGTGAAGCTTCTGCTGCTAATTTTTTTGTAAACCAAGGAAATGTACTAGTATAGTAAGATAGGCTATACACATAGAATAGCAGACTATACACCTAAAAAATCAGTGTTAAAAACTGCTAAAATGATACATATAAATTATTGTTGAGGTGGTTGAGATGTTTGCAATGCGCTATAGGAATATTGGGTTGAAAATAGCGTACTATAGAAAGAAAAAAGGATATACGCAAACTGAACTTGCACAGCGGATTGGTATGAGTGTTGCTTATTTGGGGCAGCTAGAAAGAGGAAATAGAGGGAATAGTTTTTCTCTTGCGATATTATACCAGATTGCTGACGCACTTGAGATTGATGCTGGTATTCTTATGGATAACGAAGGGTTATGATTACTTTAAGTTATAGATATTCCGACGAATTTGGGTTACGAGAATCTGTATTAAGAGGATACAGCAAAAAAATATATTATTTTGTTTTTATAGCAACCAAGAGCGACATTTTGTGTCGCTTACGGTTGCTATAATTGATTCAGAAGGGGGAGATAATAATATGGACAAAGCCGGAAGAGAATTATTGTTGTTCAATGCTTTTATAAGTGGCAAAAAAGTTAATAAAGCCGACTTTGTAGAGGAGCATAATATTAATGACAGAACGTTTGAAAGAGATATAGAAAATATCCGTAATATATTAGCTGAAGTGCATTCAGCAGCAGAAATAAAGTTTGATAAGACTGAAAATTTCTATTATATGCAAGGGATACATTTGCATGAGAATAATGGTTTGAGTGCTGTTGAAGCTGTTACAGTGTTGAAAGTCCTTTTACCATCTAAAGCTTTACGTAAAGATGAAATGTATGGATTAGCTAGATCACTGTTTGCGGCAGTAGTACCAGACGAGAGAAGAAAAGCTGTTGATGAGTGCTATAAAGAGCTTGATGCTTATGTTTCTCCTAGTCATGGAAATGCAATTCTTAAAATGTTAGAAGATTTGCTGGCGGTAATTAAAAGACATTTGAAAATAACCATATCTTATGTGAAGGAGAATGGCGATATAGAGGAATGTCCTGTTATTCCCTACACTTTTATTTTTTTTGATTTCTATTTCTATCTTATAGCTTTCAGAGATGCAACGGACAATAATATTCCGGAATGGTTTAGGGTGGATAAGATAGAAAGCTTTAAATTGCTTAATGAAAAATATGATCCAAACAGATATGAAGCATACTATGTAGAATACAATAATAAAATTAATAAAATGGAGGATTCAAATGGTTAAGAAAATAAGATTTGATTTAAAGTTATCTGGGAGAAATGTAGGTACTCTTGAGGAACTTCGTGAGAATTTTGAGTTGGAACGTATATTCCAATACTACAATGATGGCAAGCTTGAAAAATGGCTGAAATCAAGAAATTATAACGAGGAAGCACGAAAGGTAGCAGCTATAGATACTACATATGCTACAGATAACATAAAAAGCTTACTTTGTGAGATATTTGGTGTAGCTTTTATTCAAGAAGAATTAAAGAAAATAGTAAATGGCGATGATAAGCAGGTAATTTATCTGTATGGTGATGAATTTAATATTGATACTAAATTTAAAAATAAGACTTACATTTTTGTAAGTAAGTGTGAATCTCAATTGACTGTTCAATGCAGTGATATGGATTACTTATGTGATATAGAGAATGAAATCAAGCAACGTAATATTAAATTCGATGGTGCCGGTTCAGTAACTTACGAATTCAATAATGGCTGTAAAGTATTTCTTTTGGGTGGCGAAAGTAGTGAGGTCATAACTAATAGTGCTGATTTAGTAGAGGTTTTGAATTATAGTAATGGCTGCAAAGAATTTTCCTTGTAAAAATAATGTAGGAGTGTGGAGTTATGCATAATTTGAATGAAAAGCTTAGAAGATATATGAATGCAGGTTTTCCTTTATTGTATATTACTTCTTTCGAAGAAGAAAAATGCGACCGCGTTATTAGCGAAGCTGCTGAAGGCAGAGCTATTATAGAATGGTCAGAAGCAACAGGCTTTACTTGTAAAGAAGAAGGAATCAGTCAAGAGATGTCTTTAATAGATTTATTGCATATGGTGCTTACGCAGGAAGATTCTTTTGATAATAGAGTTCTGGTTCTCAAAAATATTCATAAGTATCTGGAAGATACTATGGTGATAGCCTTATTGAAAGAATTTGTGAAAAAAATTAATACTAGCCTGGATTGCTGTGTGATTATTGTAAGTCCTGTATGTGTTTTGCCTAAAGAGCTTGAGTGCATGACTACTTTATTAGAACTGGATGCTGTTGATCGTCAAGAAATTGAAAAAATAATAGCTGATTTTGTAGAGGAACAGGAAGCAGCTATGCCGTCTGACAAACTTATAACAGAGCTTGCAGATGCTTTTAAAGGTTTGTCTGAGTATGAAATAAAAAATATTTTAGCACTTGCGTTAGCAGAAGATGGGGAAATCAATCGTGGTGATTTGCAACTTATATTTGAACAAAAAAACCAGATGATAAAAAAATCAGGTATCTTAGAAATGATACGCGTTGAAGAAAGTATTGATGATATTGGCGGACTGGAGGTATTGAAAAGCTGGTTGAAGCGTAAGGCCGCCATTTTTAAAGATATCGATAAAGCTCAAGCATTTGGTGTTGATTTTCCTAAAGGTGTATTAATTGCAGGTATGCCTGGTTGTGGCAAGTCTTTAAGTGCCAAGGCAGTAGCTTCGTTGTTTGAAATGCCATTAGTACGCATGGATTTGGGACGCTTAATGGGTAAGTATGTAGGCGAATCAGAGGCTAATATGCGTAAGGCTATTGCTTTGGCAGAAGCTATTTCTCCCTGTGTGCTGTGGATTGATGAGTTGGAAAAGGCGTTTGCCGGTGTTGGTATGGGAAATGGCAGTGAAGTTACAACAAGGTTATTTGGTACGTTTTTGACATGGCTGCAGGAGAAAAAGAGTATGACTTTTGTTGTTGCGACAGCTAATAACATTGCTGCGTTACCACCGGAGCTTTTACGTAAGGGTAGATTTGATCAGACCTTTTATGTAGCTTTACCTGATAAAGATGAACGTAAGAAGATTTTTAGTATTCATTTGAAAAAGAGAAAACAGTTAGTGGATAAAATAAATTTAAATAAATTGGCTGATAAAACAGATGGATTCAGTGGTTCAGATATAGAAAGTGTTGTAAAAGATAGTGTTGAGAGTGCTTTTGTGAATAATAAAAAGCAGCTTACAACAGAAGATATTTTGTATGCCGTTAACGATACGTGTTCATTAAAGGCTACATTGAAAGATAATTTGGCTAAAATTGAAGAATTCTACGAAAATAATAATTTTAAAAAGGCATCTAAGGGGGATACCACTAATAAGTCAGAGGAACAGAGAGGACATATAGCAAGTGCTATGGCAAGAGCTATAAAGGAGGTAGCATATGAGTGCAGATCAAAATAATTTTTCTGTTGTTAAACAGCAAGACGAAGAGCTTGAAAAAATTGATTTTGTTACTTCTCAAGAGGCTGAAAAGCTTACTTCTATTACTCATCAAGAAGCCGAAAAGCTTGGCAAGGAATTATTAGAACATGATGCGGACGCATTACAGCCCATTATGCAGCGTTTTGCACAGTCTTATGACAGCAAGCCTGTTGATATGAGTGATAAGGATTGGTTGCAAAATGAATTTCAAAAAGAACTGCCTGAAAAAAGTGCGGATGAGTGCAGAGCTTATGCTGAAGAAATTACAAAGACTATAGAGGAAAATACGCATGCTTTAGCAGCTATCAATAAATACTGTGACGAGGGAGGCAAAAAAGAAAAATGGCTTGCTGATGAACTTGCAAAAGCATGTACAGGTATGTCAGTAGTTCAGTATGGTGAGTATTTATCAGAAATTGATAAGGTTTTAGAGGAAAATAATAAAAATATGCTGCTTACCGTGCTGACGAAGGATGGCAATTTTAACCAAAATCCTAATCTGCATGGGTTTATAGCTGAACAGGCATTAGCAAATTCTTTTAATAGAAATGCTGCATTACGAGGTTCTGCTTTGCGAGCAGAAGTATTAAAACCTGTTGGCGGTTATGCACGCAATTCTGTTGATATTGAAATTTTTGACGGACGGCGTGTTATTGAACGTGATCAGGTTAAATTTTGCAAAGATGCTAATGAGACTGCTAAGGCGTTTAAGCATGGCAATTATGTCGGGCAGGGAAAAGTTGTACCTAATGAACAAGCGGAAGCTGTTGCAGACAAATTTCCTCGCAGTAAAGTTAAAGACTATATTGGCAGCTCTAATACTGATGACATTACATCTGACAAAATTAGTAGGGAAAGCACTATCAGGGAACGTGAAAAATTACTGAAAAACAAAAATTATAAAGGGGATAGCTGGAACACTTACAATACAAAGGATTTGGCATACAATTTAGGAAGGCAGGCTGTTTATGCCGGTGCTGGTGCTGCGGTGTTTACGGCAGGTTTAGATATAGCTATCCGAAAGATAAATGGTGATGAAATTAGTGCTTCGGAAACTATGGCCTTGGCATTGAAAACAGGAGCAGATGCAGGTGCTAAAACAGCAACGGCAGGGGCTCTGAAAGTTGCGGCTGAAAAAGGGATGCTTAGAATGATACCTAAAGGCATACCGGGCTTTCAGGTTGCAACAATAGCATGCCTAGCAGTGGAAAATGCTAAAATTGCTTACAAATATATTACAGGTGAAATCAGTGGCTTGAAGGCTGTGGATATGGTCGGCAGAGTAAGCTGCGCTACAATTGGCGGATCTTTGGGCGCACTTAATGGTAGTCTGATAGCCGCAGCTATGATAGCCAATCCTGTAGGAGCATTGGTAGCTGGAACCTTAGGTTTGATAGCAGGCTCACTTGCTGGCAGTAAAGTTGGCGAATGCGTATATGAAGGGACTAAAGCAATTGGAAAGGCAGCAGTTTCTACTGTTAAAAGTGTAGGCAGGGCAGTTTATTCAGGAGTCAAAAGTGTATGTAGTACGATTTCTTCGGGAGTTAAAGCTGTTGCGTCGTTTTTCGGATTTTGATTATCGTGATATATAATTACCGATAAAATCAGAAAAACAAAGATTTTTGATTATATATTATTATACTGAATAAAAATATCAATGTGAGATGAAACTATACTTTTATTCCATATCATAGTCTAATGGAATAATGATCACCTGAATCTAAAAGTTATGATACTATGATATGGTATAAGAAAGGTAGGTATTAAACTATGGAAATAACTAATGAAAAAATTTTACATGTCAAAGCTAAATGGGATGAAATAGGGTTTACAAAATTCCCAGAAAACTTTGATATTGTAGGGGCTTTTAAAGAACTAAGGGAATGGTTTAAATGGGATATGAAAAAATATCCATATGATAATATAACTAATCCCGTAGAATACAATGAAAGTTATCCTGAAATTAATTATAAATTAAAAGATAGCCTTCATGATGCCACTGTAATGTCGATCATAGGCATCTTGAACTATGCCGAAAATCATGATTTAACAAATAATTTAAATTATGAAAGAATTGATAAAATTATTTATGGGTTTGATTCATCATATATTTGTGATGGAGATTTAGATGGATATTACAATTATTTCAAAGTTTTATTAGATATTGGTATTAGTGCGACAGATTCTAGTTATATCGGGGGGACTATTCGTAACCGTATGGGTACTGATGACTTTGAAACTTTCTTCAGAAAGTACAAAGCTATTCTTAGAAAACATGCGACCTTGGAATTGTCGACAGTACCTGAATGCAATCCAACAGTTATAGCAATTGATACCATGGCAAATAATGCAGTATCTCTTGAAGCTGAATATGGACTTGTTCCGGCAGCATATCTTGCATTGCAGTGTAATCCTGTAGGGTTATGGTATATGTATCAACAAACTGGCAAATACCGTAGTCAGTTTGTTGATTATAGTGAGTTGGATAAATCTAGCGATAATATGGCCTTGAACCATATAGAGGCTATTGCGAGACTAATGACGA
>ENA-ORSS01001790-ORSS01001790.1-human-gut-metagenome-genome-assembly--contig:-NODE-1790-length-20989-cov-4.197382_pt1 | contig 20989 bp, 19 predicted proteins | sample MGYA00241899_ERZ509162 | MGnify/ENA primary metagenome ERZ509162 (study PRJEB26280, sample SAMEA2338641) | human gut metagenome | biome: human gut; feature: human-associated habitat; material: faeces... | reverse complement strand
GATGGCGCCGAAGAAGGCGCAGGCGCCCGTGCTCACGTGCGCGAGACCGCCGGGAAAGCGTCCCACGAAGAGCTGGGCCAGGGCCACGAGGCGCTCGGAAATTTTCGCCTCTGCCATGATGTTGCCGGCGAGGAGGAAGAGCGGAATGGCCATATAGGGGAAGGAGTTAACGCCGTTGTAGAGTTTCTGCGGCAGGATGAGGAGGGGCATGTGCGTGCCCACGAGCAGGGTGCAGATGGAGGCGACGCCCAGGGAAATGGCAATGGGGACGCCCATGATGAGGAAAAGGAAGAAGATGCAGAAGAGGAAGCTAGTCATTGCCGACACTCCTGTCCGTGCTGTCCCTGCGGAGGCCGAGGATTTCATGCACGAGGTGTTCCAGTGTGAAGATGATGGAGAGCGCGGCCGAAATGGGGATAGAGACCATGATGTAGGCGACCGTGACGCCCGTGGTGGTGGAATGCTGGAAAGTGGCGCGCTGGGTCAGCTTGCAGCCCTGCCAGAAGAGGATGACGAAGAAGGCGATGACGATGAGATAGGAGATGATGCGCACGGCGGAAGCGAAGCGCGGCGGAAGGCGGTCGACCACGAAATTGACAGCCACGTGGGTCTTATGGCGTATGGCCATGACGCTGCCGAGCATGGCCACGTAGACCATGCAGTAGATGGCGATTTCCTGGGTGGCGGGCGAGGGAATTTTGAGCACGTAGCGGAAAAGCACCTGCTGGAGAACGAGCAGCATCATGAGGGCCATGGTGACGCCGCAGACAGCTCCGATGAACCGGTCAAGGCCGTTTAAAAATTTCAATCCAGTACCTCCTGCGGCGCGGGGAGAGAGGAATACCCGGAACGTGCCGCGTGAAAAAACGCAGGCGCAGGGGAGAAAGAAGTTCCCCCCCCCTGCGCCGTTGAAAGAGATTCAGACGCGGACCGGGCTACTTGCCGGCAACGCAGGCCTGAACTTCTTCGATAAGCTTGGCGTTGAGCTTCTTCTTGTACTTGTCGATGACGGGCTTCACGGCTTCGCGGAAGGGAGCCTTGTCGACATCGGTGATCTTCATCCCGTACTTGCCGCCGATTTCATCCCACTGCTGCTTCTCGAGATCGGCGACCATCTTCGTATGGATGGGACCCATCTCGCGGCCGGCCTGGAGAATGGCCTTCTGATCCTTCTCGGGCATGCTGTCAAAGAGGGCCTTGTTCATGAGGATGGGCGAGGACATGTGGATATGTCCGGTACGGGTCACATACTTCTGCACTTCGTAGAACTTCTGTGTCACGATGTGGGCGGCCGGGTTCTCCTGGCCGTCAACGGTCTTCAGCTGCAGCGCGGAATAGAGTTCGCCGAAGGCGATAACCGTGGGAATCGAGCCGAGGGCCTTGAAGGTATCAACAAAAACTTCGCCCTCGGGAACGCGGATCTTGAGACCCTTCATGCCCGCGGGAGTTTTGACCTCAAGCTTGTTGTTGGTCAGATGGCGCATGCCATTTTCCCACCAGCCGATGACGATGGCGCCATGGGGCTCAACCATTTTCGAGAACTTTTCGCCGATGGGGCCGTCCATGACTTTGCGGAAGTCATCCATGCTGCCGAAAATAAAGGGCAGGTTGAGGATGCCCATGTCCGGGATCCAGTTGGAAAGGATGGTGTCCGAAGTCTGGCACATGTCCACGCTGCCGGCCATGACGCCTTCAGTGATTTCGAGCTGCTTGCCAAGCTGGTCGGAGGGGTAGACAGTGACTTCGATGTCGCCGCCGGAGAGCTCGTTCACGCGTTTGGCGAACATGGTCGCGATGGTCTGGTAATGATGATTGGGGGCGCCCGTGTGCCCGAATTTCAGCTTGTACGTGGCTTCGGCGTATGAAGACGCCGGTGCGGCCGCGCCCGCGGCGAGAAAGACCGCGGCCATCATGAGAAGAAAGAGCTTTTTCATCCTGAACCTCCAGTTTCGGTCAGTTCCGGCAGGCGCCGGCTTGGAGTGCGGCGAAAACAGCCTGCCATGCGGTTCGCTTTGCCTCCTGGGAAAAAGAGCGGCCTCTCCGGCCCCGGCGGCCGGGACGCGCCTTTTGTCCTATTTCTTTTATGTATATCTGTGCGTCTGTTTTGGGTCAAGCAACTTGCGGAAATTAAATGGATTTTCCGTGAAAAACTGCATTTATGGGATATTTATGTACCAGTGAATAAAGTGAAATGCAGTGTTTTCGTAAAGGGAAAAATGATAATATATTGAAAATAAAGCAAAACGCTAGGAAAAGGGGACCGGCGGGTGAGATGGCTGGCATCCTTTATGCTTTTCGGGGCGGGCGCAGCCTGAAACCGCGAAAAATCCTTTCTCCGTGATACACATCAGAATTATGACGCTTTTTGAATAAAAGGGAATGTTCCGGCCTTGTCTGCTCCATGAGGACAGGGTATTTTTATGGAAAAGGTCCGCCCGGACCGCAAGGAGAAAGACAATGAAAATGTTGGCCGTATTTGCCGCAGCGGTTATCCTGCAGGCTGCCCCCGCACAGGCCTGGACGGGCCAGACCGCGTTTTTTATGGAAGACTTTATGGCCGCAGAGAAGCTGGCCACCGGAAAGACATCGGATTCCGATGAGGTGGCCTCGCTTATAGAAAAGGCTGATCCGGCCGGAGCCGAGAAGGTATTCCGTATGCTGAACGACAGAGCCATTGAGGCCTGCCTGCCCGCGTACAGGAAGCATTACGAGGGGTTGAAGCCCGAGGTAAATTCCCAGTCCGATCTCGAAAAGCTGGCTGCCGGGGCACGCCCCGCGACCGCAGACTGCCGTCTGAATTACTACGTGAAGCACTGGAAGAACGTGAACAGGGGCGTACGCGTGGCTCTCTGGGACGTTGAAAAAAAGTAGCTTTCCGGGGCGGAACGGCGGCCGGAATTTTTTCCGCGCCGTTCTTTTCTGATTTTGCGCGCCAAACCTTGACAGGAACTTTCTCTGGACGTAATTCCGGCACAAGTTCGGTCAGAAGACGCGCGCCCGGCCCGGAACTCCGGGACTGCTGTTTCCCGCGCGTCGGGAACCGGACGCATATTTTCACACTTCCGCAGGGGAGCCTCCTCACTCCTGCGTTGAAGAGGGGAGCGCGGCACCGGTCAGCCCCCGGGGCCGCGCATACCTCAATCAGGCGGGATTTTTCCTGAGCGGGCCTCAAAAAAGTGAAAAAAATTTTTGAGAATCCCGCCGGAAGCCTGCCGGAGGCGGCCAGGGGCGGAAAACGCCTCTTCCGGCCGGAAACGGCGCCCCGTGTTTTTGTTCAATAAAATTTTTTTCACAAGAGAGGAGCCGGAAGGTTCCTCTTTGACTTTGGGGCTCTGCCTGATAGGATGCGCCCTGTGAGTTTTTTCCGGCTGGCGCAGAGGCTCTCCCCCTGCCTGACAGCCGCAACAATTTATGAGGAGGCAGTTCCCATGCTTATGAAATCCAGTCTGAAGGCCGCTGAAAAGTGCGCGCCCAGGATGGTTGGCGAAGGCGTGAAGTTCGAGCGCATCCGCCGTATTACGGGTTACCTTGTCGGCACCCTGGACCGTTTCAACGACGCGAAGCGCGCCGAGGAAGCGGATCGCGTGAAGCATATGTAGCCATTCGTCCATAAATGACCAGCGAAGCCTCTTTCCTGTATCCGGGAAAGAGGCTTTTTTGTGCGCCCGGCACGTGCGCGTCATGATGGTGAAAGCTCTGCCTCAGGCCCCTGGAAACGGGAAATTTACAGTCTGGCATCCCTGGCAGGCGCAGACAGGCCTCCGGTCTGACGGGCAGAATTTTCATCAGGCCTGCGGAAAAGGGTGAGCCTGCAAGAACAGGCCAAAATCCGGAGACTGCCCGGAATTTTCCGCAGGCAGGTGGGGCAGATACGCGGAGGGAGAGAATGCGTTCTTCCCCGGGAGGCCTTATGCCGGAGAACAGGCCGCGCATCCCGCGGTAACCTGGGGCATCGGGGGCTGCCTGGGGCATGGTACCGGACGGAGTGCCGGAGCCGGAACCCCTCCGCCGGTGATCTCTCCGCGGGAAGATCGGGAAGAAGCGGGAAGCCTCTGCGGAGCGGGAATTTCCGGACCCGGCGGCATTATGGCCAGCCGGACCGGACAGAAAAATACGGTCCGGCTGTCTCTGCGGGGATGTGAGAATAAGGAAACTGCCGTGTACCGTACGGCACGTATGGCAGTGAGCGGAGGGGCCCTGTCCGGAGCTCTCTCCCGCGCGTTTTTCCCGGCTTCCTTCCCCGGCTGGTTTCCGTACCGCCTGCCGGAAATCGGGACGGATTCTTGACGGAGCGCAAAACATTCATTATTTAGACAATGTAAACGTTTTTTTATTTTTCCGATGGCTGCTCTGTCAGCCGGGAGGTGCGCATGCGGACACGGCAGGAAGGAGCGGAAAGCCTTCCGGGGGAAACCTGCGTCATTGTCAAAATTGCCACAACGGGATGCGATCGGGCTGAGGACGAGCTCTTGGAGCTGACGCTCCTTGACGCGCGCACCCCTCTTGACACACCGGTCATGCCCCCGCCCCTCTATTTCGGGCGTTTCCGCCCCCGCAGGCACAGGGACTGGCCTGAAGCGGGGGCCCGCAACGGCCTCGCGCCGTCTGATGTGCAGGACGCGCCGGAGCCGGAGGACCCCCGGGAACGCGGGCGCGTCCAGCGTGTGCTGGACGGCACCGGCGTTCTGGCCGGGTTCAATCTTCCCTTCACGCTGGCTTTTCTGGCCCGTTCCTTCCGTCTTTCCCCGTCTCTCAGATGTCTCGATATCATGGAGGACTGGTCGCGCTACGCCGCGGGAACGGGGCCGGACAGCCGTCCCATGTGGCTCGGCATGGGAGATCTCTTCCGCACCGTGCGGGTGAAGGGGCTTGTCTGGCGGACGGAAGACGGGATTGAAGCGTCCCGGAACACGCTCGGTGACGCGGCCCGTCTCCTCCTTTCAGCGAGGCGGCTCAGGGCGCGCGGAGTGCGTTTTTCCATGCGTCCGCTTTCGTATTTCTTACCGCCCGGGCAAAGGCCTGCCGCGGTTTCACAGGTCAGCGGGAACGCGATTCCTCTCCCGGAAGCGCCGCTCCGGTTTTCCGGGACCGGGACAGTGTTTTCGAAAAGCGGCGCTCTTCCCCTGAGCCTCTGGATCTCTGCGGTGAATTCCGCCCCGGGAACAGTCACCATACGGTGCGGCGTGGATGATCCCCTCCACCTTCTGTCCGTGCCGCCAGAAGTGCGGTTCCAGGTCCCGGCGGGAAGCCCCGCCGGAGACCTCTGCTCCCGCGCGGAGAAAGCTTTTCTGCCTCTGGGGAAGGGGCTTGGCGCGTTTTTCCTCACGGAATTCAGAAACGCCATCGGAAAAATGGCCGGGGAGGCGGCCGGAACGGAGACGCTCTCCCTGCCGCGCCGCGGGAGGGAAGACGGGCCGGGATGTCCTGGCCCTGTCCTGTGAGCCTCTTCAGACGGACAGCGCCCCCGCGGGTCAGCGCCGGAGCTGTCCGTCGCAGGTCAGGAAGAATTCCTCAGCCTTCGGGAGAGAGGAAAAGCCCGAAGGGGAAAGCGTGGCCCCGTACGCGCCGGCGCAGCCTATGATGACCAGATCGCCGCGTTCGAGGCGCGGCATGGGAATGTCTTCGGCTATGATATCGGAGGCAGTGCACAGACTTCCCGCAATGGTCACCTTCTCTTCAGCCGGACCGTTTCTGAGTGTGTACAGGGGAAAGGCCCGGGAGGAGGTGAAGAGAGGTTCCGTGCCGGCCGGTTCCGCGCCCCCGGAGCAGCGCAGGGCGAAGGGAACAAGGCAGGGGCGCATAAATCCCCCGAGTGTGGACCTCAGAATTATGTAGGTCTTTCCCCGTGAAATCTTGCGGTCAGCCACGCGGGACGCGTAGACCCCGTTGGGGCCGGCTATCCAGCGGCCTGACTCGAGAAGGATGCGTGTTTCGGGAGAGAGTCTGTGGAATCTGTCCGCTGCTTCCCCGAAGGCTCCGGAAAGATCCTTAAGGTCGAGAGGCGCCTCTCCCGTTCCCGAAAGGCCGATGCAGGATCCCAGATTGACGAAATCAAGCTTCCCGAGCGCGTTCCTGAAACGCACGGCCATGCCGAGCACGCGGCTCCAGTAGGCTGCGATTTTTCCGGTATCGAGTTCCTGGCTTTTCAGATGCACGTGGAGCCCGGCGATCCGGACTCCGCCGAAGGCGCCGCGCCCGATGGCGTCAAGAGCCTCTTCTCCGTCAATGCCGAATTTGGAGGGCAGACCGGGACCGCCGCCGAAGCTGAAGGAGGGATTGATGCGCAGCCCTATGCCCTGTCCCTTTGCTTCCTCACTGATGAGGCTGACTTCGCCCGCGCTGTCAGCCGTGATGACGCAGCACCCTATGGCTGAGGCGATATCCCCACGGCTTTTTCCCGGAGCGGAATAGTAAATATGGGAGGGACTGGCGCCTCCGTTCAGGGCCCGTTCCACTTCCCCTGCGCCCGCCGCGTCGAACCCGAGGCCGAGTTCAGCCATGATCTTCAGGATCCGGGGATGAGGGTTGCATTTGATGGAGTAGAGTATCTCCGCGCCGGGAAAAGCCTTTTTCAGGGCCTCACCCCTGCGCCTCAGACCGCCTTCAGAATACAGGTAGAAAGAGTCGCATTCTGAGGCGCATGCGGCCAGCGCTTCGTTCCAGTTCATGTTTTTTCCTTCTGTGTCCGGAATTCTCGGCAGTCCGGTTCTTCTGCCTCCCGAAGGGAAGAAACGTATGTGGATGCACGGAACTTCCGGTTTTCTGACGCGGCCGGCAAAAAAATGAACCCAGGGCGGCCCGTGTCACGGATTGATGACGTTAGCACGTCTTTTTTCTTTTTCGGTTGCCCCCGGCCGTGGTGATGGGATATGAGAAAAGGTGAGGAAAGTCACATACTTCTTTTCACGTTACGGGAGATGCTCCCGTCAGGGGCGGTGAAAGCCTGCCTCTTTTCTGTTTTCCTCCGGCCATTCACGATATGAGATAAGGAGCAGAAATGGAAGAACTCATTTTTTCCCTGATTACCTGTTTCCTCCATCGCCGTTTTTTCCCGAAGGGAGAGGTGTTACGGCGGGCTTCCCGTCATTACAGAAGGATGCCCGGGAAACCCGGGATCGTCTGCGCCCGTTCGGATCAGGGCAGCGTGAATGACGGAACCGTGCCCGTCGTTTCCGTACTGAGACAGCAGACGCCTGTGCTTTCTCCTGTTTCTCTCGGGACGCTGTCAGCGGAACCGGAGGTGGTGATGTCCCCGGGTGCCCTGACAGGAGATATGCCCGCTGTGCCCGTACAGTGCCTTCAGGAAGCGGCAGCCGCGCAGCTCAGGGGCGCGAGAGTCTGAGCCGGAGAGCCGGGGCTTCCACTGCCGCGCCGCCGGCCGGGCGCTGTTTTCCCGCGCGGTTTCCGGAGCCTGGTGAAGCCGGGCCCGAGAGGCGGCGGTGCCTTTTGCCGCCAGCCCGGAAGGACGCATTCCTTTCAGAACAGGCTTCCGGTGCGCGGCTTTTTCTCTCAGATTTTTTGGCGGGCGATGGGAGGTGCGCCGGGAGGTTCACTGCTTAAATATCTCCATGACGCACTGTTGTGGCGTTTCGCCCTGCCCGGGCTGCCAGGTTTTTGCGGAGGCCTCTCCTGTTAAGCCATGTCTGACTGATAGTATTTTTTTTTGCGTCATGACCCCTCCGGACACAGACTTGCTCCACCGGTGGACGGGTCCATTAACGTGTCATCCAGTGGATCCATTAAACGACCGCCTCACAATCTTCTATCTCTTAGATGGGGATGAATTTTCGGGAAGGAGCCAGGCGAATATCTGACTGACGTAATGCATACAGTACCGTGGGCCGCACGGAAATTCACGCCTGTGGAGTGAGTGGAAGCCGCCGTAACTCTTCGGAGTGAGCTGTGCTGTTCCCGTTGGAGCAGCAATCTCCCGCCTCTGTAGGAGGGGGGACGTTCACTTCCCCCGGAGATTACCTGAAGCCACGGGAGAGGCGCTGGAAAGTATGGAGAGAGTTTCTCTTCCGGATGACCGTCATTCTGAAATTTTTTCCGGACGCTGTGCTGCAGAGCAGAAGAGGCGGCGGCCTGGCGGAATATCCGTCCGGCTGCCTCTTCCGAAAGAGCCGTTTGTCAGAAACCCGGAGCCATCGCGGGAGCGGAATCCGCGCGGGACATGCCGGGGATGTACCGGTTCTGGCCGCTGGCGGGGGATGGAAGGCGTCTGCCTGTGAGGACATCAGTCATGAGGCGGGTCAGGGATGTTTCGGGGGAAAACCGGGAAAAGGGGATGACGGCGGGAGGTTTCCCCGGTTCTTCGTACAGCGCCGGGCCCTTAGTGCCGAAGCTAAATTCTGCCTGTCCTTCCCGCCCCGGAAGGTCTTTCAGGAGCATGTGGACCGCGCCGTCCTTCAGGAAAATCCGGCTGACATGGTCCGCGGCCTGCGAGCCGCCGGCAGCGATGATCGTCTTTATGAGGAGTGTGGCGGTTTCACTTTTTCCTGTGAGGAGGCTTTCCGTCTGTCTGAGCAGGAGACCCGCCGGCGCCGCGGGACAGGAAGGGCCCTGATCCGGGCCTGAGAGACCGGCGCGGACGATTCCGAGAAACAGGGAACGGCCGCTCCTCGTGTTGAAGGCGCAGGCCCGCCAGACGATTTCGTCAAGGCCTGAATCGTAGGAAGCGGCAAGCCGTATTTCAGCCGGGGCCGTCCCGAATCCCCGGATCTCCCCGGTGGCGCGGGCCGAGCTTATCTGGAATACTCCGTCCAGCCTGTTTTCACGAAGGTGTCCGAGCCTCTCCACCGGACTGCCGGAGACAGCGGGAGACCCGCCTTCCGCCAAGGCGGAGAGAACGAGAGCTGCCGTTCGGGCGAAGTTCTCCTCTGTGCACCAGGCCGGGAGAGGGGAGCCTCCGTCACGGGGGGCCGCCTTCATGGGTCCGAGATCCAGATCCAGCCTTCTGTGCAGGGCAGGCCCGAGAAGGCCCGGGGGCCCGCACGCCGAGAGCGTGACGGCCCCGCAGTTTCTGTATTCCGGGTGTCCCGACAGGAAGGAGCGATCCAGACAGGCGGCCATGGCCGCTTCCATGCGTCCGTCCCCGAGAGGCCTGACTCCGCAGAGGAGCCGGCCAGGCACAGGTGAGCCCGGATTGGGACTGGATGCGCCAAGGCCGCTCCGGAACGTGCGGCTCGCGAGAAGGTCAACGGTGCCGAGATCAAGGCTGACCGGACGCCTCTGCGAGAGGCGGTGTTCTGCTTCCTCCCAGTCAGTGCGCTCCAGCCGTTCCATGACCGCGGCGCGGGGGACGCCCCAGGATCGTGCGCAGAGCAGGGCGAGTCCCGCGAGGTCGCGGGGCTGAAACCCTTCCCCGGCCGCCCTCAGGGGGGCAGGGGGGGCAGGGATGGGCATACACTTCCTCCTCCCGCTTCAGACGCGGGCGAGCAGATATCCGGCCTCTCCGATGGTGCGCGCGTCATAGCCACGGGCCAGAAGGAGAATGATCTCCATCTGCAGGGGCTCGAGGCGGCTTGTCTCCACGTAGCCCTGCACGAGGTCGAGAACGGGAGAGCCCGGACCTGCCGGTTCCGGGGCGCTGTCAGCGATGAGGCTTGCGCGCCCAAGGTAGTAGCGGCACTCCGCCACGCCCTTCGCGTCGAGGCCTCTGGCCGCCGCGGCGATGATCTGCTCCTGATGACGCGTGAGATAGGGGGCTGCCTGCTCGAGGAAGCGTTCGGTCTGATCGCGGAGCCTGTCCGGCTTCGCGGGAGCGCCGGAGCTGTCTTCCTCCTGTCCCTGGCTTTCCGCACGGGATATCTTCTCAGGGATATCAGTCCGGGGAGCCCTGGCGTCACCGGGGAAATTCCCGAAAATGACGGAAGCCCCCCTGCCGGAATCGTTCTCTTCCGTAAACTGCTGTTCCGTTTTCAGTACGCTGAATGTGGCCGACATACGGTCTCCTTCCGGAACGCCGGAGCGGCGCCCGTTTAAAGGTCTGCGGAACGTGTATCGTCCCGTCTGCCGCTGTTTAAAGAAAATTTTTATTATCGTCAATAATTTTATATTAATACCGCAGAAGATCACAATGCGCCGGCTGGGAATTTATAAAAATTATTTGACATCATAAAAGTTTGTAGTATTTCCGCCAAAGGCTCCTTCCGCGTTCTGTCCCGCACCGGCTGCGGGCCGCTTCCGGAGCCCCTGAAGGGTGGCTGATGCCTCTGACACAAAGCGCTGCCGGCACCGCGTTCCGGCTTGTTTTTCTCTGTTCCGTATTTTTCTGCCTCAGTCAGGACGCCGCGGCTGTGGTGGCGGGAAGCGCCGGCAACCTTTATGAGCCGGGCGTTTCCTCCCTGCCATATCCCGGCAACGGGCGTGCCCTTTCCCTGGACGGTCTCGACGGTCCTGTCCAGCAGGCCGGAGCCGTCATGGATGAGCTTCTCTCTAATATCGCGAAGTTTTCGCCAGGAAATGGTGTGTCCGGCCGCGTCGGAGGTGACTGCTGGGGCGACAACCTGGCTTCGGCCACCAACCAGCTGCTCATGATGCAGCAGGCAGGGGCCTCGGCGCAGCAGCTTTCCCGGGTCATCGCGGAAGCGGCCGCGGCCATTACGGCAAAGATGCACGGCAGCGGTACGGCCCAGGACGTCATGCTGCGCGCTCTTCTGAAGGATATGGGACTGGCCCTCCGGGATCTGTCAGCCACCGTGGTTGGTGCCATCGCGGCGAGAGATCAGGATCCGGCACGCACGGATGGCGGCTGCGCCGATGCCGCGGCCTCGCTCGACAGAACGCACTCCGCCCGTTTCGGTGCTGCCATGGAGAATCTTCTTGCGGAGTCCCTCGCCGTCTCGGGAGGCAGGGATGCGTCCGTTTCCTCATGGGCCGAGGCGGACGCCCTCAGGGTGGCGTCCCTTGTGACTGGGAAAGGCATGGCAGCGGAGCCCGTCTTCAAATCCGACTGGCTCACGCCCTCATCCCGCCTGATCTCCGGCGCTGACCTCGATCGTACCGTACTTATGATGGCCGCGCTCTCCAATCCCCATCCCGCGCCGTCAGTGCCGGAGCGGCAGCGGGGAACCGTGGCTGGGCGCCGGGCTGATGCGGAAATCAAACTCAAGAGCGCCTCCGTGAGTGCGGCCCAGGCGGCCCTGGCAGATGTGGCCGCTGCCTACGCGCCGGCCGGATACCGGAACGCCGTGCCTGACCTTGAAGAAAGGAGCGGCATCGAAAGCGCGTCCCGGACCAGCCCGGACAGAGAAACGGGCAATTACAGCAGCATGCAGTATCTTGAGGCCAGAGCGGGGTATTTCAGCTCGCTGCGCATGGCCGATGACGTGAACCGCATGATCGCTGCGGACGTCCTGCGGAATATCTATCACATCGAGGCGGAAGCGTTCAGCCTGAATGTCCAGCGATACAGGGCGGATCTCCATAGAAACGCCGTGCTTTCCGCCATGCTCGGCATCATGACCGAAGCCCAGAACAGCCGCGTGGCCGGATACCTCGGCCAGACCAGGGAGAAATAGGATGGAGCTCAGGGCGAGGATAGACTTTTCCGGTTCCGTGCGCTTCGATGTCCGGGGGGAGGATACCGCTGCCGTGGCAGAGGAGGCCGCCGCGCGGGCGGGGGCCCTCCGTCTCCTTTTCCTGCTTGAGGGAGAGGACGGCCGTCCTCTCCGCGTATCAGGGCCGCTGCGCCTCCTCGATCACGGCAGGCTCGTCATCGAGGATATCCGGCCGGACGGGAAAGAAAAGGATGACTGACTCCGCGGAACCTGCCGGAGGCTTTTCTGCTTTCCGCCCTGCTGTCAGCATCTGACAAAACGTACCATGAATCCCTTTTTTCAGTAAAAAGACAGAGAACGAGCATCCGGCAGAGACCGGAGGCGCCGCTTTTTGCTGAAAAATATCCATATCTGCGTCATGAGCGTTTTTTTTATTCTTCACCCTTGCGCCCGCGGGGTGGAACAGGTAAAGAAAAGCCCGCGCAAGGCGTCACGCCGAATGTCAAGCCACCGGGAGAAAACGCTCCATGTTTTTGAAATTATACCGTTTCTGCCTCAGTCAGTATCATCGCTACCGGGATATCATTTCGTATCTTTTCTGGGGCGTCATGACAACGGTGGTCAACTACGCCGCGTATTTCGTGTGCACGCTCTGGCTCCATATCAATTATCTCATCAGCAATGTTATCGCCTGGGTCGTAGCCGTCATCTTTGCTTTCGTGGTCAACAAGGTGTTTGTCTTCCGCTCTCTTGACTGGAGCTCGAAGGTTGTGTTCCGCGAGGCCTGGCAGTTCACGGCGGCGCGGGTGTTCTCGGGTGTGCTGGAAACGGGCGGCCTCAAGGTATTTGTGGACTGGCTGCATTTCAATGACGCCATCGTCAAGATTGTCGCGGGATTCGTGGTGGTGGTCACCAACTACGCCCTGAGCAAGCTGGTCATTTTCCGCAAGCGCAGGCAGTATGACCGCGTGATCAATCCCCCGGTCAGGGCCGCCGCGGCCGGTACCGCTGATACCTCCGTGTCCGCCGGCGTTGCCGTGAAACCGGCGAAAAACCGGCCCGGGAAGAAGGGGTATTCCGACAGGCGCGTGGGACGGAATCTGAAAAGCAGGCGCCGCGGCGGCATACGCCATTAGGCCCGGCATATCTCCTGACGGAGGAAACCGGGAGAACCCGGATTTTGCCGCGGAGGCCCCTTTTTAACGGACGCCGGGGCGGCGGGTTCCTCAGGGCTGTTCCGGCTGGTTTTCCTCCCCGTCTTCCATAAGCGATGCGGCCGCGAGGAAGGCGGCTATGCCGAGAGACGCAGCCTTTCCCCCGGCTGCTGGGCCGGCTCCGTCAAGAATTTCCGTGAGCGCGCCGAGGCAGGCATCATCCCCGCTTCCTGCCGGCGGCGTGTTTTCCCCGGAATACAGGCAGGCCAGCGCCCGTTCCAGGCTGGCGATGCTTCCGAGACGTGCGCGCAGGACATCGGGGGAGGGTTCGTGCACCTTGAGGTGGCTTACGAGGCGGATCTGGCGGTTCATGTCCAGGGGCGGATTCGCGTAAAAGGTTCTGCCGCGCACCATCTCCCCTTTGAAGAAGGCCGTGATCTGGCCTTCCACCTGCTTCTGCAGGTCACGGAAGGAAACCCGGTCGAGCTCCTGCAGGGAAGCGTCCGGCCTGTCCGCGTAGCTTTCCCCGTTGCCCCTGGAGAACCCGCCGGACTGCATGACGAGCCCTCTGCCGGCAATGGACCGGATAAGCTGGAAGGTCTGGTTCGGATCCTCCTGGCACATGAAGATTTTGACCTTGCAGTTTGAGACGATCTGCTCGGCCGCCGCCTCGGAGGCGCGCTTGATGCCCGCGAAATCCTGCGAGGCCACCATGACCGCGATGCCGAGGCCGCGGCCCTGGGTAAGCAGGATCTCAAAACCCGGCGTCTCGATGGCCGCGTACTCGTCCACGATGACTCCGAACGGCGTGCGGGCGTCCGTAGGAAGAGAGCCCAGCACGTCGGAGAGCCGGCCCTGCACACGGCTGCCGAGACCCACGGCGCAGGCGTTGCGCACGGAGGAGAGGCAGATCTGCCCAAGGGATCTGAGCTCCTTCGGGTCCTTGTCCATGGAAGGAATGAGTGTGACGTAGATGCGGCGTCCCGTGATGACATCGACAGCGTCCACCTCGCCGTGTGTGGTCATGAAGATGCGCCCGTAGTTGTCTACGAGGAGGGACAGGGCACGGCCAAAGTAGGCTCTGGCGTAGCCGTACTGATCGCCGAAGGCCCGCGGCTGTCTGTCAAGGGGCAGGTTTTTGTCCCAGCCGACTGTGGCCAGGCCTGCCTGCAGGGCAAGCACGGCCTTTTCCGGAAGATCCGTCCGGAGGGCGAGCTTCGTGATGGCTTCCGTATCCATGAGATATCTGCGGATGACGTCGATGGACAGGGGAATCTCTCCGCGGTCGCGCATTTCCACGAGCACGAACATGAGACCCGAAATGAGGGTCTGCGCGTTGGAGGAGAAAATGGCGTTGCCGCTGCTGTCGTCGTCGCCGGGCATGAGCGAGAAGAGCAGCTGGGTGAGCTGGTTGGCGCCGCCCACGGCGAAGGGATTCTGGGTGTTGGACTCGTGCTGCGGCGTGCGCGTCAGGCCGCTTTTTCCGGACGGCCCGCCCGCGCGGCTGACCATGTACGAGAGGAGGAGAAAATCATCTTCGCGGCCCATTATGCGGCACATGGTGTAGAGCTGGACGGCGAGCTTCGGCGCGGCCTTGGGGTCGACGTAGAGCAGTCCGCCGCCCACGGCCAGATAATTGAAGGCCAGGGACACGAGCGTCTCCGTCTTGCCGGATCCCGTTGTTCCCAGAATGAGCATGTGCGTGAGGATGTCGTCGCGTGAAATCCAGAGCTCGCGGTTGGCCTCGAGATCGTTGCCGATATAGAACATGCCCCGGGCCCGGCGGAAGGAACCCTGCGGCGTCATGTCTCCGTAGTCCTTTCCCTTCCAGGACTGCGGGACGCGCATGGGCAGGATATCGCGGGACACGGCCACCCTGCGGCAGAGGCAGAGCAGGGCGAGGAGCGGGAGGACGGGAAAGGCTGTGGCGGGCTCGAAGGCCATGAGCCCCATGGCCGCGCAGAAAGCCGCCGCGTATCCGCCCTGTCCGAGAAGGGCGCCGAAGAAACGGGAGGAGACGGGGCGTATATCCCGGATCACCTCCTCCCTGCTGTGTTCCTGGACACGGTCAACGCCGTAATAACCTTTGTGGGCGCGGAAGGGCATACAAACTCCTTCTACCGGAAGCTGCTGTCCGGTGACTCTGAATCCGGGGAGGATAACTGATCCGCTGCGATCCAGCCTTCCTCGTACATGGCTCTCTCAAGGGCCCTGACCGCCTCCTCCACCTGCGGCTCTTCAATGCCGCGGGATGCGGGCTCGACACGGGATATGGCTGTCTCCGTCATGTAATGGGCCCACAGGCCGGCCGTCTCGGGCCAGGCCGTGCGGCGGCCGAGGTTGTTCAGGAGGTACCAGAGCTGTCTGTTGACGGGCCGCAGCCAGATGAACTCGGCAGTGGGAAGGACGCCTTTGGTGCGGGCTGCCTCGTAGAGGGCCAGCAGGGCCGTGTCCCGCCAGAAGCTGTGCGGCCGCAGGAATGCCGCAGCGCGGGGATCCTGCAGGAGCGTGCCCATGCGTCCGGCGAGCCCGCCGGGAAGATGCGTGTCGAGGACGTAGCCCCTGGCCCGGCGCGCGGGGCGGAAGAAAGGGGGCCTGAGGGAAAGGGAAGCTTTTCTCTCCTTCACGGGCGCGCGGAAGGAAAGGCTCATCTCGTCGAGGAGGCGCTGCGCTTCCTTCTTTCTGTCAAGCGCGTGCAGAACGAAGGCGCAGGCGAGCTTCTTCAGATAGGGCGGGAGATTTTCCCAGCCCCGCCACGGCTCCCTGAACGCCGCAGCGTAGTAGGCGGCAGCCCGCTTCCTGTCAAAAATGACCGTGGCTGAGGGATCGAGCCAGTGGGAGGAAGGGCTGGCGAGCCCGGTGGAGTCGAGAAGCTCGTCCGCGGGAATGCGTTTTCCCTCTCCGTTCCTGAGCAGCCCCTCCCCGGCGCAGAGCTGGAGAGGCTGCCTGCCCGCGCGCCAGGGGCCGCTGTCCAGCGGCTCGTTCAGGATACCGCCCGGCCAGTTTACGGCAGGGGCCACGCAGGGGTTGAAGGGCATATCCTCACGCAGAAGGCCGCGCATGCCGAGTGTGCGGCGGAAATGTTCCGCGGGTGAGATTCCGGAACCAAGCCGGAAAAGCAGAAAACCGAGCGGCAGGCCGAGAATCCAGACGTACCAGCGCGCCGACTTCGAGAGCACGGCGAAAGCGAGCGAGGGGTTCACGGTTCCGGGGTCGAGCGCGGAAATCCTGGACGCGGCTTCCGCATAGCCCGGAGCAAACAGCGCCAGGGGGCGGAGCAGGGCGGCCGAGAGCCTGAGCATGGCTTCGGAAAGGGCCGGCCCCCATGCCCTGAGGAGCAGCGCCGCCGCAAAAACGAGCAGAATGAAGAAAACGAGGGGCAGGGCTGTGCCCTGCCCCCGGACGTCATCAGCAGGCATATTCCTCCAGGGGGAAAAGTGTGTCCGGAGGAATAATAAAATATTTTTATAAGGTCAAAAGATTTTTATATAAGGATATGAAAAAGCGCCGGCGCAGGACCGGCGCTTGGGGGAACAGAATTAGTCCCTGTTGGGATTCACTTCCTTGAGCAGCTTCATTTTCATGGCGTAGTAACTGAGGCTCATGTCGAGGTAATGCTCGTGGGGATTGGTGAATCGCTGTTCCTCGGTCCAGATTTCATGATCGAGCTGGCGTTTCACGAAGGCCTGGATTTCGGAGAGGCTGGGCTTCGGGCTCACGCGGCGTCCCTGCCGCAGCACGGGCACCTGCATTTCCTTCGCCTGACAGTATTTGAACACGGGCGTTTTCCAGGGCCTGCGGGAATCCACGCAGCAGTATTCCTCGGAGAAGTCCGGTGTCTCATCGTGGGCTGTGATGAGATCGGCCACGGCCTTGCCGTCCGGCCTGTAGACGCGCCAGACCTTCTTCCAGCCCGGATTGGTGATTTTGGCCGCGGAGGCGGAGACCTTGATGCGGGGCACGAAGACGCCGTTTTCCTCGACAGCGGACATCTTGTAAACGCCCTCGAAGACGGGATCGCTCTTGGCCGTGATGAGGCGCTCGCCAACGCCGAAACTGTCTATCTTCGCGCCTTCCTTGAGGATGGACTCGATGGTGAATTCATCGAGGCTGTTGGAAGCCACGATGGAGCAGTCTGTAAGACCGGCCTCATCGAGCATTTTGCGGGCCTTTATGGAGAGATAGGTGAGGTCGCCGGAGTCAATGCGTATGCCCCTGAGGCGCCTGCCCATCGGTTCGAGCACTTCCCTGGCCGTGCGGATGGCGTTCGGCACGCCGGACTTGAGGACATTGTAGGTATCCACAAGCAGGATGGTGTTGTCAGGATAGGTCTCCGCGTAGTGCTTGAAAGCCTCGAATTCGGAATCAAAGTACATGACCCAGCTGTGAGCCATGGTGCCGCTGATGGGAATGCCGAATTCCTTGCCCGCGAGCACGGTGGCCGTGCCGACTGCTCCGCCGATGTAGGCGGCTCTCGCGCCGTAAATGGCAGCGTCCATGTTGTGGGCGCGGCGGGCGCCAAAGTCGGAGACGAGGCGTCCCTGGGCAGCGCGTACGATGCGGTTGGTCTTGGTGGCGATGAGCGACTGGTGATTGGCCTGGGCCAGAATGGCCGTCTCCACGAACTGCGCGTCAATGGCCGGAGCGGCTACGGTGAGGACGGGTTCGTTGGGGTAGATGATGGACCCCTCGGGGAAAGCGTCCACATCGCCCCTGAAATGGAAATTCCTGAGCCATTTCAGAAATTCCTCGTCAAAGCAGCCGAGGGAGCGGAAGTAGTCTATGTCCTCGTCCTCGAAGTGGAGGTTGACGAGATAATCGATGATCTGCTCGAGGCCCGCGAAAATGGCGTAGCCGCCGTTGTCGGGATTCTGGCGGTAGAAGAAGTCGAAGATGACCCGGTTGCAGGGTTTCTGGCTGCGGAAATAGCCGTAGCCCATGGTCATTTCGTAGAAGTCCATCATCATGCTCAGGTTGCGTCTGTCTGACTGCAGCATGCTATTCTCCTGATTTCGGTGTCCCCGTTGTGCGAGGAGTGTGAGAGGTGTGCCCTGTCCCTGCGGCGGAAAGACGCCCGGCCGGGCTGAAAGCGTGTTCTGACAACAGAATAGAAAGCAGAACGGGGAAGTCAACGATCCAGGACACAAAGAACGGGCATCGGCTCTTTTCTGCGGCCAGGGAGTCCCCGCTGTGCCGTGGAAAAAGAGCGGGACTCCATCCCGTGTTCCGCGGTGTACGGGCGCCGCGCCTCAGAGAAAGGCTGCCTTCGCGGAAAACCTTTCTCCCGGTTTTCTCTTTGCGGTTTTTCCGGAGGGAGCGCAGGGAGCACTCCGCATCCGCTCCATGACGTCAGGCATTCTGAAAAAAGTGGCAGGCAGGGACTCTGAATTCCTGCCTGCCAGACCCTCTTTTCCACGAATCCGGAAAGGGACATGGGGCCGATGCCGGTATCCGTCCCGGAAAAGCGCGGCATCAGCTCCGGGGGAAGTTCTGCCGTAACTTTTCTGCGGAGGAGGGCGGGATGTGCCGCCCTGCTGTCTCCTCGGTTCCGCCCCGCCGGTCTTTGGCGTCTTCCGGCCTGGCGGAAATCAGAGTGCCGCTTTGGGGAAAGGTTATTTCACGAAGAAAACGCGGCCGGGCTTTCTTTCATGCGCTCTGGGCATTTCTCCGTTCGGATAGCCGAGTATGAGGTGTCCGATGCCTTCCCAGTCGCCTTCGATCCCCTGTTCCTTCAGGAACTGCTTCCATTCTGGGCGTTCAAATTCTTCTCTGGCCCTGTGGATCCAGCAGCTGCCGAGGCCCAGCGTGGAGGCGGCCAGCATCATGTTGCCGAGGGTCAGACTGCCGTCGTACACCCTGGTGGGCGAAGTCTTGCTGGCAAGCACGACGAGAACGACAGGAGCACCGTAAAAGGGATCACTCTTCGTACCCATGATTTCGGCGTTGGCCGCGGACAGTCTGTCGCGCACCTCTTTATTGGTGACGGCGATGATGATGGTGTCCTGTCTGTTCATGCCGCTTGCCGCGTACAGGCCGGCACTGATCACGCTGCTGATAGCATCCTGGGGAACCATGTCAGGCTTATATTTGCGGACGCTGCGTCTTTTTTCCATAGCTTCGAGAATGGCGTTCATAACAAACCTCCTGTGTCTTATTGATTAACATACTGCCGGGATGCCTTCCAGCGGGCCGGCTGAGGACCACAGGGGAATCCCTGTCAGGGATCTGCACGTGACAGAAGAACGTGCAGAGGGAGATGCCCGGGGTGGTCCTCTTCCGCTCTGCTGCCGCACAGCAGAAAGGGGGTGATCCTGTCAGAAGGTTTATTTCCTCTGCTGGTGGCCGTTTCCCCTGCATGACAAAAATCCAGCTCCGGCAGACACACGTATCCTGTCCCCATAACGGCGGTGCCTCTGCAGGCTGAAGTATGATGGAAACGGGCAGGCCCCGGAGCAGTTCCGGGGATTTCATTCACCAGGACAGAGGGGTGACAGAAATGTATCAGCGTATTCCTGCTTTCTGTATGTGCTGACCGGAAAGGATTGGCAGTATGTCCGCATGGGCGTGCGCACATATTGGACTGCCCTGTCTGAATGGATTCAGGGATGCGGCGTGGCGCACTGCGTTGGACACAGAGAATGAAATGATGCGGGGAAGCTTCTTCCCTGCGTGCTGACAGGAAAAAGCTTTTCTGAGCTGACAGTTTAGGTGACAGCCGGCCAGGTGTCTGAAAATAGCCGGAAAGGGGAGCAGGACTGTCTCTTCCGGTGCTGGCAGGGACAGCAGGCATGCAGGAAGAACTTCCTCTTCAGGCGGAGAAATATTTTTATGCAAAAGATGAAAAGAATCAGCTGTTGCTTATAATTTTCATTAGGATTAAAGCTCTGTGTCAGGGGTGCTCTGGATGAAATTTCTGTCTTTCTGGCGTGAAGCTCCGGCGTCGGTACCGTAAGATTTCTCTGTGCAATCCGGAGGAAAGACGACATGCCCCTGATACTGTTTTAGATGTCGTATAGAGCAGCAATATTGTAATATTTCGAAAAAGTTTCCTCTTCGTGAATAATTCTTTGTTTGTATTACATTGATATTGTTTGCGTTGTGCGGTTTTTTTGAAACAAAGTGTTTTATTTATTAGTAAACATAGTGCCCAATATATGACAATTACGCATGTTATATTGGATTGAATAAAAAATAATTTTTTGTTTTATAAACTGGAAAATTATTTATCGTATCTGTTTTATCTTTTTGTGTAAAATGATAAAAACGGATGTAGGGGAAAGATAAATTCCCCCGTGTGGGCTGCACGGTGATGAAACGTTCTGCCGCTGTTCCAACTGCAAGGCTGGCAGAGCCACCTGAGGAGATAACGTCCAGAATTTTTCGCACATTTTTTGGGGGGCTCGCCCGGTTAAATTCTCCTCTGCCTGAAATCCGGCCATCATGGGAGGCTTTCGCGCACCCACGGTCCGGATGTTTACTTTGGTTTCTGGTAACTAAAAGAATTCTGTCCACTCATGAGACTTCGTCTCATGAGGATTCCGCTCCCACGGACCATTTTCGGCGCGCCGGAGCCCGCGCCTCCAAATGCCCCGCGGGAGCGGAACTATTAAAAGGCAGGCTGGTACAGCGGCCGCATATTAAGATAGCGTTCAGTCCCCCATTTATGGCCCGCGATGTACCTCAGCCTCGCGCACACCAGCATAAGCGCGGACTGGCCGTCAGGAAAATTCCCGACAACTCTCGTCCGTCTTCTGAGTTCACGGTTGACCCGCTCAAGAGGGTTATTTGTGCGGATACTGCGCCAGTGAGTCGGGGGAAAGTCGTAGTATGAGAAGGTTTCTTCGGCGCCTCCCTCCACCAGGGCCGCAGCCTTCCCCAGTTTAAGCTCTTTCAGCTTTTCGGTTACCATCCTTACTTTCACCCTCGCGGCCTCTCTGTCTTCCTGAGCATGGATAGCTTTCAGCATGGCAGCTACTTTTCTGGACTTCGAATCTGGTACGGCACTAAGAACGTTTCTGTAGAAGTGGACGGCGCAGCGCTGCCAGTGCGCCTCGGGGAAAAAGTCACCTAATGCCTCTAAAATACCCAGACTTTTGTCAGATATGATAAGCTTTGCGCTCCTGAGTCCCCGTTCCTTAAGATAGCGGCAGAAGTGCTTCCAGCTTTCCGCGTCTTCACGGCTTCCTTCAGCAGCTCCGAGCACTTCACGATAACCTTCTTTATTGACTCCGACAGCCACAAGAATGGATACATTCTCAACTGTTCCTCCCCAGGAGCGCTTAAGCCATATTCCATCCATGTAAATATATGGATATTCGGCTTCCAGAGGGCGGT
>ENA-ORSS01001786-ORSS01001786.1-human-gut-metagenome-genome-assembly--contig:-NODE-1786-length-21011-cov-6.163056_pt1 | contig 21011 bp, 18 predicted proteins | sample MGYA00241899_ERZ509162 | MGnify/ENA primary metagenome ERZ509162 (study PRJEB26280, sample SAMEA2338641) | human gut metagenome | biome: human gut; feature: human-associated habitat; material: faeces... | reverse complement strand
GTGTTTTGTGGGGAGATATCCCCGTTCGAAAATATAACAAGATAAAGACCCGGTGTCGTTTCCGCCCCGGATCGCCCACAAAGCCCCGCAGTGCGGGGCTTTTCAGCGTTCGGAGTTGTAGGCGTTTTCACTGGATTTCAAATGAGTTGTAGGCGCATTTTCCGAAAAACTACCGTGTCGCAGGGGGTTGCGCCCACAACAAGCGACATCAACAGAAAGGACGGCAACTATGTCAAAAGAACAGATGACTATCCGGCTTTATCCAGAAACGCGCAGACAAATGGATGGTTGGTTGGAAGAAAGCAACAGCAAAAACCGAAACGAATTCGTGGAAAAGGCTCTGCGCTTTTATATGGGCTATCTCGGCACGGAGAATATTACCGAGTATCTCTCGGACGCGCTGGTGGCGACGCTGCGCGGGATCATCGCGGACAGCACCAACCGCACCAACGGCATTCTATTCAAGTGCGCGGTGGAGCAGGGCATCATGGCGCACACCATCGCCGCCCACTTCCGGGATACGATGGAGGATCGCCGCGCCCTGCGCGGGTATGTGGTGGACGAGGTAAAGCGCACCAATGGTCAGATCAGGTTCGAGGATGCCCAGGATGTCCAACGGCAGCTGCCGGATGACACATGGCGAGATTGATATTTATCTCTCCATACATGAAGGGCGGCAGAGATGCCGCTCGGCTGGCCCATCGCACCCGCTACTTCGCCACCCGCGAAGGTGTGCAGCTTCTCAAGGATGACAATGCCCATCTTCCTGTTACAAAGAAACAGCAGCAGTACATCCGGCGTCTGCTCCGCAGCTTCCCGGAGGCAAGGGAGCTGCCGGAGCATGAGGACTATGCAAACACACCCAACCGGCAGACTGCCTTTGCGCTCATCGCGCAGATCCACGAGGACTTTATCGAGCCCATGGATGGCCGGGAAAACTATCTGGATTATGTTGCAAACCGTCCCGGCGTAAAAGCGTTGGGCGAACATGGCCTGTGGGATGCCAACGGGAAGGTCCCGTCGCTGGAGAATGCCGTGGCAGAGGTGGCGCGGCACACGGGGAATGTGTGGACGCCGGTCATCTCCCTCTCCCGTGAGAACGCGGAGCGGCTGGGCTATACCGACCTTAAAAACTGGCAGGAGCTCATCAACGCATCTATCACCGACATCGCCAAGGGCTATAAGATCCATCCGGACCGCCTTCGTTGGTACGCGGCTATGCACGAAAAGGAGAAGCACATCCATGTTCACATGGTGCTCTTCTCAACCGATCCGAAGGAGGGCTACCTCTCCCGGCAAGGTATCCGCAGCATCAAGTCCGCGCTGGTCAGCACGATCTACCGGAACGACCGCCTGCACATCTATGAGCAGAAGGATGAACAGCGCGGCCTGCTCCGGCAAGAAGCGGAAGCACGGATGGCAGCGCTCATCGGGCAGATGGCTACCGGTACTCTGCAAAGCGATAAGCTGGAGCTGTTAGTGACGGATCTCGCCCAGCGGCTTCGGGAGGTCAGCGGCAAAAAGGTCTACGGTTATCTGCCGCCCCGTGTCAAGCGCATCGTGGATGAGATCGTGGACGAACTGGCAAAGGACGAACGGGTGTCGTCCGCCTACGCTCTATGGCAGGATCTCCGAGAGCAGCTTTGCACCGACTATAATCAGACACCGCCGCAGCGAGTACCGCTGTCGCAGCAAAAGGAGTTCAAGACTGTGCGCAACATGGTCATCCGGGAAACACTCCGGCTCTCGGAGCTGCACTTCACCTTCGAGGATGATGCCATACCGGATGAGCCGGAGCCGGAAGAACCGCCTGTTCCTCCAGATCAAAGTACGGAGTGGATGATCCATCAGCAGGCACGGTTTTACCGCAGAGCAAAAAACATATTAGATGCTGCGGACGCAGATCCCAGCGAGAAGTCAATGGCATTGGTCACACTCCACCGTCTGTGGGAGGAGGGCTATACCATCGCAGCACACCAGCTGGGAAAAGCGTATCAGGACGGGCTTGGCACATCGATTGACCGAAAAGCGGCGGCAGAGTGGTTTCAAAAATCGGCGGAGGCCGGTAATCCTTGCTCTGCATACGCACTGGGCAAACTGCTGCTGGAGCAGGAGCAATTCCCGCAGGCCATTCACTGGCTGCGGCAGGCAGCGGAACAGAACGATCCATACGCGCAATACCGGCTCGGCAAGCTGCTGCTCACCGGCGCGGAGGGTGTGCCGAAGGATATAGATGCGGCCATTCAGCTTCTGAAGGACTCTGCCACACAAGGGAATTCGTTTGCCCAATACACGCTGGGAAAGCTCTATTTGCTGGGACAAGAGGTGCAAGCAGACCGCGAAGAAGTTCTGCGCTATTTCGCACAGGCAGCGGCACAGGGCAACACCTACGCTCAATATTTCATTGACCATCAGGAGGACTTCTCCGGTGCGGCGGCGGGAACCTCTATCCTTCGGATGCTCCATCAGATGAGTCGTATTTTCCGTGAGAACGCCGCCCAGCCTGCCATCTATGCAGAGATGCAGATCGACAAGAAGCGTCGCCGCAGATTGCAGGAGAAGCGCATGGCAATGGGACACAAGGCGGATGACCATGAGGATCGTGGACTGACGCAACAGACACAATAAGGGAGGGACCATGTCAAAGTACATTCCGTTTACAACCGAGCAGAAAGAACGAGCCGCCTCGGTGGACTTGGAGGAGTTCCTCCTCCGCCGAGGAGAAAAGCTCATTACCTCCGGCAGGGACAAACGCCTTGCCAGCGACCACAGCATCACCATCCGCGGCTGCGAGTGGTACGACCATGCCACGGAGCAGGGCGGCAGAGCCATCAGCTTCGTCAAGCAGTTCTATGGACTCAGTTACCCGGACGCTATGTCTCTGCTCCTCGGCGATGATCTCGGCGGAAGTTACCCTGCGGCAAAGGAGAAGAAGCCGGAGCCTGCAAAGCCCTTCGTGCTGCCGCCGCAGAGCGAGTCCATGCGCCGTGTGTATGCCTACCTGCTGCAAAAGCGTTGCATCGACCGCGAGATGCTCAATGCCCTCGTGCGCAAGAAGCTCATCTACGAAAGCTGTGAAAGATCCAGGGACAGGACAAAGGAATACCACAACGCCGTGTTCGTCGGATTCGATGAACACGGCGTTCCCCGTCACGGGCATAAGCGAGGGCTGTATACCATGGGGCAAGGCTATCGCGGCAACATTGAGGGCAGCGACCCGCGGCACAGCTTTCACTATCTCGGCGGTGATGACACGCTCTATGTCTTCGAGGCCCCTATCGACCTGCTCTCCTACATCTCCCTTTTCCCGGAGGGGTGGCAGGAGCATAACTATGTGGCCTGCTGCGGGACATCTTCCATCCCCGTGCTGGAGATGCTGCAGCAGCTCCCGCAGCTCCGGCAGGTGTACCTCTGCCTGGACAATGACGCTGCCGGTCATGCTGCCAGTGAGCGCATGGCGAAGCTGCTGGAGGAGCGTGGTATCTCCGCAGAGCGGCTTGTGCCGCAGCAAAAGGACTGGAACGATGATCTCAAGGCAGAACAGGAAAACAAAATGGAAAGGAGCGAGCTATGCCAAACCTTCTGCTGACAATGTGGGACACGATCAAAAGCTCCAACATCGGGATATTGGTCGCGGCAGGGCTGGGGATGTTTGCTATCATCGGCGGACTCTCCATGCTGTCCTACCACTATACTCTCAGCGGCATCAAGTCCCGCACCGTGGGTGACGGACAGCACGGCACGGCGCGTTGGGCGACCGATAAGGAGATCCGCCAGACCTATGCCCATGTGCCGTTCAAGGTCAGAGACTGGCGCAAGGGAGTAAGCCTTCCCACAGAGCAGGGACTGGTGCTGGGCTGCAAGGGCAAGAAAGATGAACTGACTGCGCTGGTGGACAGCGACGACATTCATTGCCTGATGATCGCTGCCTCCGGCGCGGGTAAGACGGCTTTCTTCCTCTATCCCAACCTTGAATATGCCTGCGCGTCCGGCATGAGTTTTCTGGCGTTGGATACCAAGGGCGACCTCGCCCGTAACTACGGCTCTATTGCCAAAAAGTATTACGGCTATGAGCATATCTCTGTCATCGATCTGCGTAATCCCACCCGCTCGGACGGAAACAACCTGCTGACGCTTATCAACCGCTATATGGACATCGCCAGAAAACAACCGGATAACCTCGCTGCTCGCGCAAAGGCGGAGAAGTACGCCAAGATCCTCGCCAAGTCCATCGTCAGCCCGGAGGGGGACTCCGACCACGGGCAGAATGCCTTCTTCTACGATGCGGCGGAGGGCTTGCTGTCTTCCACGATCTTGCTGCTTGCAGAGTTTCTGCCGCCGGATGAGGAACACCCGGAGGAACGACGGCACATCGTGTCGGTATTCAAGCTGGTGCAGGATCTGCTGGAGCCGGCGCGTGGTGCGCGGGGACGCTCCCGTTTCCAACTGCTCATGGATAAGCTGCCGTCCGAGCACAAAGCACGCTGGCTGGCAGGCGCCGCACTCAACAGCTCCGAGCAGGCGATGGCATCAGTCATGTCCACGGTGCTGTCCCGGCTCAATTCGTTTCTTGACAGTGAACTGGAGCAGATCCTGTGCTTCGACAGTGCCATTGACGCCGAAATGTTCGCGGCGGAGAAATCCGCCATCTTCCTCATCCTTCCGGAGGAGGATCAGACGAAGAACTTTATGGCGGGCTTGATGATCCAGAACCTCTCCCGTGAGCTGTTCGCGGTAGCGGATGAGAACGGCGGTAAACTGAAAAATCGTGTTATCCTCTTTTGCGATGAGCTGGGTACCATGCCGCCCTTTGATATTTTGCCGCTTTTCAGTGCTGGACGCTCTCGCCGCCTGACGCTGGTACCCATCATCCAGTCACTGGCACAGCTGGAAAAGAACTACGGCAAAGAAGGCGCATCCATCCTGATGGACAACTGCCAGGATGTGATCTGCGGCGGCTTTGCGCCCAACAGTGAAGCGGCGGATACCTTCTCCAAAGCCCTCGGCAGCCGCACGGTGCTCTCCGGCTCTGTGAGCCGCGGCAAAAACGATCCCAGCCAGAGCTTGCAGATGATGGAACGCCCCCTGCTGACGGCAGATGAGCTCAAGTCGATTCCGAAAGGCTGCTTCATTGTGCAGAAGACCGGATGCCACCCCATGCGTGCCCGCCTGCGCCTGTTCCTTGAATGGGGCATCACCTTCGAGGAGGAATACCGCGTGGAGGAACAGGCGGCCCGAAGGGTCTATTATGCCGACCAGAATGCGCTGACCCGCGCCATCGTGCGGAAGTATCCGCCCAAGCTGCTGGAGCAGCAGACCACTCGCTCCGTTAAGGGCGAGGGGCAGCTCCACGATGCGCCCGTGCAGGAGATGGTGGTAGCGGAGGACATCGACTATGACCGTATGCCGCACAAGCGTACCCCGTATAATCTTCCCCGGCAGGAGGTGGATCGGTGAGCTACTTTGACAGCATTTACGCCGACACGCTTTTGCCGCCCAGGGCTGTATCCGTCTATATGTACCTCAAGGATCGGTCTAATAGCGCAGGAAGCTGCTGGCCCGGTATCAAGACGATTGCGAGAGATATGAATCTCTCCCGTAGCACCGTCAAGCGGGCACTGGCGGATCTGGAGCAGCACGGTTATCTTGCCAAGCTGCCTCGATACCGCCCCAATGGGAGTAACACCTCCAATCTCTATACGCTGAAATAAATGAAAAGTGGATCGTACAGCGCCCTGGTACGATCCGCTTCATTAAGCCAAAAAACAAAAATCGCCACGCCAAGGGGCAACTATACCTCTTTGCTGAACCGAGGAGGGGTTCAATATGAACCCGCCAGAACAGCCCACTCTATCAGAGATTAAGACAGAGAAAGAACATCAATCAAAATCGATAATAGAATTGCACTATTTCCTAAAAAGCGCTATAATTAAAGCACTAATATGGAAAATGGTTTGCATCTTGGGATTGAGAGGAGCGTGGACTTCAATTAAAAAAAACGCTATACGCTGTCTTGTATTTTTCCTTACGGCAATATTTGTGGTTTCGGGAGCTTTGGCGCTCCGGGAGCTGCAAAGCAGGCGCGAGGCTCAAAAGGACTTCAACGGGCTGGCGCAGCGTGTGCAGCCGAAAGCTCCGTCAGACAAAGAAAACTCGCCGCCGGAAAGTGCTGGGGATTTGGTAGAGAGTGCAGTACATAAGCGTGACATTGCTGCACTGACGGAGGAAAACGCAGACTGCATCGGGTGGGTCTGCGTTCCAGATACGATGATCGACTATCCCGTGATGTTCACGCCGGATGAACCGCAACGATATCTGCGGAGGAGCTTTTCCCGCGGATACAGTATCTGCGGCGTGCCGTTTCTGGATGGCCGAAGTGAGGCCGGAGATATCAATAGAATTATTTACGGTCACAACATGAAGGATGGGACTATGTTTGCCGGACTTCATGGATACGAAGATGCGCTGTTCCGCGAGGAGCATCCGGTAATTGAGTATGAAACCACTGAGGACTGCGCGGAATATACCGTGTTCGCCGTGCTGAAGATGCACAAGGATGATCCGTGGTATGATTTTTTGTCGGCTGCAGACAGCGAGGAGTACGCAAGAGCGGTGGATGATATCTGCCGAAAAGCACTATATGACACAGAAATCAGACCGAGCTATCCGCAGGAGCTGCTGACGCTGTCTACCTGCGGCGGGAGAGATCGAGACGCCAGACTTGTTGTTGTGGCGATAAAGGGGTTTGTACAGCGTTGACCATTCATCGAGGAAGTCCGGCGAAAGCCGGGCTTCTCTGCTTTCCTGCTTCGTAAATGGTGATGCCATTTGGCAGCGAAAACACTTCTCATTGCGTGTCAACCCTGTTCCAGAACTCTGCAAAACAGCTATAATAAAACTGCACCCCAAAACAGCAATAAGGGGTGCAGAAAGAGAGAATGTCATGGCAACGAAACATATTACTACAGAGTTGATCGTGCGATATGCTGAAAAATTACATGAGGATGAAAAAAGCAGTGCTACCATTGAAAAGTATGTCCGGGATGTTAAAATCTTTGCGTGGTACGCCGGAGTGCAGGCATTAACAAAGGAATTGACGATTTCCTATAAACATGAATTGGCTGTGCGCGGCTATGCCGTTTTGTCCATTAACTCCATGCTGGCATCGCTCAACAGCTTTCTTGCCTTTTGCGGGAGGGCAGATTGTAAAGTCAAGCTGTACCGCATACAGAAGAAAGCCTACCTGTCCGCAAGCAGAGAATTGAGCAAGGAGGAGTACCACCGACTTCTAAATGCCGCAAAGCATGACCGCCGTCTGTGGCTGCTGCTACAAACACTCTGCGCCACAGGTATCCGTGTATCAGAATTGCAATATTTCACGGTGGAGGCTGTCCGCCGCGGGGAGGTCTCCATCTCTTGCAAAAACAAAACCCGGAGCATTCTAATCCCCAGGGGATTGCAGAAGCTACTTCTCCAATATGTGCATGTCATAGGGCTGCAAAGCGGGGTTATCTTCCGCACACGAACTGGAAAGCCGATGAACAGAAGCAATATTTGGGCGGCCATGAAGCGGCTATGTGCGCAGGCAAAAGTAATTCCGGACAAGGTGTTCCCTCATAATTTGAGGAAGCTTTTTGCCCGGACATTTTATAGTATGGAAAAAGACATTGCAAAGCTGGCGGATATTCTTGGTCACAGCAGCATCGATACAACACGTATCTACATCATGTCCACCGGCGCAGAACACCGCCGTAGGATGGAGCGGTTGGGATTGCTGGCCACGTCTGCAACATAATTTTTCGTATGTAGTAGACTCGCGGCAAAAATGCTCAGCAATCGCTTTCGTGAAAGATTTTATCATATTTCTGCTTTGTTTGCAAGGAGAAGATAACGTTTTTGCGTAACCTTTTTGGGGGGATCCCCCCAGAATATTGTTAAAACAGCGCAGTAAGCACCGCCAATGAACAGACTGTTTTCATTGGCGCGCCTTTTTGCGCCCGTTTTGGGGGTGACTCTGTGTATTTGCAGAAATCACATACCCGCAATCCTGCAGCTTTTACTACATACGAAAAATTATGCTGTACCGAAGCGTCTGCATCGATATGAAGCGCGATTACGCTTTGACCTCCTGAAGTCGGGCTGCATCGTGCTATTTTTTTACCAATGCTTTTAGCAAACACAAAAGCAATCGTTTGTGCAGCAGCAAATGTGTCCGCTACACGGCAGGAAAGGAAACAGTATGGCAGGCCGATATTCAAAACAAGAGCTGAAGGACAAGCTTCAGCGCTCCGCGCTTCATCTTGTAGCGACGGAGGGCATCGAGCGTCTCTCGACGAGGAGACTGTCCGCAGGTTGCGGATTGTCCGACCCGTACATCTACCAGTGCTACAGCGATATACCGGAGCTGCTGGCGGATACATTCCTGCGGGTGGACTGCGAAGTGGCGGAGCTGATGAGAACCGTCATCGGAACGCAGTTCGTCGCTCCTGCCAAGCCAGTGAAGCTGGCTGATGTGTGCCGACTGCTTTGGGACGCGTACTGGCGATACCTGATGGAGGACCCAGAAAGAACGGTGTTCTATTGGCGCTACTATCAGTCCGGCTACTATAACCGGGATATTCTGGCTGTCCGGGAGAAGAATTACCGGGTGTTCACCGATTTTATTGTCAATACCGGAAAAACGTTGGGGCTCTCCGACGATGCCCAGCGGCTGGCCATTGTGACCATGCTCATCGACGATACCGTTTCGGCGGCGGTGAGGATACACCTGGGCTATATACAGAAGGATGCCGTCAGCGAGGACGATATTTTTTACTCCGCCTTTTCTCTGCTACTCCGCAAGATCGACCCGCTGATTGGAATCAGCGGCGCAGCAAATCTGACGCCTGCGGAGGGAAGCCCCCGATGACGGAAAAGGAACTGAGAAAGCTCAACCGCTATGAGCTGCTGGAAATGCTGCTTGCGCAGGGGAAAAAGCTGGAGCGGCTTGAACGCGAACTGGCCGAGGCAAATGAGAGGCTGGCGCAGCGGCAGCAGATTGTTGCGACCTCCGGCACAATGGCCGAGGCAGCAATGCGTCTGAACAGAGTTTTTGAGGCTGCGGACAGTGCTGCGAAAGAATATCTCAGCAACATGGAACTGATCGCAAACAGCTTACTTGATGATGCACGACGCAAAGCGGCTCGTATCATTAAGGATGCGGAACAACAGGCGCGGATATATTCAGAGCATTTGGAGGAGCAGAATGACCCACAGCGAGAATACAGGCAAAAAGGAACAGCCGATACCTTCACTGGAGGAACTGAGTGGTGAACTGCGCCGGGAGAAATTCCGCCGACGCTACCGAAAGCTTCTGCGAAGCACGATCTATGCGCTGGTCGTGGTGGCGGCTGTCAGTGTGCTGATCGCCACTCTGCTGCTGCCGGTGCTGGAGATCTACGGTACCTCCATGAAGCCCAATCTGACGGAGGGCGACATTGTGGTTTCGGTGAAGTCACCCTCCCTTGAAACGGGCGATGTCATCGCGTTTTACTACAACAACCGCGTGCTGGTCAAGCGGGTGATCGCCACCGGCGGAGAGAGCGTATATATTGACGCCGCCGGAAATGTATCCGTGAACGGAACCCTTTTGGACGAGCCGTATCTTGCAGAAAAGGATGCCGGAACAAGCGATTTGGATTACCCTTATGTGGTGCCGGCGGGGACATACTTTGTGCTGGGTGACCATCGGGAGAGCAGCGTGGACTCCCGCAGCTCGCTGGTGGGCTGCGTGGAACAGAGCGAGATCGTGGGAAAGATAGTCTTCCGCGTCTGGCCGCTCGCATCATTTGGAAAGATAAAATGAATTTTCAGAAAGGAAATATGCGGTGAATCGGGATATTCAGCGACAAACGGAACAACTGAATAAAAAGCGCCTACTGCGGCAGCGTTGGCACCGGTGGTTCTCAGTCCCCGCCTGCGTCGTGGTGTTCGTGACGGCGTATGCGCTGATCCTTCCGGCCATCACGCTGGACACCGCGCCGGACACCTACTGCGGGCAGGAGGAACATATCCATACGGATGAATGCTATGAGATTCCGGGCGTACCGGAGCATATCGTCATCGACTGTCCGGTACAGCAGGAACTGCACATTCATACCGCAGCGTGCTATGGAGAAGATGGTGCGTTGCTCTGTACGGAGGATTCGCCGCAGTTCATCCATCACCACGACAGCTTTTGCTTCGATAGTAGCGGAGAGTTGCTCTGCACGCTACCGGAGGTGGGTGAGGAGGATGTGCCCGGCGGTATGGTACACCAGCATACGGCGGATTGCCTGACGACTGTGCCAGCTGTCGCGCCGGAGGGTCTGCTGTGCACGAAGCCGGAGCATATCCACACAGCGGACTGTCTTGACCCGGAAAAATGGGACGTGACGGCGGTGGACGGCGAAGAGGACTGTGGGGACGACCCATATCTTATCGGACGAGACACATCGCTTATCCCTCTGACGGAGATGACAGGCGCGGAGCTGTTCGCCCTGACCGACGAGGAGCTCGTTGCGCGGACGCAGGAATTCCTATCGCTGACGGACGAGGAATTTGAGGGCCTGAACGAGCGCATGGCCGCGCTGATATGGGATATGGCGCCGGCGGAGAACGTTGCACAGACGGAAGCGGAGATGCTCCGCATCGCACCGAAACGCGCACCGGCAACCGCTGCCATCGACCCAACAACGGCCAAGCTCGAGATGCAGGACTACATCGCGGTAAACGGCCACTATGAACTGTCCCTCAACGGCGGAGACGCCCAAGCGGGCGGACAGGTGTCCTACCGCTGGTATCGGACGAAGGCCAACGGTACGCGGGAGGCCGTCGCGCGGAGCTTCTACCGCAACGCCGATGGTACCACCTCCTCCAACCTCGGACCCAGCGGCAGCTACCTGTATTTGGCGCTGGATGGCGGCGGAGTGACCGATGCGGTGTCCTCCGTGGAATACGAGGCAGTCCTTGTACTGAACGGTACGGAAACCAGCGTCAAGGCCAGTATCACCAATACCAACTATAACAAGTCCGTGCTGAACGGCAGCTTTGAACGCCCTCAGAACAACCGGGCGTCCACACAGTACGAGCAGGGGTACACGGGGCTGGAATGGCGCACCACCGCCACCGACAATAAGATCGAGATCGTGCGGCTCACCAACCAGACCCTGAGCAGTTGGAGATATAGTTATAGCTACCGAAGCGGATGGTCATACGTAGATGTGTGGCCCGTCGACGGCAACCAGTATGCCGAGATCAATGCGGAGCAGGACAGCGCTCTATACCAGAGCGTCCTGACTGTCCCCGGCACAACGATGAACTGGCAGCTCTATCACTCGCAGAGACCAGGGTGCGGCTATAAGATCGGACGCGATAAGGACACCATGTATCTGTGCATCGTGTCGGATACGCGGGCGACGCAGTATTTCAGCAGCACCGAGAGCCTGCGCTCACATGTAAAACAAGTGCTGGGGAACGAAGCGATCTATGACAAGGACGGCCTTTACATCCAGAAGATCTCAGACGGCACGACCTGGGGCAAGTATACGGGCACCTATACCGTGCCGGCAGGACAGTACCTGACGCGCTTCTTCTTCCTCAGTGAAGAGTACACAGGCGGGGGACTCGCCGGTAACCCGACCCTCGGCAACTTCCTGGATAATGTCTGGTTTAGTCAGGAACTGCCCGATCCCTCATCCAACGATGGCACCATCACTATTCAGAAAACGGTGCGGGGCGACCTTACCGCCGAACACCGCGCCGAGCTGCAAAGCCGCCTCTATTTTGAAATACGGGAGGGTGACACGGTATTGCAGACCATTCCTGCCGCCGCGCTGGGCGACTGGAAGCAGAACGGCAGCGACTGGTGGATCAGTAAGAGCATCCCCATCAGCGACGAATGGGTCGGCAAGACCGTGGATGTTGTGGAGTGCAACTACGAGCTGGACGATCTCTCCTACACCGTTACGACGGAAAAGTCTGGGCAGGCGACGACGCTCAGCACAAACAGCCGACCCCAATTCGACTTCGTCAACAACTATCGGAAATCCGCCGCGACGCTGACGGTGGAAAAAATCGTCAACGGCGCCGATACCTCCGGCAGTTTCCCCTTTGTCGTGTCCTGCGTCATCACTGATCCCAACACCGGGGAGAAAACGACGGTGCATAAGGAGTTCACGCTGACGAATCACGGCGTGCAGAATGTTGCCAACCTGCCCATCGGCGCGGAGGTCACGCTGACCGAGACGAAGTACGACGGCTATACCGCCGCCGTGTACCGAGGCGGCAAGCAGGTGGCAGATAGCGGCACATATACCTTTACCATCACGGAAAACACCGAGCTGACCGTGTATAACACTTTGGGCGTGCCCCTGCCCGAAACAGGCGGCGCGACCCCCTACCTTTTCATCTACGGCGGACTTTTCCTGATGCTCTCCGCCGTTGTGACCGGATATATTCTCAGGCGCAGGTACGGAAAGGAGGGCTTGGGGTAATTGGATCGTCTCTCCCGACCGGCGTACCGGCACGGCAGCGCCGCAGGATATATCCCGGAGATACAGCAAGCAGAAATTTTATAAAAAGTGAAAGGAATAAGACCATGAAACACACGAAAAAAGCGCTGGCGCTGCTCATGGTGCTGGTCATGTCGCTGTCGCTGTTGACGGTGACGGCCTTCGCCGCAGGAACAGGCAAGATCATCATTGAGAACGCCACGGCGGGCATGGAGTACAAGCTCTATAAGGTTTTCGATGCCAGCTATATTGACGGCACGGTCGGCGGCACAAAGCCTGCCGGCGCGACCTACACGATCAAGAGTACTGATCCGTGGTATTCCCGTGTCGATGCAGATGGCAATCCCTTTACGCTGACGCCGGACACCGCACATACTGATACCTACATCGTCTCCATCGCGGAAGGCCAGCAGGAAACCGTTGCGACTTGGTTTCAGAGGGTAGATACTTCCACGCTGCCTGCAACAGAGACTGTAACCCCCACCAACAACACCGTGACATTTGACGGGCTGGACCAGGGCTATTATTACATCAAGAGCGGAGTGGGCGCTACCGTGACACTGACCCATGCCAATGAGACAAGAACAGTGATCGACAAGAACCAGCAGCCCGGCTGGGGCACTGATCCGGACAGCACCAAGCCCGGCGGCAAATTCATCAAGACCGGCGCCAACGGAGACGGCACGGAATACGGCGCTCTCGGCACCGCCGACATCGGCGGCAAGCTGGACTACAAGATCGACATTTTCAGCGCCACCAACTATCAGGGCGATAAGATGATCGAGGAGTATATCATCGAGGATACGGAGAGCCCCGCCGTCTTCATGCACTTTAGCACCACTAAGGTTTGGGTCAACGGTACCGAGCTGACAAAGGGCTGGGTCGAGGGTGTAGACGAAACTTCTGACACCAGCCACGCCATCGGATCTTCCGCGACTCCCGCCACTTCAAAATTCGATGCCGAATGGTATGTGGAGAACGCCGATAATACCGACAGCAAGTTTAGCATCCACATTAACTGGCTGGATGGCGAAGGAAACTTCAAGTTTGAGAACAACGGTAAGCCTAATGTAATCAAGATCACCTATGAGGGCGTGCTGAAAAGCAAGGGCGTAATCTACGGCGACAACGGTAACCTGAACACCGCGACGCTGTATGTCCTGCCGAACGGCTCTACGACAAGAGCACAGGTCGGAGAGCGCAGCGAAGCCAAGGCCGTTACCTACTCTGGCGAGCTGTTCAAGTACACAACGGAGAATGGCGCCAAAAAGCCTCTGGCTGGTGCGGAGTTTACAATCACGCGGACAGGTGAAACAAAGCCGCTGGCGTTCTATCCCTCCAAGGCCTATGCCGGTGTCTATTATCTGGCAAACGAGGAGAACTGGAACTCCGAGCATGTTGACCATTCTGATCCGTTGAAGAAGGATAGCATGAAGGTCACCACGCTTGTGACCCCTACTGACGGCATGATCATCACCCGTGGTCTGGCTGGCGGCGAATACACCGTAACGGAAATTAAGGCCCCCGATGGCTACAACAAGCTGACTGCCTCAATCAAAATGCCTCTGGAGCAAGGCGGCAATCCGACTGCCGGCGTTAACGTAACAGATGTCGAAAAAAAGCTGGCGGCTGACGGATCACCGCTGTTAACTCCCGCCGCATTTCAGAATGTCCATGTAAAGGAGATTGAGAACAACAAGGGAACCGTCCTTCCTGAGACTGGCGGCATCGGCACCACGCTGTTCATCACGCTGGGCGCACTGGCTGTCATCGGCACGGGACTGTTCCTGGTAACCAACAAGCGCATTTCCAAGGAGAATTTCTAATCAAACCACTCAACGGCGGCACGGCGGGGGAGCTTGCCTCCCCCGCTTTCACCGCCCATGACCGCAGGGAGAAGCCCATGAAGATCGGACGAAAAATCACGCTGATATTGCTTGCTATATTCTTCATAGGTCTCTCCCTGCTGTTATACCCGTCTATCAGCAGCTATTGGAACTCCATCACCCAGTCCAAAGTGGTGGAGGACTACGACGCCATGCTGAAAAGCCTGACGCCCAAGGACTACTCAGACATTTTCGCGGCGGCGGCGGACTATAACACCCGTCTCGCGGCGCTGGATTTCCCGCTTATGGAGCATACGGCGCTGACGGAGGACTATAACTCTGCGCTGAATGCCTCCGGCGACGGGGTGATGGGGTATATCGACATCGATAAAATTCAGGTGAAGCTGCCCATTTATCACGGCGTGAGCGACAGCGTGCTCAGTCACGCAGTGGGACATATCGAGGGCAGCAGCCTACCCATTGGCGGCGAGAGTACGCACTGTGCACTGTCAGCGCACCGCGGACTTCCCAGCGCAAAGCTGTTTACTGATCTCGATAAGCTGGAAATCGGAGACACTTTTCGAATCACCGTCCTTGATCGGGCGATGATTTATGAGGTCGATCAAATCAAAACTGTCCTGCCCACCGATGTGGGTGACCTGCTCATCACCGAGGGCGAGGACTATTGTACGCTCATCACCTGTACGCCCTACGGTATCAATACCCACCGTCTGCTGATACGGGGACACCGCGTGTCATCGGAGGATCTGCGGAAAATGCAGGTGCTGTCCGACGCCTTTATCGTAGACAGGCTCATCGTTACACCCATCGTGGCATTACCCATTATCTTTATACTGATGCTCTATGTGTTTTTCGAGCCGCCCAAGAAAAAATTGCCCATAAATGAGGAGGGAGAGATTGAATGAAAAGAAAGCTGCTCTGCCTACTGCTCTTCATGCTGCTGGTCACAACGGCGGCACAGGCTGCGGAAAAGCCGAATGCTGCCGTGGACACCTCCCGCAGCTGCACCTTGACACTGCAATACGCTGCCTCCGGACAGACCGTCCAACTGTACCGTGCGGCGGACATTTCGTCCAACGGGCGTTACACTCTCTGCGGCGCGTTCGTGGGATACGGCATCTTTATGCCCGCCGGGAACGGTCAGGCGGAGTGGGATGCCCTGCGTGACACTCTGCTGGCGTATATAGCGGCGGATGCCCTCGCACCGGACGGCACCGCCGTTACCGGCGCGGACGGAAGGGCTGTGTTTACCGGGCTTTCCGCAGGTATGTACCTTGTGGATAAGGCCGACATGGAAGTGGGCGGCAGCACCCGGCAGTATGCGCCGTCGCTCATTGCCGTTCCCGGCGTGGGCGGAGGTGGAAATTGGAGATACGATGTGACCGCCGCGCCCAAGTACACCGAAAAACCCGGCGGCGGGGACGAGCCGGACACGCCCGTCACCTACACGGCGGTAAAGCTCTGGGCGGGAGAAAAATCCTCAGACAAGCGCCCCGCCAGCGTGGAAATCGCCATCTGCAGGGACGGCGTGGAGCAGGAAAGGCGGACGCTGTCTGCCGACAACGATTGGATGTACCGCTGGACGGCTGTCGGCGGCACATGGAGCGTTTTGGAGCGAAATGTCCCGGAGGGCTACACCGTCACGGTGCAGCGCAGCGGCAGCAGCTTCTTTGTGACCAATACGCACAGTGCTGTACCCGACCCGATACCCACGCCGGAGCCTACCCCAAAACCTACGCTGGGGCCGGGAGACAGACCTCAGACGGGAGACGAGTCCCACCTGACGCTGTATATCGTCTGCATGGCGGTATCCGGGCTGGCGCTTCTACTGCTGGGAGTGTTGAACAGAAATCAGAAGCATGAAAAGAAATAGAACATTTTCCGGGCTACTCCTGCTTGCGGGAGCGATTTTGGTGGCAGCGGCGGTGGGGCTTGCCTTGCTCAGCGTATGGAAAAGCGCGGCGCAGCGGGATGAGCGAACCGAGGCCGCGCATCGGCTGCAAATGCTGACGGCTGAGCCGATCGCCGGCGGGATCGGCGACCATGCCGACGAGGAAATGCCCCGGCTGGAGCTGAACGGGCGCGACTACATCGGTCTTATAGGACTGCCGGAGTACGGCGTTTCGCTGCCAGTGGCGGCGGATTGGGACACAGGATTGTTCCCGTTCCGCCCCGCGTGCTACAGTGGAACACTGTATAGCGGGACATTGGTCATTGGAGGCAGCGGCGGTGAGGAGTGCTTCGCCTTTATCAGTCAACTGGACGCCGGAGAATGCGTGATGTTCACCGATGCACGGGGCGTTCGGTATGCCTTCACCGTGTCGCGGATTACACACCACGCGGCGCTGGGCGCGGCGGAGCTGAACGACCCGGAATCGCCGTTGTTGCTTTTTGTGAAGACGGGTAGGACATATCTGCTTGCGCACTGTGTAACCGCATAAAAACAGAATAAACCGACAATATGATGCTTTGAGAGATTCGGCAGATATTCGACTATAGGCGGCATAACAACCACCGAAGCCATTTGTGCCATGACGATCCTGAATTTTCGTGAAAATTTTGAGTGTGGGAGAGACTGCTGTATTGCAGTCTCTCTTATTTTTTCTCTATGATCGCTGCAAGATCCACACGGATGCCGTATTTGTCCAACAAGGATATAGCCTTGGCTTTATGTCAGAAGGGCGGTTTCTATGGGATGTCCTCCTCCCCTCGACGCTGTCTCCTCCGAGCAAGTACATTCTTCCTCTATTTGTCCATGCGCAAGCATAAGACAAGTTGATTCGTTGCGTCTATCCGAAGATCATCCCCCTCCCCCCAGCGTCCACATCTTTGCATACTTCCATGCCCACAGCGGTGTCGCTGTGGGCTTTTTTGCGCCCTGTGCGCGCCCCCGCTGCCGTAGCCCTCCACCCGTTTCTGAGATTTGTAGCCAACCAAATTTCAGAATACGGAGGAACCATATATGGGCTTTAATTACGCGGCAGAAAAGAAGAAGTTTGAAACGCTGTGGGCAAGACTCCGGCGTGAGTATAGGTCGGCCGGGATGTCCAATACCGCCATTCAGAAGATGCATGACTTCGATTGGGAGGTATTCAAACAGGAGAGGATCTATCGCCTTCATACGCAGGACTTGGGCATCGGCATCTTTGACGAGCCTTCCGCCGAGCAGGAGGACAAGTCCGCATTGATGAAAAAGTTCCTGGAATCGGTCAGCCGCTGGGACGATTACACGACGGCGTCAAGGTACGGCTGGATAGAGGGAATCGGTGACCAGCGGTTGGTGAGGGTGCTGAAAAGGCTATCGATTTCGGAGAAGGAGCTCTTAACCAAGTATTGCATTGAGGACAAGACCCAGCAGGAAATTGCAGCGGAAATGGGCCTCTCCCAGAGAGCTGTCGGCAAGCAACTTCAACAACTCAAAAATTTTTTCAGGAAATTTTGAAAAATGGTTCTAAAAATCGCGTTCTCGCTGCCTACCACATGAGGGGATCTTTTTCATGATCCCTCTGAACCTTGAAAAACACCGCCCAGGCGGTCATATCCGGTGACTGGAATACCTTTGCTGACGGCGCGAGCGTCAGACCGGGTGCGCGAGGACCACCTGTGCGGATCATTCTCCGCATATTAGGACGGCCAATGGAAGGTGCAGAGCGATACCCACCCAGGTCAAATGCAGCTTTGGCAGGCTGCTTCGCCATGACCCCGTCAGCTTACAATGATACTCCTGTACGCAGCTTCGAGAGAACCTCGGAGGGGTGAAACTCCCGTGACGCGCGCCAGCGCGGTTCCAGACGCCGCCCTTGCCTGGGGAAGTAGTGTTGAATACAGGCAGCAACGCAAGAGCAAGAAGGCCGCTCCGCAGGGAGCAGTTCCGCCCCGCTACGGAGCGGCCTTTTCCGCTTTGCGGCAGAAGTATGGGGATCGTCCACCTCCTCTTTCTTTTTTCCGCCATCCACTCTCTTCTCTCTTTCAAACCTCTGAACGGCCTGCATTCACCCCTCCTTATCCCCCGGACGATCCTCATATTTGTGCCGCAAGGTACGACTCAAAAAATAGGAGGGCATTGCCATGAAAAAGAGTTCTATGTTTGAAAAATATCCCGATGTTGTTGAGGTGGATGACCTCCGCAAAATGCTGGGTGGAATCAGTCGACGACTGGCGTATCGCCTCTTGGCTGAACAGGAGATCAGATGCATCAAGGTAGGCAGAGCCTACAAGATCCCGAAGGTATGCGTAATCGAGTACCTGATGGGTGAGGATATGTGCCGCATCAATTTATCATGAGCCGAATTGACAGATTGTTTAGAAAACACGAGGTCGTTTGCCGAAAAGCGTAGAAAAGTCGAGTGGTATTTCTCCACTTGGAGTATAGCTATTCCCAACGCATTGTGGTATGTTTGGGATGTCAATGGCGGGCAATACGACTACCTGTTATAGAATAGGAGGACATTATGATAACAGGCTGCCTGCAGCAAAAAAACGGTTTTTACTATGCGGTTCTTTACCTGAAGGTCAATGGCCGCCGCAGATGCAAATGGGTACCCATGCGGCTTCCCGTCGAGGGAACCAGCGCACGCAAAGCCCAGAAAGCATTTGATGAGATCCGGCTCCAGTATGAGCGGGAGGAAGAAGAACGGCTGGATCGAGAGGCAAAAGCAAAGGAGCTTGCAGAGAACACGCATCCCGATGCCTTGCTCCCGTTTATCGAGTACATGGAAAAGTGGCTTCAATCGACCCGCAGCTCACTTGCAACGGCGACCTACCAAAGCTACTCTAACATGATCAAAGCAAGAATCCGGCCATACTTCGCGCCGCTGGGACTCCATTTGCGGGAAGTGACCCCACAGCACATTGAGGACTTCTACCAGAGTATTCTGGCAGACGGCTGTACGACAAACACGGTCATTCATTATCACGCAATCATCCGAAAGGCACTTCAGACAGCGGTTAAGAAGGATATCCTGCTCAAGAATCCTGCCGACAAGGTAGACCGTCCCAAGAAGAATGTGTTCCACGGTAGCTTCTACAGCGAGGAAGAGATGCTTACCCTGTTCGACGCAGTGTCTGGTGACCCGCTGGAATTGTGCGTAAAAATTGCTGCCTACTATGGCTTGCGGCGGAGCGAAGTTCTCGGACTGCGGTGGAGCGCCATCGACATGGAACACAAGACGATCTCCATCAGTCACAAGGTCATCGAAGCAGAGGTGGATGGAAAGTTCGTCCCGATGGGCGAGGATGTCCTGAAAACCAAATCCAGCTTCCGAACACTACCTCTGATTCCAGCAGTAGGAATCATCCTGCTGGAGGAGAAAGAGAAGCAGGAGATGTACCGGAGACTCTTCAAAAAAAAGTTACTGCCGGGACTACCTCGACTACATCTGCGTTGACCAGTGCGGAAAACTTCTACGCCCGAACTATGTAACGGAGCATTTCTCGTGGCTCATCGAGAAGTACGGGCTTCGCAAGGTTCGCTTCCATGATCTTCGTCACACCTGCGCCAGCCTGCTTCTCAGCAACGGTATCTCCATGAAGCAGATCCAAATCTGGCTGGGTCACAGTACTTTCTCCACCACGGCAGACATCTATGCACATCTCGACTACTCGGCACAGGAGGCTTCGGCAAACGCCATGAACGGTATGTTCAACCGCCCTGAAAAAGAGGAACAGCTGGCATAAATAAAAACCTGCAGTGGAATCACCACTGCAGGCTCTGGCGGAGATGGAGGGATTCGAACCCCCGGACGGTTTGACCCGTCAACTGATTTCGAGTCAGCCTCGTTACGACCACTTCGATACATCTCCATGCTGTATTTTCAAGGCTTTGCGGGTTTCCGGCTGATTGAGAACCAAGTGTAGAAATCGTAGACAAAGCGTAGAAAAACCGTAGATATTCAGTTTTGAAAAAGTGTAGAAAAGCGGAAGAAGCCCGAAGTATCAAGGGTTTGCGAGGTCTCTCCGGAAAGCGACCGACTCGATTTCGAGTCAGGGCCGTTATAACCACTTCGATACCACTCCGTGCGGGCATATTATAACAGGCGCGTATGGGAAAAGCAAGATAAATTTCGCGATCAGGTCTTTTTGATGAACTGACGGCTGCATTTCGGGCAGCGGATGTTGATCTTGCCCTTGCCGCGCGGGACGCGGACGACCTGACGGCAGCCGGGGCAGCGGAAATAGCGGTACTGCTTATCCGTCAGACGGCTGAAAAAGCGCAGGAACGCTGCGTTTTCACGCCGGCGCGCCTCAATGTTGCGCGAGTACATCCGGAACATCGACCAGATGAGCGGAACATAGGCCAGAAGACTCAGCATGGACATCCACTGCACCTGCCGGCCGCCGATGGCGCTGATCAGGAGCAGCACAAACGCCGCGCCCAGCAAGCACTGGTTCAGCCGGTCAGAGCCATAGCGCCCGGCCATAAACCTACGTAATCCGTCCCCGATTTTCCGAAACATGATCTGTCACTCCATCTGCAAATCGTTTGATGGAGTCTATTATAAAAACCTGCGGAGGAAATACAAGCGCATAGGCCGATTGTTTATAAAAAGTTTAAATCTCTCCGGAATCTGTTTTTAAAATCACGGTTACGATCTCCGGGCGGTTGCCGATGCGCAGCGGCAGCTTCCGGCTGCCG
>ENA-ORSS01001766-ORSS01001766.1-human-gut-metagenome-genome-assembly--contig:-NODE-1766-length-21203-cov-6.988888_pt1 | contig 21203 bp, 18 predicted proteins | sample MGYA00241899_ERZ509162 | MGnify/ENA primary metagenome ERZ509162 (study PRJEB26280, sample SAMEA2338641) | human gut metagenome | biome: human gut; feature: human-associated habitat; material: faeces... | reverse complement strand
GCAGCAGCGGCTGTGCATCGCGCGGGCGCTGGCTGTGCAGCCGCAGGTCCTTTTGATGGACGAGCCGACGAGCGCGCTCGACCCCATCTCGACCTCCAAGATCGAGGAGCTCGCCACGAACCTCAAGGAGCAGTACACCATCATCATCGTCACCCACAACATGCAGCAGGCGCTGCGCATTTCGGATAAAACGGCGTTTTTCCTGCTCGGCGAGCTCATCGAATACGATGACACGCAGAAGCTGTTCTACCAGCCGAAGCAGAAGCGCACCGAGGATTACATTACCGGGAGGTTTGGCTAATGAGAAGTAAATTTGACCAGCAGCTCGCCGCCCTCAACCAGGAGCTGACCGAGATGGGCGCGACCTGCGCGCAGGCCATCGGCCTGGCCGCACAGGCCCTGGAGCAGCAGGACGTGGCGCTCGCGGCCCCCGTGGGGCAGCTCGAGGAGCAGACGAACGAGCAGGAGCGCACGATCGAGGCCCTGTGCCTGAAGCTGCTTCTGCAGCAGCAGCCCGTCGCCCGCGATCTGCGGCAGATCTCCGCCGCGCTCAAGATGATCACCGACATGGAGCGCATCGGCGATCAGGCCGCGGACATCGCGGAGATCATCCCCTTCTTCCTCAGCCACAACACCTTTGACTGCACACTCGTCTGCCGCATGGCGCAGCAGGCCAGCTCCATGGTCACGCAGAGCGTCGACGCGTTCGTGCGCCGCGACGTGTATCTGGCCCGCTCCGTCGCCGGGCAGGACGATCTGGTCGACGAGGACTTCACCGCCGTCAAGCAGGCGCTCATCGCCGCCATCGCCCGCGAGCCCGGGCAGGGCGAGGTCGCGCTGGATCTTCTGATGATCGCCAAGTATTTTGAGCGCATCGGCGATCACGCCGTGAACCTCTCCGAGTGGGTCGAATTCTCCGTCACCGGCGTCCACAAGCACGACGGCGTGGAGTACGAATAAGGCCGGTTTCGCGCAAAAAAGCCGCCCGGATGGGCGGCTTTTCGTCGTTATTCGGCAGAGGGCTTTCTGCATTCGTCGGTGATCTCCCGTTTGAGCTCGCGCAGGGCGGGCGACTCGGGGTCGCGGGGATAGGCAAAGCCGGTCAGGTCAAAGGAGCGGAGCGTGCTGTCCGGGTGCATGACGAGGATCCGCTGGCCCAGCAGCAGCGCCTCTTCGAGCTGGTGCGTGACCAGTACGATGGTGCGCGGGAGCTTCCGCTGGATGGCCAGCAGCTGCGTCTGCAGCTCGCCGCGGGTCAGAAAATCGAGCGAGGCGAACGGCTCGTCCATCAAAAGTAGCTGCGCCTGGCTGGCAAGGATGCGCGCAAGGCCGAGCCGCTGCTTCATGCCGGTCGAAAGCTCCATGGGCGTGAGGTCGGCATAGTCCTCCAGCCCGACCAGACGGACGAAGTCCGCGGCCTTTTCATACCGCTCCTCCGGCGTCTTGCCGACGCCGCAGGCCATGGCGACGTTGCGCTGCACGTTCGTCCAGGTGATGACATAGGGGTCGGGGCTCAGCATGGCGCTGTGCCAGCCCTGCGGGATGCTGATCTCGCCGGCGTCCGGCTGTTCCTTCCCGGCCAGCAGCTTCAGAAGGGTGCTCTTGCCGCAGCCGCTGCGGCCGACGATGACCGTGAGCTGCCCGGCGGCGAACGTCACCGAGAGGTCCTTCAGCACCTGCCGCGTGCGGCTTTGCCGCTGCTCGCCGGTGATGACGATCTCCGTACTGTAGGATGTATAAGCCTTGTCCACATGCCGCAGGGTCACCGCGTCCATAAATATGCCTCCGTTCGGTCCGATTTCCTGCTATTTTACCAGATTTGGCGACTGAACTCAAGCTTCTTTTTCCGTTTTCGCCTCTTGCATTCCCCGCGGCGGGAGCGTATGATAGTCGCGCAAAAAATGATCGTCAAAAGGGTATCTTTTTATGAGCAAAGGCAAACATGATCAGGTCGACATGCTGCACGGGCCGCTTCTCGGGAAACTGGTCCTGTTCGCGCTGCCGCTGGCGCTCAGCAGCATCCTGCAGCAGCTGTTCAACGCTGTCGACATCGCCGTCCTCGGCCAGTTCGCCACCAGCCAGGACCAGGCCGCCGTGGGCTGCACGTCGGCCGTCATCAACATGTTCCTCAATCTGTTCCTCGGCATCTCCGTGGGCGCGAACGTCGTCATCGCGACGTACATCGGCCAGCGGGATAAGGAGAAGGTCCAGGCCTCCGTGCACACCGCGATGCTGATCGCGCTCATCAGCGGCTTTGTGATGATGCTTGTGGGGTTCGTGACCGCGCGGCCGATCCTGGAGCTCATCCAGACGCCTGAGAGTGTGCTGGACAAGGCGGTCTTGTACCTGCTCATCTATTTTGCCGGAATGCCGTTCATCATGGTGTATAACTTCGGCGCGGCAATTTTGCGCAGCGTCGGCGATACGAAGCGGCCGCTCATCTGCCTGACGGTGTCCGGCGTTCTGAACGCGGGACTCAACATCTTCCTCGTCGCCGTGTGCGGCATGGATGTCGACGGCGTCGCGATCGCGACGGTCTTGTCCAACGTTGTCAGCTGCGTGGTGGTCGTGTGGATGCTCTGCCGGGAGAAGAGCGAGATCCGCCTGTCGCTGCGCGCGCTGCGGATGGACCGGGCGCTGCTCGGCCGGATGCTCGCCATCGGCCTGCCGGCCGGCCTGCAGAGCACGGTCTTCACCTTCTCCAACGTGTGCATCCAGTCGACGCTCAACTCGTTCGGCACGGCAGCCGTGGCCGGTTCGTCCGCGGCCCTCAACTACGAGTTCTTCTCCTACTTCCCCGTCGTCGCCTTCGGGCAGGCGGCTGTGACCTTCTCCAGCCAGAACTTCGGCGCCGGGCAGTATGACCGCTGCCGGAAGATCTTCCGGCAAACGATGCTGCTGTCGCTGGTGTGCGCGGAGGTGATGGGGCTGGGCTTCGTGTTCGGCAAGGAGCTGTTCGTCCGCTTCTTTACCGCCGAGGCCGACGTCGCCGAATTCGCCTACATCCGCATGTGCACGCTCCTGCCGTTTTACTTCCTTGTGCCGCTGTATGAGGTCGGCGGGGCCGCGCTGCGCGGCATCGGGCATTCGCTGGCCCCGGCCGTGCTGACGGTGCTGGGCACATGCGTGCTGCGGCTCATCTGGGTCTTCACGGTCTGCCGCATCTGGCCGGATTACCGCGTGCTGATGCTCGTCTACCCCATCACGTGGGCGCTGACCGGCGCGGCCATCATGGTCTGCTACTTCCTTGTCGACCGCAAGCTCGCCAAAAAATTCCTCACCGCCCAGACACACTGAATCTTGTCCGGCGCGGGCACGTTTGGTATAATGACAGGGCAGCACCGCGCAATTGCGTCTGCGCGCTTCGGCGGATCTTTTCCGCCAATCCTGCGGTTTGAAAAGCTTGAAGTATTGCGCAGCCGTTGGCGACGAAGGAGCCTTACGGATGCGGCATGCCCCTTGCGGGTACATACAGTATTCCTGTGCTTTTCAAATCTTAGCTTGGCGAAAAATCTCTCGCCGAATCTGCTTGCCGAATTGTGCGGTGCTGCCTTAGAAAACACCTGAAGGAGTCTGCCATGAAACGACGGATCGGATCTTTGCTGCTGTTATATTTGCTCTGCGCGTGCCTGTGCACGCAGGCGCTCGCTGTCTCCCCGCAAAGCTGCGCGGAGGAGCTTTCCGCCATCGACGTCTTCCGCGGGACCGACACGGGCTTTGAGCTCGACCGCGCCCCGAAGCGCAGCGAGGCCGCCGTCATGCTCGTGCGCCTGTACGGCGCGGAGGAGGAAGCGCTCTCGCTCTATGAAGCAGGGCTGATCGCCCACCCGTTTGAAGACGTGTCCGGCTGGGCCGCGCCGTATCTGGCGTGGCTGTACAGCGAGGGGCTCGTCCGCGGCGTGAGCGAGACGCGCTACGGTGCGGACGCTCCCTGCCGCGCGCGGGACTATGCGCTGTTTCTGCTGCGCGCGCTGGGCTATCAGGACGGCACGGACTTTGCCTGGACCGAGACCGAAGACTTTGCCGAAGCCTGCGGCTTTTACAGCCGCGCGCTGTTCGGCGGCACGTTCACACGCGGGGATCTGGCGCTCATGACGTGGCTGGCGCTGCAGTGCCCGTCCGCGGACGGCAGCGGCACGCTGCTCGCAGGTCTTACTGCGCGCGGCGCCATCGAACAGGACGCCGCCCGGACGCTCGAGGCCTCGTTCCGCAAGAGCCCGGTGCATGTCAAGGACGGGACGGTCACGCTGGACGCCGCGGCCTGGCGCAGCGCCTGCGCGGAGCTGGAGATCACGGTGCAGTTTGAATCCGGCACAGAAACGCTCAGCGGCGAGGCGCTGCGGGCGCTCGTCGCGGCGGACGGGACGGTGCGGACGGACGAACTGGACGCGCTCGTCTCCGGCTGGGCCGGGCAGTACGGTACATACAACACGCCCTACCGCTTTGATTCCTACGTCAAGGGCGTCACCCCCATCGACTTTATCCCCTGCGACTACCGCATCGACGAGGCGGGCGTCAAAAAGCAGCTGCTGCAGGCCATCTGTGCCATGGAGCCCTGCACGATCACCGCGGGGCTGATGTGTTACCGCTGGGGCGCGCCGTTTGATATTTCGCTGACGCACGTCGAGGTCGATCTGGACAACCAGCAGCTGACATTCATCAAAAACGGGACCGTGATCGTGAACACCAACATCGTCACCGGCATGGTCGGCAGCCACCGCACGCCGATCGGCTTGTACGAGGCGCACAACAAGCAGACGAACTGCACGCTGACGGGCGCGGATTACGAGGTCTTTGTTAAATACTGGGTCAGCGTCATCGGCGATTCCATCGGCCTGCACGACGCGTCCTGGCGCAGCGTCTTCGGCGGCGACCAGTACATTTTCAACGGCTCGCACGGCTGCATCAACATCCCGGAGGCGGCGATGGTAAAGATCTTCAACAACATCGAAGACGGCACGCCGGTGCTGATCTTCGGCCAGAATAAATGGTACCAGCCCGGCTCCGCCGACTCCCCCGCCACCAAAAACCCCCTCCGCGGCACCACCGCCAGACAATAAGCGCCCTTGTACAAAGGGCGGAAAAGGCTCCCCTCCCAGGGGAGCTGGCTCGGCGCAGCCGGGACTGAGAGGTTGTCGCAGATTTGCGACTGCTGGTTGTCTCCGACGGCCCTATCTTTTCCGTCTTGCCGGAAAAGATAGGGGAGAAAAGGGGCGCTTGGATGCGTTTGGTGCAGTCTGCGTCTGAATTCAGGCGAGTCCCTATATTTTAGTTTGGCGTTCCACTCGGCGGTCACCTTACGAGTTTTTTACTACGCGCCGCCTGATACGGGGGTATCAGATTTGCAGCTAGTTGCCGTAGAATATCTGCCATCAATAGAAGGTGCAGTCTGAATTTGTCAGGCTGCACCTTTTTGCGATAAGGGTTGTGTTACGCGTTGTAGGGGCGGGGCTCTGCTCCTACAGGGTGCGTCCATTCTATACCTGCGGCTGACAGCTCCCCTTACGCCCAAGGGGAGCCAAAATGAAAGAGCCGCCCCTCGGGCGGCTCTTTTGTTTATTGGTCATCCCAGGGCCTGCAGTCTGGTGCGGAGGAGGGAGAGGGCGTAGTACATGGTCTCGTAGCGCAGGTATTGGTCGGCGGCGGCGTCCCAGAGGAAGCGCAGGCGGGGAGAGAATTCTTCGTCGCCGTGCCAGAACTGGACGGCGATACGGAGGTCCTCAAAAAACGGCAGCGCGTAGCTCACGTCCGCGCCCGGGAGGGCTTCGCCGCCGAGCGTTTCGCAGGCCGCGCGCAGGCGCGCGGGATCCTTATCGTACAGCAGCTCCAGCGCATCCGGCTTTTCGTTTTCCAGCAGCCCGCGGTGCACCTGGCCGCCGAAATCCAGCGTGGTCTTCCACGTCCCCGCGGCGTGCCGCCCGGGCTTCGCGTCGCAGAGCAGGTCGAAGATGGTGAGCGTCTCGTCAAAGCCGTCCGCCGGGAGCCAGCGGCCGTCTTCTTCGCGCTCGATGCGCCCGTTCCGGCGGCTGACACGGTAGGGTTCTCCCAGCAGCCGCAGATGCAGCCACTGCCCTTCCTGCCGCAGCCCATGCTCGCGCGCGACCGCGTCCAGATCGCGCGCGCAGAACAGCGCGCGGGCCTGCGCGGCCTGGATCTCATAGTTGTTCTTCCGCTCCATCCTTTACCCCTCCGTGCGCACACCGGCAAGCAGCCGCTGCCAGACCTCTGTGCTCTGCCCGTCCGACAGCCGCAGGGAATACGCGTACTGCCCGTCCGTCCAGACGGCGAGCGTATAGCGCTCCGCCGCCTCGCCGCGCAGCTCGGCGGTCACGGTCCCGACGGTCAGCTCCGTAACGGCCGGATAGTCGGTATAGTCGCCGGAATTATCCTCCGTGCCCGCGGAGGTACGCAGGTCGGCGATCTGGCCGCCGCCCGCGTAGCAGATCTCGGCCAGCTCGCCCCAATAGCTTGTATAGGTCGTCTCCTCCACGTCGAACGGCAGCTCCGCCGCCTCCGCCGCCGGGAAGCCGAGCGCGTCCGCGAGCGCCGCGGCATCCGCCACCTCGACCATGCCGTTGGCGATGGCCACCTGCTCGCCCTGCGGCGCGGGATCCATCAGCTTCGGCACGCAGACCGCGCCGAGCAGCACCACGGCCAGACAGGCCGCGAGCAGCGCATAGCGCCGGACAGGCGTCTTTTTCGGCGCTGCGGCTGATACGTTCCGCAGGATGCGCGCGCGCATCGCATCGGTCACTTCGATCTTGTCCATAAGCTCGTCATACTTCAAAGCCGTACGCCTCCTTCAGGATCCGCTTCAGCTGCTCCCGTCCCCGGTGCAGGTCGGAGCGGATCGTCGCTTCGCTCCGGTCCAGCACAGAGGCGATCTGCCGGGTGCTCAGACCCTCGTAATAAAACAGGTGCACCGCCTCGCGGTACTGCACCGGCAGCTGCCGGACCGCGTCCCAGACGAAGGACAGATCCTCTCGCCCCTCGGCAGTCAGCTCTTCGTTCAGCTCGTCCGTCTGCCGGAGCTTGTTGTAGGACAGGCGGTTCTTACTGAGGTTCGCCGCCACGCGCAGCAGCCACGCTTTTTCGTGGGCTTTGTTCAAAAACACCGGCGCGGTCTTCAGAAACTGCACCAGCGTATCCTGCAGGACCTCCTCGGCGTCGGCCATGTTGTGCAGGTACGAATACGCGTAGCGCAGCAGCAGATCGCCGTAGGCGTCCAGCAGCTTTTCCGCGCGGGCGTTGACCTCCGGCCGCGCCTGCGCGCGGCTCTGCGGAGCCGGATCTTCTGCGGCAAACAGCCGCGCCAGCGCGGACAGCCATCCGCCCGGCCTGAGACACAATTCCATCGTATGTACTCCCATGGCCGCGCCGGAAGCTCCGGCGCGGCCTGTTCTGATTTTTCTTTTACCGGACCTGTGCGACCAGCTCCGCCATCGCATCGGCGGTCAGGCCGTTTTCCACGGATACAGCATAAGTATAGCCGTCCGCCTGCCAGATTGCAAGCTGCACAAGGCCGTCCGCGCCCTTCATGGTGACGGCCGCGTCCCCGCTCGTCAGCTCCGTCTGCTCGGCGTAGGCGTTGCAGTCGCCGCTGATGTCTTCGGCGCCGGGGGCCTTGCGGATGCGGGCGATCTCATCCTCGCCGGACGCGTAGATCACCTCGATCATTTTGTCCCCGTCCGCATCCAGCGCGCGGAACTGCTTTTCGCTGCAGCCGTCCACGGCGTCTGGGATGGCGAGGTCAAAGCCCGCGGCGGCTTCCGCTTCGTCCAGCGATGCGTAGTCGGTCCAGGGGTTCGGGATCTGCTGCGTGTCGGTGCCGATCGCCGGCTGCGGCTGCCTGGCACAGGCCGCGAAGGCCAGCAGCACGCATGCGGACAATACGAGTGCAAGATACTTTTTCATGATAAGTTTCCTCCTGTGGTTGGCAGCACCGTACAATTCGGCAAGCAGATTCGGCGAGAGACTTTTCGCCAAGCCAAGATTTGAAAAGCGCAGGATTGGCGGAAAAGATCCGCCGAAGTGCGCAGACGCAATTGTGCGGTGTTGCCTGTGCTTTTGTGGGCAGCGCTTCCTTCGCGCCGCCGGTGTTTTTTTGACCGGCTCACTTGCCGTTCTGCCCTGTAAACAATCCGGGCAGAGGAAATGTTGCAGACAGGAGAAAAAAATTTTTTACAGGCAGTTCTGCAGGATGCAGAGGATCAGCTGCGCGTGCTCGCATTCCTCCTGCGCCATGCGCAGCAGCATGCACCGGTGCGTCCCGGCATTCTCGGCGAGCGCGGCGTAGGCCTCGTGCGCGGCGTGCTCCGCGGTGTACTGCTGGCGGAGCGTTTCGTTGATGCAGGTGACGCAGGGGCGCTCCGGCCTGCCGGGGCAGGCTTTTTTTCCGGTGTTCAGAAAATAGACGGCTGCGAGCTTTTTCGCGTGGCAGGCCTCCTGCTGCGCGATGGCGCGCAGCATCGCCTGTGCCCGCCCCTTCATCCGGGCGGCCAGATGGGCATACAGAGCGCTGTCGGCGCGTTCGCCGTCGATCAGAGAAAGCAGTTTTTCCGGCGTCAGCGTTTCGCTCTGCGCCTGTGCGGCGGGGGCCGGATTCTCCATAGCCGCGGCGGGCGCGGTCTGCGCGCTCATCACGCGGCTCCAGACCCGCTGCGTCTGTTTTTCCGTAAGTGGCTGCATGGGATCTCCCTCCTTCGCCCCATTGTATGCCCCGCGGCGGCGGATTGTGCGCTTTCACAAAAAGCTTCCCGTAAAAATTGTGATTTTTCACGATTTTGTTCCAGAAAAATCTTGTATTTCCCGGATGACTGTGTTAAAATTCTTTTTTGTGAGATTTTTTATGTGAGATTTTTCGGTTCAGAAGGAAGGGGCGCCATTATGACGCAGGACAAAATTCGTAACATTGCAATCATCGCGCACGTCGACCACGGCAAGACCACGCTGGTCGACCAGATGCTGAAGCAGGGCGGCGTTTACCGGGAGAATCAGGCCGTCGTGGACCGCGTGATGGACTCGGGCGATCTCGAGCGCGAGCGCGGCATCACGATCCTGGCCAAGAACACGGCCGTCCACTATAAAGATTATAAGATCAACATCGTCGACACCCCGGGCCACGCCGATTTCTCCGGCGAGGTCGAGCGCATTCTGAAGATGGTCGACGGCGTTCTGCTGCTCGTCGACGCGGCTGAGGGCCCCATGCCCCAGACGCGGTTCGTGCTGCAGAAGGCGCTCGAGCTCGGCCACAAGGTCATCGTTGTCGTCAACAAGATCGACCGGCCCGACGCCCGCGTGCACGAGGTCATGGACGAGGTGCTCGAGCTGCTGCTCGACCTCAACGCCACGGAGGAGCAGTTCGACTCCCCCACCATCTTCTGTTCGGCCCGCGAGGGCACGTCCTCCTACGGCCCCGACGAGAAGGGCACCGACCTTGTCCCGCTGTTTGAGACGATCGTCAACTATATCGATCCTCCCACGGGCGACGAAAACGGCCCGCTGCAGGTGCTCGTCTCCTCCATCGACTACAACGAGTTCGTCGGCCGGATGGGCATCGGCCGCATCGAGCGCGGTACGGTCCACCAGAATCAGGAGGTCATCGTCTGCGACTACCACGATCCGTCCATCAAGAAGAAGGAAAAGGTCGTCGCGCTGTATGAGTTCACCGGCCTCGGCCGCAGCCCCATCCAGCAGGCCTCTGCGGGCGAGATCGTCGCCTTCTCCGGCATTTCCGACATCACCATCGGCCGCACGCTCTGCGATCTCGAGACCATCGAGCCGCTGCCGTTCGTCAAGATCTCCGACCCGACGATCGAGATGACCTTCTCCGTCAACGATTCCCCGTTCGCCGGCCGCGAGGGCAAATACGTCACCTCCCGCAACCTGCGCGACCGTCTGCAGCGGGAGCTTCTGAAGGACGTGTCGCTGCACGTGACCGAGATGGGCACCGACGCCTTCAATGTCGCGGGCCGCGGCGAGATGCACCTGTCCATCCTCATCGAGACCATGCGCCGCGAGGGTTATGAGTTCCAGGTCTCCACGCCGCACGTGCTCAACAAGACCATCGACGGCAAGCTCTGCGAGCCGATCGAGCGCATGATCGCCGACGTACCGGAGGCCTCCGTCGGCTCCGTCATCGACAAGATCTCCCAGCGCAAGGGCGATCTGGTCTCCATGACCCCGATCGGCAGCCGCATGCGGCTGGAATTCCTGGTCCCGACCAGAGGCCTGTTCGGCTACCGCAACGAATTCCTCACCGACACCCGCGGCGAAGGCATCATGGCCTCCACGCTCGACAGCTACGCACCCGTCAAGGGTGAGATCTCCCGCCGTCTGACCGGCTCGCTCGTCGCATTCGAGACCGGTGAGACCACCGCCTACGGCATCGGCGGCGTGCAGGACCGCGGCTCGATGTTCATCGGGCCGGGCGTCGAGGTCTATGCCGGTATGATCGTCGGCCAGTGCAACCGCAATGAGGACATGGCTGTCAACGTCTGCAAGAAAAAGCAGCTGACCAACATGCGTGCCGCCGGTTCCGACGCGGCCATCCGCCTCGTCCCGCCGGTCGTCCTCTCGCTCGAGCAGTGCATGGAATACCTCGCCGACGACGAGCTGCTGGAGGTCACCCCCAAGTCCCTCCGCATGCGCAAACGCCAGCTCGACCACGCCGCGAGAATGCGCACCCTGATGAAGTCCAGACAGTAAAGCAAACGCCCCGCCGATCCCGGCGGGGCGTTTTTTCTTGTCAGCCGTATTGCTCGGTCATGTACAGGCTGGCGCGGGACTGGATGCGGCGGGCGGCGTCCTCTGCCGTGCCCTCGCCGCGCAGCAGCTTCTTGGAAAAATCTTTCTGAAATTTCCTTGGATAAACACAGGGAACCCCCGCCGGAAGATCCGGCGGGGGTGTTTTCGTTATTCCCAGCGGAAGAAGCGGAGGGAGAGGAGAGTGCAGAGGGCGGTCAGGGCGAGCATGACGCAGATCGCGACCGCGCTGACAGCGCCGAACGACTGCTCCAGAAATGTATAGCCCGCGCCTGCGGCTGAGACAGACGAGCGGCGTGACGTCCAGCGTCTTGAAAAACGTCACCATCGGGTTCGGCGCGTCCATCCAGAGCTCGAACGCCGCCGCGCGGGTGGTCGTTTTCGGGCCGATCACAGTCGGTTTCATTCTGCACGCTCCGATCCGTTCTTCAGATAAGTCGTCTGCCGGTCCCCGCTGCGGGGATCGGTCGTATTCAGATCCATTGTTTTCCCTCCAGTTTCATTCGCTTTCGCGCCGGACCAGGATCCGGTCGATCAGCCCGTAGGCCAGCGCCTCCGGCGCGGACAGGAACTTGTCGCGCTCCGTGTCGGCGGCGATCTGCTCGGGTGTCCGGCCGGTGTGCCGGGCGAGCAGGCGGTTCAGCCGCGCTTTGGTCTTCTGCATCTGCTCCGAGACGATCTGGATATCCGTGACCGGGCCGCGCACGCCGGCTGGTCTGCTCGATGACATAGGGGATGACGCTCATACAGCTTCCTCCTTCCCGCAGAACAGGTGTATGCCCAGCGCCGCATTGAAGCCCGTGGCAGCGAACACGCTGAAGCGCTCGACGACGCCGAAAGCCTGCGCTGGCACGAGCTTCATGCCGATCGCGCCGACGAGCATCATGCAAAGCACGACCGCCGCCGCGTAGGAAAGGAAGCTGAGCACGCCGAGCAGCCCCAGCTTCTGTGTCAAAGTCCGTTTCATGTTTCCTTGTTTCCTCCTTTTTCAGGCGTCAAAAAAACGCAGTGCTGACCACGACCTTCGGTGGTCAGCACTGCGTCTTTGCGTCTGGCTGATAAACGGTTTCGATCTGAAAATTTCTTGCGCTGATCACGCTCTCGCGCCTGCATTTGGGACAGTACAGCGGAAACTCCCGCAATACCGTCCGCTGCAGCAGCCGCAGGCGCGTCTTCGCGCCGCAGACCGGGCAGAGGAGCCACTGCTCCTCACGGCTCATCGTCCTCGCTCCTTTCGTTCCTGTCTGCCTGAAAGGTCCGGTAGAACAGGCGGACGTGCGCCTCGAGCTTCTGCAGGCACGCAGCTTCGCGCTCGGGCTGGCGGTCACAGATGCCGATGAGGGTGATGACCGGGGCCACATAGCAAAGGGCCATCGCCTCGGCGTCCTCGTCCCGGAGCTCCCCGGCCGCGATGAGGCTGCGGAAGATCCCCGCGTGATACTCCGTCACGCGCTCCACATAGCGCCGGGAATAGAGCGCCGCGAGCTCCGGCGAGCGGAACTGCTCAAGCGTCATCATCCGGCGGAAGTGGCTGATGGTCTCGTTGTGGAGCGAGTAGAAAAAGATCTGCCGGACCTTTTCCAGCAGCCCGTCCTCCGTGATGCGGGTGAAGACGGGGATATCCTGCCGCGCGTTCTGCACGTGGATGTCGATCTTGTCGGTGTCCGCCTCATACTGCGCGGCCGTCGCCTCCACGATCGCGTCAAAGATGGCGCGCTTGCTGGGAAAATGGTTGTAGAGCGAAGGGGCCTTGATCCCCACGGCCGCCGCGATCTGGCCGACGCTGACCGCGTCGTAGCCATGGACAGAGAACAGCTCCAGTGCCTTGGCGAGAATTTTCTGCCGGGTATCCTCCTGCTTCATCCCTGCATCACGGCTCCTCTACGGCTAACTAACGTTCGTTAGTCAGCATTCTACCACCACTTCCCTCCCCTGTCAAGCCCATCCGCCGAAAAACCTCGTAGAGTTTGCGCCCGCAGGCGGCGCAAACCCCTTGGCAAAAAAGCCGCAGCTTTTTTGGCAGACTTGGCGGGCGCATAAGCGCCCGCCAAGAAAGTTGTTAGCCAAGGGTGATCTGTGCTTCGCAGTCAGCCTGCGCCGCGTTCAGAGCATCGGTGACAGTCATGGTGCCGTCAGCCGCTGCGGAGAGGTACTGACCGATAATGTCGCTCATGAGGGCATAGTCCTCAATGACAGGCGGCATGACCAGATAATCAAGGCTCTCGAAAACAGCCTTGCGGTTGTCAGGAGGCGTGATCTCCAGATAGCTGGACAGAGCGTTCAGATCTTTGAGTGCAGGCAGATCCCAGCCAGCCGCGAGACGAATATCAGCGGATTCGGTGCTGGAGGTCAGCCATGCCAGCCACTCGGCAACTTCCTCCGGGTGCTCGGTTTCGGGGTTCATAACAACGCAGTTGGAGAAGAAGTGGGTAGCTTTCTGCGTGCTGCCCGGCTCAACAGCGATGTCCCATGCGAAATCGCAGTTTTCCGTAAAGGTCTGGAATGCCCAAATGCCGGTGGGGATCATACCGAGACGACCGCTCATAAACATATCCCAGTCGCCCATGCCGCCCTGCTGGACGGAGTTCGGCTGCACGTTGCTGACCAGAACGCGGTCAACAAGTGTCTGTGCTGCCTTGATGTTTTCTTCGGAGTTGATCGTGAACTGCGTCTTATCCTCGTTCAGCAGGCTGCCGCCGTACTGTGCAACGACCTTGAAGAACTCGTTGTAGGTGATCGGCTGCCAGATACCGAAAATATCATCGCCCAGCGCGCGAATCTTTTCAGCAGCATTCTGAACATCATCCTGCGTCCAATCATCCGTCGGATATGTAACGCCAGCCTGATCGAACAGATCCTTGTTGTAAATCAGGACGACATTGGAGAAGCTCTCAGGCAGGCCGTACTGCTTGCCATTCACGTTGAACGCGCCGAGGGCGGTTTCATTCAGACCGGAAAGGTCCTGACCGGTGATCTCTGCAAGCAGACCCTTGTTTGCATAGGCTGCAAAGTTCTCGATGTTCAGCTCGTAGCAGTCAGGCGCGGTGCCGCCCGCAACACGGGTCTGCATCTGCGTGAAATAATCATCGTAGCCGATTGTTTCAACTTCGATCTTGATGTTCTCATGGGTGGCTTCAAAGGCTTCGACCATTTTCTGAAGCGTTTCCTCATTGCCGCCAGACGAATTGAAGTTGCAATAGGTGATCGTCACGGGCTCTGCCGGGGTTTGGGCTGCGGCATCATCCGTCTTTGCCGGTTCCTCAGTCTGCTGAGTATCAGCGGGGGTGGTCTGTTCGCTGTCGTTCGATTTGTTGTCAGTGGCTGCGGGTGCGCAAGCTGCAAACACCATCAGCATGGCAAGAACCAGTGCAATCAGCGAAAAAATCCGGGTCTTTTCCATTGTTGTTCCTCCTGTAATGTTGATTTTTTCGCCCTTCTCGCTTAGAATATAGAGTACGGGAAGGACTTTCGCAGAGTTTATTTCCCACGGCCTGTATCGTCTCGTCAAAGTAGATGCAGGCCGTTTTTTATTGCAGGAGCCGATGATACAGCCGTCCGCGGCTGTGGTCGGATCTTTTGCCCCAGTTCTTCCGTTCGGAAGCTTGCAATACATCCAGTATTCCTGCGCTTCCAAACGTCGATCTGTGCCAAAATCTCTCGCCCACAGCACTTGCCGACTATATCATCGTCTCCTGATGAAAGACAATTAAATGGTGCGGACGGATTCGCGCTCTACAAGCTGGAGCGGCAAAATTTCCTCCTGCTTTGTCAGCGTCGGATCTTCAATGTGCTTGAGCAGCAGCTCAACGGCTTTCTGACCTTTCAGTGAGATCTGCTGCCGGACAGTCGTAAGTCCCGGCGTCAGATATTGTGAAACTTCCAGATCATCAAAGCCAATCACAGAGAAATCCTCCGGCACACGCAAGCCTTCTTCATATAGCCCACGGATGGCGCCGATCGCCAGAATATCCGCCGCGCAGACGATCGCCGTTGCCGGGAGCTTTTTGGCAACGAGTTCTTTTGCAAGAGCGATACCGCTGCGGTAATCGATCTGCCCCTCAAAAATGTTTTGTTCCTGATACGGAACGCCATATTCCTCTAATGCCTGCTGGAATCCAAGCAGGCGTTTTTTCATAACGCCGTTTTCCTTGATCTGGCCGCAGAAGAACGCAATTTCCCGATGCCCGCGTGACAGGACGTATTTTGCGGCAAGATAGCTGCCATACGCATCATCGATTCGGATGGAGTGATAATAGTGGTCGCCGCAGTAGCTATCGATCAGGACAATCGGAATCTGCGTCTTTTTCATCTGCTGGTAAAATTCGTCCGGATACATACCGATTACAATGATTCCATCCAGATTCCGCTTCTTGGCCAGCGTCAGATAGCTTTCATTTGCGTCCGTTGCAGAAATCAGAATATGATAGCCGCTCAGACGCGCGTAATATTCAATGCTGCCGAGGATCTCACTATAAAAACTGTTCTGGAACATCAGACGCTCACCGGGCTCCGTCTGCGGAACAACGACGCCAATGAGTTTGGAATCCCGCATCGTCAGGCCGCGTGCATTCAGATCAGGTACATAATCCAGTTTTTTGATTGCCTCCATGACACGGGCTTTTGTTTCTTCAGAAATCGAACGTTTCCCATTCAAGATATACGATACTGTAGCCGATGAAACGCCAGCCTCCTGTGCTACATCCTTGAGCGTCGCGCGTGCCATATCTTCACCTCAGTTCAGTTAACCGCTTAAATCATTTTTCTATTCAAACTATAGCGAATCTTGTCACGTCTGTCAATACCATTTTTGATTTTCTCTAAATTCTCCTTGACAAGACCATGAATTTTGTTATATTTAACAGGAACGCATATTTAAGCGATTAACCAATTTTGAACTGAGGGATGCGTATGGAACGTTATTTACCAACCGGAAACGAAATGATTTCGCTGCCAAAGCTGAATGAGCAGACTGCGGCAATCGAGGATTTGACTTTTCTCTCCATGCAGCAGCGCGGCATGATCGAGCTTTGCGGAACGGAAAATGTGCCGCTGATGCAGCCGTTTATCCAGATCGATCAGGAAGAACTGGCGCTTACAGGTCTGCAATGGTCGCGGGAACACTTCTGGATTCCGTCCGGTCATAAGGAAACCGAACAGGCCACGGTCAAATTCACCGTATTGACGCCGGTTGGAGAGCGCGGGTTTGCGATGCGCTTGTCTGTCACAGCGCGAACAGATTGCCGCTTAAAACTTGGTGCGCGCGGTCTATGGAGTAAAAGTGTTCATTGCGTCAACGAGGATAAAGAACTGACCGGTCAGGCGTACATGTATGAGAGCGCGTGGAACAGCAGCTTTATCATGGATTACCGCGTCGGTTTCCCGGCATTTGCGCTTGCGCCTATGTCGGACCATGCAGGCAAAAGCGAATGGGCGCAGACGGAGGACGGCATTTCCTATCAGATTTCCTGTGCGCTTGACGCCAAAGCCGGGCAGGAAGAAGCGTTTACGATTTTCTGGGGTCTTGGCTTTGAAGAAGTCGCCGCTGCGACCAGCGCGAAGGAGCAGCTTCGCCGCGGCTGGAATTGGCTGTATCGGAAAACAGCAGACTGGCTGGACAAGCGCACCGTGCAGCTTCCGACACCGGAGCTGACGGAGGTTTACAACGTCAATCAGTTCTTCTGCCTGTTTTATGCGACCGGCCGGACATTCGATACCGAGGAACTGATCTGCGCGACAAGCCGATCCACACGCTACTATGTCAGCGCCGCTTATTGGGATAGAGATTCACTTCTGTGGGCGTTCCCAACGATCCTGCGTGCGGACGCTGCGCTTGCAAAAGAAGTGCTGACCTATGTTTTCACCCGCCAGCGGCAAAACATCGGCGTACATTCCCGGTTTATCGACGGGACCATGCTGGAACCAGGGTTCGAGCTGGATGAGCTGGTCGCGCCGGTACTGGCGCTCCAGACGTACCTTTCCAAAACGCGCGATGAAGCATTTTTGCAGGAACGCTTTGTGCAGGACGGTCTTTCGCTGATTTTGGCGCGCCTACGGGAAGCGCGTCACCCGGATACTGCGCTTTATGAAACATTCCTGCAGCCAACGGATGATGAGATCGTGTATCCGTACCTGACCTATGACAATGTGCTTGTTTGGCGCGCATTACAGTTGCTGGCAGACTGGCGGCCGGCACAGCGCGGATCGCTGCTTGCGGAAGCAGACGCTGTGCGCGCGGCGATTTTCACGCATTGCGTCAAAAAGGATGCAGACGGACAGCCATATTTTGCATGGTCGGTCGATCTGGCCGGGCATCACGATGTCTATGATGAGCCGCCCGGAAGTTTGCAGCTCTTGCCGTATTACGGCTTCTGCGAAAGGACGGATGTGATCTGGCAAAATACTGTTCGCATGATCCGCTCAGCAGATTATAAATTCAGCTTTGCCGGGAAGCCCATTGCAGAGATCGGCTGCCCGCACGCGCCCTGGCCTTGGGTATTGAGCTTGTGCAACAGCCTTCTTTGTGGTCATGCGGAGCAGGCGCTGCGCGAACTGACAATCATGCCGATGGATAATGGAGTCGCTTGTGAGAGCGTTGATGCAGATACCGGCGAGTGTACGACAGGCAGCGCATTTGCCACCTGTGCAGGCTTCCTGTGTCATGCGCTGCTGACGGCTTGTAAGGAGGGGTCATCATGCGGAACGATTTGAAACTGCTGCCTTGGGAGATTTGCTCTGAGGCAGATGGCTGGAATGACGAGTTTTTAGAGAGCGTCTTTTTTCTTGGAAACGGGCGTATGGGCGTTCGAGGGTATTTGCCCTTTGAACCGGATTCCCGTCCGACACAACAGGGCTTATTTCTTGCGGGAATTTTCGGAGAAATCAAGGATGGAATCACCGATTTTGTGAATCTTCCGTCCCCCGTCTGCGAAACGCTGCTTTTGAATGGCACGACCGCTGTGCTTGCTTCCCCAATCCATCGGACGCTTGATCTGAAATCAGCCAGCTTCCATGCAGATTTTACACTGGCGGCTGGAGATACGCGCGCGGACGTGCGATACACGCGCTTTTTCCCGAAAGAGCTGCCTGCGCTTTTGATGCAGCGGTTTGAAATTCATGTTCAAAGTGATGTGGAGCTTGAACTGCGCAGCGGCATCAATCTTTCAAGCTGCAACAGCCCAATTCCAGACGATCAGGTAAAGGAAAATACGGAGCTGGTGCAGCTCGCCCCACTGCAATTTGTGACGGACAATGGCAGCCTGTTCTCCTGTACGTTTGAAACTATCGGAACAGGCTTACGCATTGAGCAGGAAGTCCAATTCCATGCACCGGAATTTACGCAGGGAATCGTGCAGAACAGCGGTGCAGAAGTCACCTGTCCGCTGACCGCTCATGCAGTTGCCGGACAGACGCTGGTGCTTGAGAAGCTGGTCTGTATCCGTACAAGCCGCGACGCAGATGAACGCATTGCGGCTGCTCCGGGTGATTGGAGTTTCCACGCGCTTTGGGGCGCGCATACTGCCGCGTGGTCGCATACATGGCAGAATTGCGACAGAACGCTTCCCGATGAAGAACTGCAAACCGGCCTGCGCTATTCGATGTTCCAGCTTATGGCGAGCTGTGCTGCACATGATCCGACCGTTTCCATCGGCGCAAGAGGTTTGACCCATGCACGGTATAAGGGCTGTTACTTCTGGGATACAGACCTGTTTATGCTCCCGTTCTTCCTGAAGAATGATAAAACAGCCGCAAAAAATCTGTGCCTGTACCGTGCAAATGCGTTGGACGCGGCCAGAGATCATGCAAAAAAGATGAACGCTGCCGGAGCGCGGTATCCCTGGATGGCGGCGCTCGATGGCAGCGAACAGTGCGAAACATGGGACATTGGGTGCAGCGAGGTTCACATCACGGCGGACGTGGCCTATGCCTTGGGTGAATACTGCCGGGAAACCGGAGATGAAGAATTTTATCTGCATAAGGCCGCACCTGTATTCATTGAAACCGCCCGCTTCTGGACCAGCCGATACACATGGAACCGTGCGCACACACAGGCGGATCTGATGTTCTGCAAGGGACCTGATGAATACTGCGGTATCACGCGCAACAACCTTTTCACAAATGTCATGGTACAGCATAATCTGGCGCTTGCCATAGATGCGGCGAAGGCGCTTCAAGGTAAACCTGCATATCTGGATCTCGGCTTGTCGGAAGAAGAAACTGCATCGTGGCAGACGCTTCACGATGCAATTCCTTGGCCGCACGACCCAGACAGCGGGCATCTTGCGCAGGACGAAACGTTCCATCTGCTTGAACCGGTGGATATTGCAGCACTAAAGCCAGATCTTGGCGCAAGCTATCATCATGTTTGCTTCGACCGCTTACAGCGATATAAAGTTGTGAAGCAGGCCGACGTGCTGCTTCTCATGACGCGCCTGCCAGAGCTTTTCACAAAGGAAGAAAAAATGCAGGCATGGAACGATTTTGAACCGCTCTGTCTGCACGACTCTACGCTGAGTTTTGCCAGTCATGCACTCTTTGCGCTGCAAAACGGGCTGCGCGAAAAAGGAATCGAGTATCTGCGCAAGGCGCTGCTGCTCGATCTGCGCGACCTGATGCACAACACCGGCAAAGAGGGATTGCATCTGGCCGGTATGGGCGAGAGCTGGCAGGCAGCGTGTCTCCTGTGATTTCTTCCTGTTCTTTGTTTACAGCGGCGCAGAATCTGCGCCGCTGTAATATATTCAGAACAGCCCTTCTTTTTTCAGCGCCAACTACATAAGCACGCATAGAAAACGCCTTTAGAAGCGTTCAACCTTAATTCGTCGTAAAAAATGTGACTATCAGTCTAAATTTCGTTGTATTTTTTGTGGTTCTATGCTATACTATCCTTGAATTATAAGGATGGAGGTGCATATATGTACCGAATTGCAATAGAAAAGCTATTAAAATGGAAGCAAAGCAAACGCCGGAAGCCTTTGATTATTGAAGGCGCTCGGCAGGTCGGTAAGACTTGGCTGATGAAGGAGTTTGGCAGGCAGTCATATGCAGATACCGTATATATCAATTTTGACTCCAATTCCAGAATGGCCGAGCTGTTTGCTTCTGATCTGGATACGGATCGTTTAATTATGGGCTTGGAACTCTATGTAGGCCATAAGATCGACCCCAACAATTCTCTGTTGATTTTTGATGAAGTACAGGAAGTTCCCAGAGCCATGGCATCTCTTAAATATTTCTATGAAAATGCGCCGCAGTATCACATTGTATGCGCCGGTTCTTTGCTCGGTATCGCCTTGCATCATGGCACGTCTTTTCCTGTTGGTAAGGTAGATTTCCTAAAATTATATCCCCTTTCTTTCAAAGAGTTTCTAATGGCAACCGGCAAAGAGCAATTTGCCGCGCTTCTGGATAGCCAAGACTTCCAAATGATCACGAGTTTCAAGCAAACATATATTGATGCTTTGAAGCACTATTATTTTGTCGGCGGAATGCCTGAAGCCGTACAAAGCTTTGCCGAAAACAAAGACTTTAATGAAGTTCGTGATATTCAGAAGCGGATCCTTGCAGCCTATGAACAGGATTTCTCCAAACACGCTCCCAATGAGATCGTTCCAAGACTGCGTATGTTATGGAATAGTGTTCCTTCTCAGTTGGCGAAAGAAAACAAAAAGTTTATATACGGTCTCGTGCGTGAAGGCGCGCGCGCAAAAGACTACGAAACCGCCCTTCTATGGCTCAGTGACTGTGGCCTTGTTCATAAGGTAAGCCGTGTCAATACAGTGGGCATCCCCCTGCGGGCTTATGAGGATTTGAAAGCATTTAAGCTATTTGTGGTGGACGTCGGGCTTCTGGGCTGCATGGCTGGACTTCGCCAGCGTACTCTACTTGACGGCAATGACCTTTTTGTTGAGTTTAAAGGCGCCCTTACGGAGCAGTATGTTTGTCAGCAGCTAAAAACGATCGAAGATTTGGATGTATATTACTACACCAATGACAGAGGCTCCTGCGAGATCGACTTTGTCGTTGATACGGGCGAGCGAATTGTGCCTGTTGAAGTAAAGGCAGAAGTAAACCTCCGAGCAAAAAGCCTGAAAACATATCAGGAAAAATTTTCACCTGAAGTTTCTGTCCGCACCTCTATGGCAGACTACAAAAAAGAAGAACGGCTTGTGAATCTGCCGCTTTATGCGATAGATCAGATAATAAAACTCTAAATTCATGCGAGTATAACAAATATGTATCTTCGCCTATTCTTTGTTTACAGCGGCGCAGTTTTTGCGCCGCTGGTTTTCCGCTCTGACCCAAACCGTGACCCAAACGCGGAAAAATCAGGTGGATTTATTCGTGCAGGAAAGGACGCCGCTGTGAAATTTTCCGAGCGGAAAGGTGCAGAAATGCCCTGAAATGTCCGTGAAAAATATCCGACCAACCTTCGGGACCAA
>ENA-ORSS01001765-ORSS01001765.1-human-gut-metagenome-genome-assembly--contig:-NODE-1765-length-21207-cov-2.381193_pt1 | contig 21207 bp, 18 predicted proteins | sample MGYA00241899_ERZ509162 | MGnify/ENA primary metagenome ERZ509162 (study PRJEB26280, sample SAMEA2338641) | human gut metagenome | biome: human gut; feature: human-associated habitat; material: faeces... | reverse complement strand
GATAAGCTTCGCGATAGGAGCTTTGATTCTTCTCGCTTATAGAGAGGTCTTGCATTTCGCTGCTCACAGGGTGCCTGCCTTTCGTGTTGCTTCCACTTCGGCTAACGCCTCAGGTGGAGTATGTGTGCACGTGCCGTCACCACGCCTTACCACCTCAATGGCGTCACCAGCCGAAACAGCACCACCATGCAGCACCACCCCGAAAATGCCCTCGCGGGGGAAGATGCAATCGCCCGCCAAATGGTAAATGGCACAACGGGTATGGCACACTTTACCGATCTGGCTGATTTCCACCAGCACGTCTTTTCCCAAACGGAGTTGCGTACCCAAAGGCAAATCAAGCAGATCGATTCCCTCGGTTGTAAAGTTTTCGGCAAAATCGCCAGGACCAACCTCTAAGCCCATATCACGAGCTTTCGCAAGGGATGCTTCTGCCAAAAACGAAACCTGACGGTGCCACTTTCCTGCATGAGCATCGTTTTCCAACCCATCATCGACAAGGACAACCTGAGGAGCATCACCAACAGGCGTTTTCCGAACTCCTTTGCGAGCAGAAATGTTGATGGATGTGATGCAAGCCATTGATGCCTCCTCGAACGCCAATAAGTAACGCTCCAATAGTAGTAACGACTGCGCAATAAGCATTCCGCTCAACCTTCCTTCGGCAGAATCAGCTGGGCTAACGGGTGCCTATTCACGGCGAAAAGAATTTGCCTACACGCCCCCACCCAAACCACTCATATATTGCGGATGCCGAAAACCCACATGATGCCCTACACTTGCCATGCTGAGCAGCCTAAAACAAACACAAGGAATGGCATGATCTACGAACCTCTACCCCATAAGCCTTATCGACCAAGCCCTGCCGTTTCTTTCGTGGGAAGGCAGAATTCAGGGAAAACAACCCTGTTGGAAAAAATCATAACCGAGCTTACTCGCCAGGGACTTGCTATTGGCACCATAAAGCACCACGGACACCCTGATTTTGAAATCGACATTCCGGGGAAAGACTCATACCGTCATCGTGCCGCTGGGTCAAAAGCCGCCGCGATCCTTTCAAGTAAACGCTTGGCGTTCACATGCGACCTAGCCCAAGAAATTTCCTGCTCCGAGGCATTGGAACTTATGCCGAACTACGATTTGGTGCTCGTGGAAGGGTTTCGCGGCATAGGATTGCCAACTATCGAACTGCTTCGAGCAGAAAATCCAAAAGATCAAATAGCCGCAGAAGCTCTCATCAATCGCTTGTCCAGCACAGAACCCTCACGGTCTGACGACGAAACACCAGACCGGCCCGCAATACCAGCCGCCATCGTTACCGACATGCCGGCCGTTGAGCAAATTGCCCGCAAAACCGCTGTCGAGGTATTCGGTTTCGAGGACATTGAAGCTATTGCGGCGTTTTTGCGAAAACGATACACGCGTGCGCCGCTTACCATTGCCATTCAGGCAGGCGGCGAATCGAAACGAATGGGACAATCAAAAGCATTGACCCCCTTTTTGGGACGCCCTCTAATCGAGCATATGCTGGAAGTAGTTGCCTCATTTGCCGACGAGCTCATCGTCACAACCAACGAAGAACCAGAGCTGCGTTATCTCCTTGAGCGGCACCCCAAGCTCCGCCTTGTCAGCGATGTCATGGAAGAACGAGGGGCCCTACCTGGACTCCTTACTGCAATTGAGGCGAGCTCCAACGATGCCGTTGGCGTTGTTGCTTGCGACATGATTGCCTTTTCGCCACAAATTCTTACCCGCGAGGCTCTTGCGATGCAGGCAAATGGAAGCGATGCGGTGGTGCCATTCAATAACGGGAATTACGAACCATTTGCAGCGGTGTATCGCAAAAGCACGTGCCAGCCTATTCTAGAGACCATCACTTTGCAAGGGTCAAAGCGCATGCGTGATTTGATCGAGTCAATCGACTGCACTCGATTCAACGCCGAGCTCATGCGCAAGCCTGGATCGATTGATCCCTTTGCCAACGTGAATACGCCCCAAGAGCTTGCTCAAGCAGAGGTTCTATACCGCATGTATAGCTAAGAGCTGCCTTAAAAAAACCGATTCAAAAAGCAGCAAGAAAACGGCTTTTCCGCTTACCGAAAAGACCCTCAGTAAACGGTTGGCTATAAGCGGTAAACGGTTACCTGGTAATTTCGCCATATCAAGCTATCAGCCAAATGAACAATGAAGAAGGATACCTAAAGCCCCAACGCACGCACCTGCGCAATAAGCTCAGGTGTGGCTTTCTTTTCCAAATCAGGGGCCGAAGCATGGGAAAGAACACCTTTGTCAACCAAATCGTCCAAAGACTCACGAAGCACCCGATTGGCGCAGGCGTTCGTTTCGCGCTCCACTTTGCGAAACAACTCGATTAGCGCTTTGGCTTCTTCGGTCAAACAAGAACCACGGGCACCTTGGCGAAGGAATAAAGCCACGTCAAGACCCTCTTCAGCCTGCTTAACAATACGCCATGCCTTACTGTAGGCCATGCCCATATCTGCTGCAGCTTTATTCAGAGAGCCCAACCGTTCAACCCGCTCACACAATTCCACAACGCCATGCCCAAGCCCAGGGCTGTGGCGCGCTTGGCTCTTTGAACTTATGAAAACTTTGATGTCTGCCGATACTTCATCGCTGCGCATACCGTTTACCTCTCGGAATCGACACCTCACAATCGTTTCGACTATTTTCCCAAACCAAACAAGGGATTTTGCATTTATTCTCGCGAAAGGACAAAACCATGCCCCGAGTTGAGAGGACTCCCCCATGACTGTCACCCAAAAGGCGAAAAGACTCGCCACCGCATTTGCGGCTTTCGCTTGCTGCGCGTTGGTTGCTGTAGCTCTTACCGGTTGCCAACAAGAGCAAAGGAAAGAGGACGTTCAGCTTCAGGTATTTGCCGCCAACTCTCTTTCGAAGGCAATGGAAGAAGCTCAACAAGCTTACATTGAGGACGGTCATGGTAATGTATCCTTCGCCGACACCCAGTACAAGGCTTCCGGCGAGCTGAACGAGATGCTCGGCGCAGGATCCTATGCCGATCTTTTGATTTCTGCATCCAAGGGCTCCATGGATACCGCCGTCAAGGAAGGTTATGTTGACGAAGGAACCCGCGTAGACCTGTTCAAGAATGATCTGGTTATGGTTTCTAAGGAAGGCTCTGGTCTCTCCGACGTAACGCTTGATAACATTGCCGCCGGAAAGTACTCCATCTGCGTTGGCGATGACTCTGTTCCAGCAGGCAACTATGCAGCACAGTCCCTTTCCACCGTTGGCGTTTACACTCCCGCTGGTGATGACGCAGGCAAAACCGGCAAGGAAATCTCCGGTAAGGGCGGCTCTTACGGCTCCGACTACAAGGTTGTAACCGACACCTCTGTTGGCAACGTTTGCAAGCATGCTCAGTCTGGCGATGTTGATATTGCCTTTGTATACACCTCCGACGTCTATCGCTTTGATGGCGTAGAGATTGTTGGCACCGTACCTGGCGACACCCACAAGAACATCGTGTATCCTGGCGCTATCACTAAGGATTGCAAGAACGTTGACGCCACCAAGGAATTCCTTGACTGGTGCATAAACAGCGAAAAGGCTCAGGCAATCTGGCAGAAGTGGGGCTTCGAGTTGGCGTAATTCGCAAACAACCACTTCAACTTCGCTAGTTTCTAGAGATGGGCGCGCAGCAACGCCCATCTCCCATTTTTCGATACGCTACCTTTTCAGATAAGGACCTTCCATGAATACAAAACGAGGCACGGCAAGCGCCACCTGCTTATTCATGCTGATACTGGTTTTGATGACGGCGCTGCTCCCTTGCAAGGCATTTGCCGATGAGGCTTTGGGCGATGTTGACACTCCCAAAGCCCCCAAAACTACCAATTCCCAGACTTCTTCCTCTGAAAACGAAGAATCGACTAAAGTTAGCGTATCGGAAGATGCAACCAGCGCATCGATTGAGGGCACCTCCTACGCAGTCTGCGATTTCACACGTGCCCAAAAAGGGTCGAATCGAGCTATCGATGGAACGTATTACGGTTACTCGTATTTAGTTGGAAACGAGACAGGCGAATTCTTTCAGCTTATTGCCTCCGAATCCTATGCAGTTGCTTACGTTCCCGCCCAAGCAGCACAGACTCTTGGCATCGATATCAACGACGAGAATGATATAAAACTCTTAAAAAGCTACCTCTGTGCGCTCGATGGCGAAACGGCAGCGGGCTCGATTCCCCTTTCCCGAATCGGTACCTGGCACTTCACGAGCAACCCAACCTACGAAATCGGCAACATCCGCTTCTCATTCGATCAAGAAATAAATGGAACTGTGTATGCTAGCGTTATAGGCACCGATGGCTCCGACCTCACCGACAGTGACAATCCAAACTACTTCAAACCCTCATTTGCCGATTTCGGTCGACTAGCCCCAGCAAATGAGGTTACCGTGAACGAAGGGGCCACAGGAATTGCCGCAGCGGGCAAATTTCTCTCAGAACTTGACTGGAGTCCCCTGTGGGTAACCCTTAAAACTACTGGCGTTGCCATCGTTTTCATCTTCGTCCTTGGTCTGCTGGCTGCATATTGGTGTCTTCATCTTTCGCAAAAGGCAAAGAATATCGCCGACAGCATATTCACCATCCCCATGGTGCTTCCCCCGACTGTATGTGGCTTCATCTTGCTGTATCTATGCGGCAGGAATACCGCCTTTGGCAGCTTCTTCATCGATATCGGATTTCCCCTTATCTTCAGCTGGCCCGCAACGGTTATTGCCGCAGTAGTTGTTGCATTCCCCTTGATGTATCGAAGTGCCCTGGGTGCTTTTGAAAACCTCGATACCAATATGCTCGATGCAGCTCGCACCTTGGGATGGAGCAATACACGCATCTTCCTGAAATTGATGCTCCCCCTTTCCTGGAGCAGCATTGCCGCCGGAACCGCGCTCGCATTCGCACGTGCACTTGGTGAATTCGGCGCAACGTTGTTCTTGGCAGGCAACTATCTGGGCATCACCCGCACTATTCCCATCGCCATCTACTTCGAATGGATGAACGGGAACGATGGCGTTGCCTGGTTCTGGACCGCGATCGTTATCGGATTCAGCTTCATCGTGTTCCTGTTCATCAACTTGTGGAGCAACCGCACTACCAAATACCGTAAGGGAGCTGAGCAATGAGCCTTTCCGTATCCATAAAAAAGAGCTTCCCCGCATTTACCCTCGACGTGGATATAGAAGCCGGCAACGAAACCATAGGCTGGCTGGGCGAATCAGGTTGCGGAAAGAGCCTTACCATGAGGTGTATTGCAGGCATCGAAACACCCGATGAAGGAAAGATCGTAGTGAACGGAAAAACGTTCTTTGAACGGGAAGCCGGGAAACGCCCCACTGTGAACCTTTCCCCTCAAGAACGCAAAACCGCTCTGTTGTTCCAAAACTATATGCTGTTCCCCAACTTAACCGTGGCAGAAAACGTAGCGGCGGGAATCGACCGAAAGCTGCCTAAAGAAGAACGTAACGCTCAAGTGGACGCTGAACTGAAGCGCTTTGGCCTAGACGGATTCGGCAAACGATACCCCTCCCAACTTTCAGGGGGACAGCAGCAACGCGTTGCCCTGGCTCGCATGTTGGCAGCAAAACCTGACATCCTTATGCTTGATGAGCCTTTCTCTGCCCTCGATGCACATTTAAAAGGAGTATTGGAGCAGAACCTGGCTGGACTGTTCGAAACCTTCCATGGAACGATTCTATACGTTAGCCACGATATCGATGAGGCACTGCGTTTTTGTGATCGTATTGCCGTAATCGAAAAGGGGCATGTCATGGAGGTGAGCACGGGCAACAATTTAGTCAACAACCCCCAATCAGCAGCAAGCATCAGGCTCTCCGGCTGCAAGAACACAACCCCTGCCCATCGGATTGACGATCATCGGGTATTCTTGCCCGCGTGGGGCATCGAAGTGGAAACCGACAAGCCCGCACCACAGAACCTAACCTATATGGGAGTCCGAGCATTCTTTCTGGAACGCGCGAAAGAGCCAGGACGAAACACCTATCGTGTTCGGGTTGTTCGCACGAGCGACTCGCGTTTTGATCGTTCGGTACTGCTGGAATTCCTCGACCGTACGCCAAGCTCAGACCCTGTAGTTGAGCAGACTGAAAATGAGATGAAATACCTTGAGCAGCACCTATTCTGGCGCGTCGACAAATTGAAGGTGCCCGGAGAAAAGCTACCAGTCAAAGACGAAGTGCTTCTGATCCGCATCCCTTCCGATAAGGTTTACCTCGTATCCAAATAGCCGTACCAACACGGCTACGCCCAACGGCTCAACCCGCATGCCACTATCGCCCGAAAGGAGACGCCATGAAAGATGGTCAGGGAAGACAAATCGACTATCTGCGTATAACGCTTACCGACCGTTGCAACCTGCGCTGCATCTACTGCATGCCTGAGCATGGCGTTAAGAGCATTCCCCACGAAAGCGTACTAACCCTCGAAGAAGTCCATAAAGCAATCGAATGCGCATCGCAGCTCGGAATCAAACATATCCGCTTCACCGGCGGCGAGCCAACCGTTCGCAAAGGACTCTTGAGCCTCATTGAACGAACCGCTCAAACCCCTGGCATCGAAAGCGTTGCGCTAACCACCAATGCAATACTCCTGCCCGGTATGGCAGCCGACCTGAAAGCTGCGTGCCTTTCCCGCGTGAATATATCGCTGGACACGCTTGACGCGGAACAGTATCGCTTCATTACCAGGCTCGGTAACCTGGATGATGCTCTCAAAGGTATAAAGGCGGCCCTTTCGGCAGGCCTTTTCCCCGTCAAGCTCAATACGGTTGTCGTCCGCAGTTTAAACCAAGATCTTCTTTCTTTTGCCCGCTTAACGGTAGATGCCCCCTTACATGTTCGTTTCATCGAATACATGCCTATCGGAAACGGTGATGACTGTGGCGGTTGCGGCTGGGGGCCGGCCGATGTTGTTCCCGCAAAGGAGATTATCGAAACCATCAGTGCCCAAGCACAATCCATCGGATTGGGAAGCCTGCAGCCCGCCATTGCCACGCCCGATGGATGGGGTCCGGCGCAATATTATCGCCTTCCCGGCGCTCAAGGAACCGTCGGCGTGATATCGGCAATCTCAAACCACTTCTGCGCAAGCTGCAACCGCTTGCGCCTTACCGCCGATGGCAAGATAAAACCCTGCCTATTCAGCGACACCGAGTACGATATTCGCAGTGCGCTTCGGAAAGGCAGCGAAGAAGAGGTACTTTCGGTGTTCAAGGCAGCGCTGTTCCATAAACCAAGCGGTCATGAACATCGCGTAGGAACCCGCCGCATGATGAGCCAGGTCGGCGGCTAAAGTGGAAATCTGGTACCTGTCCCTATTCCCCACCCCAAGGAGAATCATATGACTCAACGACTTACCCACATCGACGCCGAAGGCGATGCCCGCATGGTCGATGTCTCAGAAAAGGCAGAAACCAAACGAACCGCCATCGCAGAAGGCTTCGTTGCCATGCAACCCGAAACCCTTGCGGTCATCGAAAGCGGCAGCGCAAAAAAGGGCGACGTGCTGGCAGCCGCACGTATTGCCGGCATAATGGCAGCCAAGCAAACCAGCACCCTTATACCTCTCTGTCATCCGTTGGCTCTCACTAAGGTTGAGGTTAAGTGCGCACCGCAGCATGCCGAAGAGCGTGAAGACGGTCGCTGCGGCATCCACCTAGCAGCAACCTGTTCGCTCGTCGGGAAAACTGGCGTGGAAATGGAAGCGCTTACCGCAGTAAGCGTAGCGGGTCTAACCGTATATGACATGTGCAAAGCAATCGATCGCGGAATGGAAATCGATGCGGTTCGCCTACTTCATAAAGAAGGCGGCAAAACCGGCACATGGAATAGAGCTTAGAGCTAATTAATGCCCGCCCCCATGCATCATAGAAACAGCATGGGGCAAAACCTCAACTATGCCGTCCCAGTTCTCCTGAGCGGCTTTTTTACTTCCTGGCAAATTGATCACCAATGTTGTGCCACGCTGCATGCACAATGCACGCGAAAGCATGGCACGCGGTGTAATGGCGAGGCTGTGCGCTCTCATGCCCTCGGCGATGCCAGGCACCTCTCGCTCGCACACATCACGCGTGGCCTCGGGCGTCACATCCCTTAGGCTCAAGCCCGTGCCGCCGCACGTGAGCACCACATCGACCTTTTCCTCATCCGCCGCACGAACAATGGCGGCCGCTATTTCAGGGCGCTCGTCTTTTACCACGTCATACGCAGCGCATTGCCACCCTTGATCGGCAATAAGCTCTCGAAGCAACGCGCCAGCCGTATCTTCCTTTTCACTACGCGTATCAGAGCAGGTAATAACAGCAAACGTGATCATTTACAGCACCGTTCCTTCTTCAACATCAAGCAATAGGCAATCGATAAGGGTGCCGTCGGGCACAGGGTTCTGGTCGGTACCCTCTGGGAGTATTGCCAGGCAGTTTGCCCGATGAAGAGTGCTGAACAAACCCGAACTCTGGTTCTTTGCAGGCACCACACAAAGAACCCCTTCCGTATTTCGGGAAAGCGAGGCGCGCAGATAGATGCGGCGTGGATCGCGTTTTTTGCGGTCGCCCACCAAACGAGCCTTAACCAAAGGGCGCCCAACGGAAGAATAACCCTGCATCTTGCGCAACGCCCGGCGGATCAAAACCTCAAAACCGCAGTAAGCTGCCGCAGGATTTCCTGGCAAGCCAAACACCGGTGTGCCATCCACCATGCCGAAAGTCTGCGCCTTGCCAGGGCGCATGTTTACCAATGTCATGTAAAGATCGCCCAAATCCTCAACTACGGGTTTGATGAAATCGTAATCGCCATTAGAGGCCCCGCCTGTAGTGATAATGAAATCGTAATCTTCTGCAGCAAGTTTGATAGAGCGCGCCAAACACTCCTCTTTATCAGGAACGATCATCAGTTGAGCAGGGATACCCCCAGTTTTGGCAACACATGCCGCCATGGCATACGAATTGCTATCGCGAATGCACCCTGGACGGAACGGTTCTTCCGGAGCCAATAGCTCGGAGCCGATGGGGATAATGGCGACGCGCGGACGACGATACACTGGAACTGTCGTAACGCCGCAGCTTGCTAAGAACCCGACACCAGCAGCACTTACTACCTCACCCGCATGGATAGCAACCTCCCCCTGCGCTATCTCTTCACCTTTAGCGCGGATGTTTTCGAAAGGCGCCGCCGGCTGAGAAAACGAAACGGTGCCCCCCTGCCTTCCGTCACCACCAAGGTAATCGACGATTTCGTATTTCACTACCGCATCTGCGCCATCCGGCACAGATGCGCCCGTCATAATGCGCGCAGTTTCGCCGAAGCCAATTTCGCCGTTGAAGACAGACCCGGCAGGAACTTCACCCACCACCTGCAAAGAAACAGGCAAGTCTTCAGATGCGTTCGCCAGATCGGCCACACGAACCGCAAAACCATCCATTGCCGCATGGTCAAACGGGGTAATGTCGCAATCGCTTATCAAATCTTCAGCAACAACGCGCCCAACTGCATCGAGCAACGAAACGGTTTCAACTTCAAGAGGTACAACATGAGAGAGCACACAATCGAGTGCCTCTTCGACGCTCATCATTTCATTGGGGTTCATAAGAATCCTTACGTTAGGGGGTTTCAAAAGGAATGGGGAAATATCTCTGGCTGCAACAACCTGCGATTGCCGCAGCCCTGCGCTGGGGAACGCAAAACGGTCTATCCCCTAAGGCTGCAGCATTTCGTAATAAGCCTGCCCGGCACAACTTCTGCAGATAGCCTTTCCGCAGCCTGTCTGAACTTCACGGCCATCAGTAACCTCTTCGCCGCAAACTGCGCAAATCACATGGGAATGGGGCTTTCCTGGGGCATCAAGGTCGGTGTAATTGACCACTACTTTCTGGACGCTGAATAAATCCTCGTCGCTACGGGTGGCAAACCACGCTTTCGCATCCTCGCCCTTAGGGCACTTTTCGCTCACGTTCACCAAGCGAATTGCCTCATTGCGATTCACGTCAAAAAACGTCGCCGCCTGCTTGCCAAAATCTAAGCATTTCATGCGGCGTTTACCAGGATGGCAGCCGGTAACCACCATGATCGCATCCGTGAGACAACGATCGCATTCTACATAGACGATCAGATCGCGGTAATGATCAGGGTCTTCAATGCCGAAATACTTCAACGCATAACGCGCCATACGCACACCCGTTATTTGACCACCGCACAGATGACCATGAAAGGTAATCGCGCGGCTCAGATCTTCCTCAAACGACCTCATGCAGTATCCTTTCTGCGTCTCATTGCCGACACAGCCAAATAATCGACCGCATTAAATTAAACAGCCTTTCTTCCCCAGGATAAGAGGAATCGGGATCTCGCCGAAGCACCAGCCACAAGCGAAATTAGATACCCACATCCCAGCTGATAAATGCCCAGGGAACAACTCGTGGCTGGTCAAGCGTCCAGCACTTAGCGCCGTCTTCCTCGATTTCTACCAAATGATCGGCAAGAAAACTGCGTAAACGACCAGCACTTTCCTCAACGCTGATCTGATCAGCTGTATCGGCAAGATAGTCTCTTGTTCTCAACAAAGAATAATAAGCTTCATCAGGTGAAATATAAGACTTGGTTCTGGGCGAATGGATGTAAGAAACGGTGGGCTCATACCCTAGGTCGGAGACAATGCCGAACACGAACAACGCATCATTGTGTCGCTCTAGCTCCAAGCCCATCGCGCGAGCCACACGCACATCAACACGTGGAGAAACACCCGTGCAAACAGTTACGCACGCCCTTTCGCGAGCAACCGCTGAAAGCTTTTTCAGCGAGTCTTCCAAATCGTGGGTGATCACTGAACGCGATGCGACAGCCACATCGACCGCACCTTTCCCCAAACCATAGTTCGCCCAGTCGTCTTCCCAGCTCATGTGAAGAGGAAGGATCTTCCCCGCCTGAACCTCAGAGGGGCATGTTTCAAAATCGCCAGCAGGAAAGTCGTCCGAACCAAATCCAGACGTTCCCCTTTCCAAAAGCATCCCCCGCTCTGCCGCTTTCGAATGCAATCGATCAAGCATCCCTTTGCTGAAATCGGCAGCAACAACCGAGCAACCCATAGCGGCAAGGGTAACGGCAAGCGAACCTGTCCCACAGCCCATGTCAAGCACGGTTTCTTTGCCGGTAATGCCAGCTTTCGAAATAAAAGACCGCAAATAAGTATCAGGGGCATCTTTGAATGAAAAAGATTTCGCGCGCTCGTCCCAATGATCTTGGGAGTCAGGCTTTCGACGGCGCCCATCGAGCCTTCGCCACTCTTCGGCCAGGTTGATCAACACAGTCCTCCAACTACCGACAAATAAAAAAGGCGACCTTCATGGTCGCCTTCAAGTCTATGCTTCAATACTACTCTTGCGTCTGAAACTTTGGGTCACGGGCAATAGCATCAAGCTTTGCGGTTACCACTTCCTCGACCTCGTAAGAGAACGGACGCAAAGCATCCTCGATGAACACCGTGCGAATATAGCCGTTGCATTCATCGCACTTGTGAATGCGATGGGCATCATCACCCTCAACGTTGAAGTAATGAAGATGCTGAGGGTTCTGTGAGCCACAACGCGCACAGCGAATGCGCTCGAATGCCCATTCGGTTCCACATTGCTGACAATACAGGGTTCGGCCACGACCATCAGTAGGGCTTTCGCCACCAACTTTAGCCAATGCAGGTGTGCTTCCGCACACGGGGCAGGAAAGCGGATTATGGTTCATTTTGTTGATCTTGCGCTGCTCTTTTACCACAGCTTTTGCCACGAGTTCCAAATCAACACGCAAGGCCATCATGCCAACCATAGCGACCATGTGAGCTGCGGCAGAGGGAATTTCCTGCTCGTAGGCATTGGAAAGCAATCCCCCAATAAATGCCTCAGGGTCGCTTGCCGCAAGCTCCATATCCTCCTGCTCAACCAGTGAGAGGAAATTGACTTCAAGAAGCGCCTTGGCATTTTCTTCGCTCAATCCCCCCTCGTCGCAAACGTATTCACGAAGGCTATAGCATATCGCCGCAAAACGACTTTTCTGGATTTTCGGAGGGGCAAACGAAAACACAGGGCGATCGGCCATCCAAGCTTCTTCCAACTCCTCTGCCGACGGAACTGCATAGTGCTTTTCGGCGGTAGTTGGGCCTTTCGACCAGCGATCCATATCGTCCCATAAGCCATAAAAATACTTTAGACGATTGACATCTTCCTCAGAAAAAGTATCCTCGTTCGCCTTTATTACACGATCAATAAACTTAAGGTTCATTCCACATCCCCTTGTTGCTTCCGGATAGGTACTTGCCTCTATCTCCGCTGCACACGGAACAAGAGATTGTTCCTGAATGGTGTAGCTTGGCAGAAAGATGCCGCTCCACCAAAAGGGGGAACGGCATCTTCAATTGGCCTTGTACGACCGCTACTTTTCGCCGTCCTTTTTGCGGACAACGTTGTTGTCGGTCTTAAGGACATCGCGTGCCCAGTGGCCCCAGTGGTACAACGCGTCGGATTCGGAGATCAGACCATCTTTCCACATTACCTTCCACATGCCGCGATACGGCTGGAAGATGCCTGCGCCCAAGAAGATATGGGCAAGGGCGAAAATGAGCATGATACAGAAGAACAGGTCGTGGAAGAACAGCAGCCACGAATGAGCTCCCGTGCCCATAGGCAAGATCGTCGAGTTCAGAAGGAGCAGCACGCCCGTAATACCCATGATGATGCCGGAAATCCACAAAGCGCCGTCAGCCACACGCTGGCCAGACTTCTGCTCGTCCTGGTCGGGCATGTGAATCCACTTGGCCATGAACAGATACGGCAGGAACAGAATCATCCACTTCTTGTCGTCTTCTGTCCAATGGCAAATGTTGTTGTGAATAATGTGCTTCACACCAGCTGGTGCCATGATGGCGCTGATGATGGGAACCAATACGAACACGACGCCGAGGATACGATGGCTCATACGGAATGCAAAGACCACATCCGGACCCACCATGGCGGCCAGAGGAGGCACAAACACGAAAGCGCCAGAGAACATCAACCACATGCAGCAGCTAACGGTGATGCCATGCGTCCAGCGAGCCTGCCTGGAGTGACGCTTGATATAGCGCTCGCCAGCAACTTCGCGTCCGCGCAGAAACGCTTCATTTTCAGCCTGTTCCTCAGGCGTGATGTCGAACTCAGCATGTTTACTCATGGTCATCGCCCCCTTTCTTGCCAATGGGAAGGTTCTCGGTAATGGCCTCCATCACGGTACGTTCGTCAGGACCATTGCCCTGCTTGGTAACCTCGCCTGTTTCCAGGCTGATGGTATCGCCGTTGCCGTCGTTGTAAACCAACGTATCGCGCTTGTACCCAGCAGCAAGGCCGAACATTGCAGCAAGACCGAGAACCGTAGCACCAGCGCCAACAGCGGTGACTGGTTTCATGATGCCCGAAAGGAAAGCAGCAGGAGGAATCTGCGGATTCTCCACTGCGCCATGGGGCTTCGTGCCGTGCTTCAAAACCTGAATAACATGCAAGCCTTCCATCTCGTTTTCGCCGTAGATGCAGGCATCTTCGTATCCCCGGTCACGCAGCAGCTGCAGTCGCTCATTTGCAAGTGCGATCATTTCCTCGCGCGTGCCGAACTGCAGGGCGCCAGGCTGGCAGGTGGTAACACATGCCGGCATCATGCCCTGGGCAATACGATCGACGCAGCCCGAGCATTTGTTGATAACGGTCTTGCCACCACGGTCCTCGTAGCGAGGAACATCGTATGGGCAAGCTGCCGAACAGTTCTGGCAACCAATGCACTTGTCCTGGTCGTAGGTGACCATACCGGTCTCCTCGTCCTTATACAGCGCACCTGCGGGACACATGTTTACACAGCCCGCGTTGGTGCAATGCTGACAAGCACGGCGGCCAAATGCCCAGCCAACGCGCTTCTGAGACTTTTCATCCTCAAAGTCTTCGAACGTCATAATCAAACGGGTACAGGAATTAAGGTCGGCAGGATGGGTGAACTTACCGTCCCAATTCACGGAATCATAAGGGTTTTCCGCGGTGGGCTCACTAGGCAAGTCGTTCCAACACTTGCAGGCAACCTGGCAACCCCTGCAGCCAGTGCAGCGAGACGAATCGAACAAAATAGCCATTTCAGTCATCTAGGGTCACCTCCTCCTAAACCGTAGTCTTCTCGATGTTAACCAGGAACGCTTTGTATTCAGGCGTCTGACTGTTCGGGTCGCCGACGTTTGGTGTCAAATCATTTACCGCACCATGCGTAGTAAGGCCGAAAAGCTTGCTCCAGCTATAGTGGTGGGTCATGCCAACCAGATGCTGGGTCTTACCATTGACAGTAAGCGGACGGATACGGGGCGTAACCACTGCCGTAACCACGACAGAAGCACGACGGTTCCAAACACGAACATCGTCGCCGGTCTGGATGCCCTTCTCCTTCGCCAAAGCAGGCGAAAGCTCAATCATGTCGCCAGGCATAGCCTCAACAAGTGCCGGGCAGGCGCGCGTCTGAGCACCCGTCTGCCAATGCTCCGTAACAGAGTACGTAGTGGCAACATAGGGGAACTCGTCTGCCGTTGCACGGCGCGTGGACTCGTCTGAGTACTTGGTTCCAAGGCCCTTCTTGCCCTCATCGTCAGGACGACCCAGATAACAGGGGCTATTCAAACGGCCATTGAGCAAGTTCTCGGAAAGCGGGGTTTCGAAGGGCTCGTAGTGTTCGGGTAACGGGCCATCCACCATGCCGTAGCTTTCAAGTCGGCCATTCTGCTCCCACAGCATGAAGAACGCCTTGTTGTTGGGCTCGATCTGCTGGGTGGTGCCGTCGGGCAGAGCCTTGGTAGCTGCAAAGTCGGGGATATCCATGCCGGCCTTATAGCCAGTTACCCACTTCTTTTCGTTCAAGTCCCACTTGACCAACGCCTTGTCCTCCGCCCAAGGCTGACCCTGAAGGTCTGCAGAAGCGCGGTTGTAGATGACGCGGCGGTTGTTCGGCCAAGCATAGGCCCAGTCGGAGTACAGACCCAAGCCTGAAGTGTCCACGTTGTTGCGCTTGTAAACGGGCTGGCTTTCAGCGGAAAGCGGAGCATCGTTGTTGGCGTAGAAGCCGGAGTAGATCCACATACCGCATGCAGTAGAACCGTCGGCCTCCAACTTCGCATAACCAGGAAGCAGGTTGATGCTGCCCTTTGCGAGCGTTGCGCCGTCTGCGTTTGACTCGAAGCCCTGAGACCAATCGGAGCCTTCCAGCTTGTAGCCATTCAGAGCCCAAGCAACAGGACGGGGATCGATCTTGCCATCAACGTAGTAGTCCCACTTCATCTTCAGAATAGGATCGGGGTTAGCACCGCCCTCTTCCTTGTACAGGCGGCAGATTTCATTCCACAGAAGATCACAGATCTCGTAGTCGGGCTTTGCCTCGTCCCAGGGCTCAACTGCCTGCTGACGCCACTGAATCCAGCGACCAGAGTTGAGGATGGTGCCCGGCTTTTCATAAATAAGAGCGCAAGGCAGGAAGTAGCACGTGGTGCCGATTTCCTCGGCGTTCATGTCGGGAGCATCCCAGAAGGAAGCAGTTTCAGTGATTACTTGGTCTACAACTACGACCCAGTCGCAGTTGGCCATAGAGCGACGAACGTTACCGGAGTTGGGCGCACTGTGGCAGGGGTTCATGCCCCATGCGTAGTAACCCTTCATGGTGCCTTCCTTCATCTTCTCGAAGGAAGACATCTCGGACCAGTCGGAGCCATCGTGGCTGGGAACCTTTGGCCACCAGTCGTAACCGTAATCGTTTTCGACGGTAGCGTTTTCGCCATACCATTCCTTGAGCTGGCTAATCATGAATTTGGGTTTATTCGTGTAATAGCCATCGGAATAGGTTTGGCTGGAAAGCCAGTGAGCCAAGGTATCACGGTCGGTGGTGTTCGACCACTTCAAGTATGCGGGCTGCTCGTTTACCAGCATGCCCATGTCGGTTGCACCCTGAACGTTGGGCTCGCCGCGCAATGCACAGACGCCGCCGCCAGGAACACCAATGTTGCCAGAGAGCAACTGGAGAACCGACATAGAACGAGTATTCTGAGCGCCATACGTGTGCTGGGTCTGGCCCAGTGCATACAGAATGGTGCCCGCCTTGCCAGGAGCGCAAGAAGTAGCCCAAGTGGAGTACACCAACTCGAGGTCTTCTTTGTCCATGCCGCAAACACGGCAAACGGTATCCATGTCGTAGCGGGAGTAGTGCTCCTTGAACTTCTGGTATACGCAGCGCTCATGCTGAAGTGTGGCATCCTTCTTAGGAACAGTAAGGACCGGCTTTTCAAACCCAGGTACGCCAGGCTTTACCGACCATGCATACGCACCAGATTCAGAGGTATCCCAAGGCTCCTCGTGATCGATCTCGTAATGCCAGGAATGAGCGTCGTAAGTTTCCTTTTCAGCATCCCAACCGCTGAACAGACCCGTTTCGGGATCGAAGTCGAATTCCTCCATAAGAATGTAGGAAGCGTTGGTGTAGTTGATCAGGTATTCGAAGTTGTAATTGTCGGGGTTCTTGCCCGTACGGGCGTACTCTGCCAAGCCAGGCTCAATCAGGTTATCGATGATGTACTTGTACAGACCACCATAGAACGCGATATCCGTGCCGCTGCGGATGGGGCAATAGATGTCTGCCTGCTCTGCAGTACGGGTATAGCGGGGGTCGACAACCATCCACTTTGCGCCCTTATCATGAGCTTTATGCAGCCACTTGGCGCTAACGGGGTGGTTTTCAACGGAATTGGATCCGATGTTCATAATGACATCGGTGTTTTGCATGTCGCACCAATGAGTAGTCATTGAGCCGCGACCAAATGATGCCGCCAGACCGGCGACGGTGGGGCCGTGTCAAACACGGGCTTGGTTATCGATTGCCACGATACCAAGCGCTCTCATCATCTTGAGGATGAGGTACTCTTCTTCGGAGTTCTGTTGAGAACCGCCCAAGCTGGCAATGCTTTCGCAGCGGTTCACGGTAAGGGTCTTGCCCTTAACTTCTTCGGTTTCGACGAAACCAGCATCACGGGTTTCCTTGGTTTTGCGGGCAATTTCCTGAATTGCCTGCTCCCACGTAATGGGTTCCCACTTCTTTGAGAAGGGACGACGAACCAAAGGCTTGGTCTGACGAACCTTGCTCTTTTCGATTTCATGGGTTTCGGGGTTTACGACGTTACGCAGCTGGAACATCGTTGCACCCTTGGGGCACAAACCACCCTGATTGATGGGATGATCGGGATCGCCTTCCAAGTTGATAAGCTCACCATCACGCACCGAGCAAAGGGAGCCACAACCACCTGCGCAGTAGCAGCAGATGTTCGTGTACTCTTCGGTGTTAACGAGCTTCCACTCGGAGGAGGATTCCACTGCCAAAGCCGGTGAAGGCTGCATAAACTCGAAGGCCATGCTGGTTGCGAATGCGGCACCGGCAGCCTTGAAGAAGCTTCTGCGCGACAGCTCCATTTCCCACTCCTTTCGATTGCTATCCTTCCCTGCTGTTGGGCAGGGCTCTACGGGCGTATCGTATCGAAGCTCTTAGGGTCGACCATCTCGAAAAAAGACGCCATTTTGCAAAATATCGATAAACGGTCGATTATTCTAAATAATTCTCAACTGAAAATAACTCAAAATACCAGGTAAAAGCCAAAGTTTGCAGCATAGAAGAATAAACCCGAATCGCTTGACCTGATATACTGGAATACAGGTATAAGGAGGGAATATGAGCGAGAAAGAAGAGCGCATACGCCTTACGCAACTTACCTCGAAAGGCGGTTGAGCTGCAAAGTGGGGTCCGGGCGATCTCAAGGAAATACTTTCTTCCCTCCATCCTGCAGGTGCACCACCCGCAGCTAGTAACTTATTGCTTGGATACGAGACGAGCGATGATTGCGCCGTTTGGCAGCTCAACGACAATTTAGCTGCCGTGCTCACTGTCGACTTCTTCACTCCCGTGGTAGATGATCCTTACGAATTCGGACGTGTAGCGGCGGCCAATGCTCTCTCGGACGTATTCGCCATGGGCGCTCAACCTCATGTTGCGTTGAATCTATTGGCTCTCGATTGCTCACTCGGAACCGATGTCGCAGCGGCTATTCTCCAAGGCGGAGCAGACGCTGTAGCTGAAGCGGGAGCCTTCGTTTCCGGCGGTCACACCATCGACGACACGGAACCAAAGTATGGCCTCTCGGTGTTCGGAACGGTTGCCCCCGATGCTATTGTGCGCAATGAAGGCGCATGCCCTGGTGACGTACTGTATCTCACCAAGCCCTTGGGCACTGGCATCATGAGTGCTGCGGCAAAGATCGACCAGATCACCGAAGCAGAAATGAGGCCCGTAATCGATTCGATGATGGAATTGAACGCGGCAGGCGGCCATGCGAGCCGCAGGCGTACATGCTGCAACCGATGTAACGGGCTTTGGGTTGGCCGGTCACTTGCATGAAATGCTCGAATCGAGCAATTGCAGCGCCGTTATCGATTTCGCGTCGCTCCCCCTATTCGAGCAGGCTTGGCAGCTTTCCTGCGACTACTGCCGTCCTGGCCGCACGTTCTCTATCATGGATGACCTCGAGGGCTTCATCGACCAAGGGGATATCGAAGAAGAAGAGTTCGATAATCGCCTAGGGGTCATCTGCGACCCACAAACTTCAGGCGGTATACTGGCCGCCATCCCTGCTGAGAGCTCAAAGCTCTTCGAGGAAACGTTTGAAGAGCTTTCTGGTCGCAAGCCCGCACGCATCGGATACATAACCGAAGGAAACGCTGGCCACCTTACCTTCAGCGACAGTTGATACCGCCCACACTCGTTTGCCCCAGCAAGAAAGCGAACTTCGACGAATAGCAAACCTCATTTTGGACCTGGAACAGAATAACCGCTCCAGGTCCTTTTGCATTTAGAACTCTTTTGATCGCATAGCAACATGCGAATCGTTCTCGCCTTTGAGCTTTGCCGCCATCAGAAAAACAATACCATCAATACATAAAACCGCAGCTCATAATGGGGGGGTGCGTATGTACGTACCTTGGCAGGTTGGTCAATCCGGTGCACGGTGGTTGCATCAATACCGCCCACGACCAAGGAGTTCCCTATGAACAGAAAACACGTTGCGCAGCAAACCCAGCGCGAGCGCAACTGCTCGCCTTCCAACGGAACAGAGCGCCGCACAAGCGCCAGGATAGCTCGCGTTGGAGTTAGCGCCCTGATAGCGGGTCAACTCATGATGCCAGGTATATCGCTAGCAGCTGAAGATACAGATCAAAATGTGGTGCAGGCAAACAGCACTGCGACTGTCGCAGCCGGGGAAGCCGCTCCTGCCCCGACCGCGAGCAACAACGCGACGAATGGAACCGAAGCACCGTCGACCCCAACCCAAGCAAGCAAGGAGTCCGCAGCGGCACCAGAGGCACAATCTGCTCCGAAGGCAAACCCCTCGCAAACTGACACATCCCAGAAGACTTCGGCAGAAACGGCTGCGTCTACGGCAAGCAATCAAAACGAGGCAGCGGCAACCTTTCAGACGCCTGCACCTCCAGCAAACAACGCAATGCCAACAGACGCCATCCAGACCCGCGGCGTGACCGACGTAACCGACAACCCAGGCGGTATTAAGATAAATACAACGGTGGTCAACCACTACGCTGATTGCACGCTAAACGGCACCTTTGCACTCACTCAGGGAACAGGTCAAACAATCGATTTCGCAGAGGTTCCCGATGCCGATGCCAAGTGTCTTTCCGAAGATACCGCGTACTTCAAGACAGATGGATCTTCCCATGCTCTTGTCGAAACGGAAGATCCCTCCGAATCCGTCGTAATGCTGCATATGACTCCAGCAGGAACGCATATGCAAGGGACGCTGACGTACACCGGCGGCAACGTTGATCCGAGTGTCAACTACAGCCTGACGCTGCAAAAAGAGAAGAAGGTCGCATCAACGCTCACCTACACTGGTACCGACTACGAAGGTGGCCCCATCATCACTGGGAACCCCGATGATATATTCAACGGCAACCAGCAGGGCGGTTCGGTCGTCATCAACGAAACCAGGGACGACTACTATCTCCGCTACAACATCAGCACCGAACTTACCCTTGCCGCAACGCAGCAGCAGAGCCTCGAGAACCTGAATGTCAACGACGTGAAGACCGACTAAGCACCCGGTGAGGCTCCGCGCGCAACGGGAACGATCCCTGCCGCCGATGCCGACAAGTATGAGATCGCGTATGAGTGCTGGGAGGAAATGGACGGCAGTGACCCCACGGAACTCACGCCCGTTGCCTTTTGGTATTCCGACCCCGCAAAGTACACGCAGGGCATGAAAAAGATTGACCACTTCGAAGAGGGCAAGTTTTACATGTATTCCGTCGAGCTAAGGCTCAAGGACGATAACGCCCTTGCCGACGTCTATAACGTGAACGTTAACGGCCAATGGGCGAGCAATACCATCAAGACCATTAACGGCGTGTTCGCGCCTAATGCGGCCAATATGCTGTGCGAGCAGCCGATTGACGAATGGCAAGCCATCGACGTTATCGAGATCAGCGGTGCCACGACCACCTTCAAGGCGGGCGATAGGCCGGTCTTTACGGCGAGCACTCCGACGGGTTCGAACTCCATCCTTCAGTGTGAGTTTTGGACGGGTAGTGACGGCGACGAAGTGAATTCCGTTGAGTTCTGGGACCAGAACATAACCAACCACATCGATGCCTTTAAGCCTGGTGTGACCTATCGCTATGGCCTGTACTTTAAGCCGGCGCGTGGTTTCTACTTCACGCCCGACACCAAGCTGATGATCAATGGCGTGGAGTGTGGCTACCAGGCGAGCGAGCTAAGCGTGGTCGATCCTGAGAGCGGCTGGATCCATACACTGTGGCTCAACACCGACTTAACCTTTACACCCGAAGCGGCTGAACCAACATCCGATCCCACGCCCCAGCCCGGCAGCAAGACCTGCCAGACCAATTACAAAACCCTCGCAAGCGCGGCGGGGCTTTCTCTGGTGGAGTGCGAGCTGATCACCGGTCGGACGCACCAGATCCGCGCCCAGTTCGCCCACGCGGGACACCCCCTGTTGGGAGACGGCAAGTACGGCAAGCTAGACAAACGCTTCGACCGGAGCTATC
>ENA-ORSS01001761-ORSS01001761.1-human-gut-metagenome-genome-assembly--contig:-NODE-1761-length-21230-cov-3.524345_pt1 | contig 21230 bp, 19 predicted proteins | sample MGYA00241899_ERZ509162 | MGnify/ENA primary metagenome ERZ509162 (study PRJEB26280, sample SAMEA2338641) | human gut metagenome | biome: human gut; feature: human-associated habitat; material: faeces... | reverse complement strand
CGTCACGATCGGCGTCTACCGCCTGACGATGAAATCGAACTCCGACAATTTCCGCCAGTCTTCCATACAAGGTGTGATGAAACGTATCAAGGCCAAAGGGGCTCAGATCATCATTTACGAACCTGCGCTCGAAGATGGTGCATCATTCTTTGGCAGCACGGTGGTGAACGACTTGGCCAAATTCAAAGAGATGAGCGATGCCATCATCGTCAACCGTTACGACGCCTGTTTGGATGATGTGGAGGAGAAGGTCTTTACACGTGATATTTTCCGTAGAGACTAAAATCTTCTAGATAATATTAGTCGTTCGAATGCATAGACACTTTGGGCAGCGTTCAAAAATGACGTCTTGACTTGTTTCCGATTAGATTTTACCTTTGCTACACATTTAAAAAATAATTTTATGTACAGTAGCAGTGATTTTGGGAAGTTATTGCTTCTCTACAAGACGAGGGTGAACCGAAAGGCATTTCGATCAATTCTTTTTGTTTGATTCCACGGCGTTCCCTATTATCTCCGTGATTTTACCGATATGCGTTTCTTCTATGAGAAAGATTTCCGAGGTTGTGACGTACTTACTGATTTCTTGGGTGATGCAGAGTTGAAGGGCATCATGTCTGACGGATATAACGCCTACGTATTTATAGGTGACGAGTTGAAATCAGCACAGTTCAAAGATATTGTCCATCAGGTATGTATGTCTCATGCTAACAACAAGTTTATCAAGGCGGTCAACCTGGGCAACGAGCCGGAGGTAGCACTTTGCTCTAATGACCTGCAAGAGTTCTTTGCCAATGAGCATCGTTATGATGAAGCGGGTCTTACACCCGAGCGGAGATCGCGGGAAAGACAAAGCTTGGCAACGAAAGAAATTTTGATAGGGGTATGGAGTCGGCTGGAGAGTAAATTATCAAAAGGCTCAGAGTTCCGAAGTCAATACTATACGGAAGTACTTAATTATCTGAATCATTTCTGGGATGAGATCTTTGTTTTCTTGGAAGATGGAGAATTACCGATAGATAATAATCTTGCCGACCGAACCATCCGGAAGTTGACTACCCAGCGGAACAATTCACTTCTTTCTGGAATTTCATCGGAACTTTTTTCAAAAATATCTTTAACGGGTGCAGGGACTATGTTAATATGGTTCCTGACAAAATCACTTTGACAACAAGTCAATGTTAATTTCAAAACTTGTTTTTAACGCAACTCGGTTTAGGGCACCATCTGCTGCCTTAACTAAGGGGGATGCCTAATTTGAGTACTTACACGATTGGTTGACCTCTTGCTACATTGTTGGTTGACCTCAGTACAAGTTCTCCTTTCAATATCTAAAAGCACAAAGAAATATAATTGGTTAATTTTTTAATCAAAAATGTTGTTTTTGCACCGTTCAGCTTTTGAGTGGTCGAAAATGGAGGTTAATAAAACTGTATAATACGAATTTTATGAAGATTGTATTAGGGAATGATCGTAAAGGTTTTGATTACAAGTGCAGATTAGTAAATCATCTTGAGTCATTAGGTCATTTAGTGATTAATGTAGGTACAGATGAAGATGTGCCATGTGATTACCCTATTTATGCAGCTAAAGCTGCACACTTAGTCGTTTCTGGTGAATGTGACTATGGAATACTCATTTGTGCATCAGGTGAGGGTATGGTGATAGCAGCTAATAAAGTGAATGGTATTAGATGCGGACTTGGATATAACGATGAAGTAGCAAGATTGTGTCGCCTACATAACAATGCAAACATGTTAGCATTTGGGCAAAGTTTTCAGTCCTATGAAGAAGTTGAAAATAGCGTTGATACATTTCTAAATACAGATTTTTTGGGAATTTATCACACCATTCGAGTTAATATGCTTAATGATATTGAAAACGGAAATATGTAAAAAATATGAAGATTCATGTAATTATCCTTGCAGGCGGTATTGGTAGCCGTATGAATGCAGATCGTCCTAAACAGTTTATTGAAATTGACGGAGTTCCTGTTATTGTTAAGAATATTTGTAATTTTCAAAGAAATAATAGAATCGATGGAATTACAGTTGTGTGTGTAAAGGAGTGGATTCCGTATTTCAATGAATTGGTATTAAACTATGAATTAACAAAGGTAATTGATATTATTGAAGGAGGATCTACAGGTCATGACTCAACACGTAATGGAGTTTTTTCACTTAATGGAAAACTAAATGGTGAAGATCTTGTTGTGATTCACGATGCCGCTCGTCCATTGATACCCCAATCTATTATTAATAAGATGCTGGATAAGGCAATTAAACATGGTAATGCATGTACAGCTATTCCAGTTCATGAAACCATCATTCTTACAGATGATCAGATATCCGGAAATTCTGAGATTGATAGAAGCAAGATTATGCGGGTTCAGACTCCTCAAGCTTACCGCTTTGATTTGATTCATTCTTTGTATGAAAGAACGGAAGCTGATAACCTGCACAATTTTGTTTATGCTAATACAATGGCTATTCATTATGGAACGCGTATTTATTTTTCTGAAGGTTTTAACAGTAATGTGAAGATAACCACGAAAGAGGACATCGCATTTTATAAGGCATTGCTACAATTTGATGAAGAATCACTTGTTAGATGATACTAAATAATGTAGAAAAACAGGAACTAACAAGATATGCAGAAGCATATGATTTTAGCTCGTGCATTAAAAACTGTTCGGTACTGGTTACTGGAAGTTCAGGGATGATTGGAACAGGCATAATCAAATGGCTTTTATATATTAATCTTACATGCAATGCTAATGTTCACATCTTTGCATCAACACGAAGACCCGAGCAGTCTTTTCCTTATGTAGACAGTAGCGACAATATAGATATTATTTCTTATGGAAATGAGCTGACTGAATTAGCAGATTGTCATATAGACTACATAATCCATGCTGCTTCTCCAACAGATAAACTGTATTACGTTCAACATCCTATAGAAACGCTGGATGTAATAGTCAATGGAACAAAAAGGATTCTCGATATTGCACATATCAAGCATTCTGAGTTTGTTTATTTATCTTCTGTAGAGGTTTATGGTTGTGTGAACAGCGAAAAGCCAATACCTGAGGAATATGTAGGAAATATTGACCCTTCAAGTATTCGCAATTGTTATCCTATAGGAAAAAAAACAGCCGAATTGCTAACGTTGTCTTATGTAGAAGAGTATGGAGTCAAAGCCCAAATTGTAAGATTATCGTCCGTGCAAGGTTTATTTCAATCATTGAGAGATACGAAAGTGTACAATGAAATTCTTAATTGCATTTTAAGTAATAGCAATTTTCAACTTCATTCTCTGGGCACAACTCGTAAGAGCTTTATATATACTTTAGATGCAATATCTGCAATCTTCATTGTATTAACGAAAGGTAAGGAGGGTGGAATATATAATGTCACAAATCCTAGTCTATTGTACACAGTTAGGGAGTTAGCTAGCCAACTATTTCGTCATTATAACACTTCTTGTATCGTATTAGATAGTGTTTCAAAGCAAAACGAGATTCAATATCTTCATAACTTATCGTTTGTTCAGGATGTGACAAAAGTAAAAGAATTGGGATGGGAATGCCTGTCAGATCTATACCACATCTATGATGTAGATATTGAAAGAAATAAAAAATATTCATATGATATTAGAAAAAATACAAAGCCCGGATGATGTGAAAGTTCTTAGCAATTCAGAACTTTACATTTTAGCACAAGAAATGCGTACTACATTGATTGAGAAAACAAGTATTTGTGGTGGCCATTTAGGTTCAAACTTAGGGTTAGTAGAAATAACTATAGCTCTGCACTATGTTTTCAACTCACCATTTGATAAAATGGTGTTTGATGTATCCCACCAAACCTATTGTCATAAGATGTTAACTGGCCGTCAATTGGCTTTTACTGATAAAGAGCACTATGATGATGTAATTGGTTTTAGTAATCCAGAAGAGAGTAAGCATGATTGGTTCAATATGGGTCATACCTCTACTTCCATAAGTTTGGCCTGCGGATTTGCAAAAGCAAGAGATCTTATAGGTGGCTCTGAGAATGTAATTGCAGTGATTGGAGATGGTTCATTGGGAGGAGGACAAGCTTTTGAAGGCTTAAATTATGCGGCTGAACAAAATTCAGGTCTGATAATCATTGTCAATGACAATGATATGTCGATTGCTGAGAATCATGGTGGTCTATATAAGCATTTGAAATCTTTGAGAGATTCCAAAGGAAAGGCAGAAAATAATATATTTATTGCTCTTGGTATGGATTATTACTATATAGAAGATGGTAATAATCTATATTTTATGATTGATATTTTAAAGAAGGTAAAAGGTACAAAAAAAACTGTAGTTATTCACGTTTGGACAAAAAAGGGTAAAGGTTACACTCCAGCAGAGGAGAATAAAGAAAATTGGCATTGGAGTCGTCCTTTTAATATCGAAACTGGAGTCTTTAAAGGATCCGATGGCATCCCTAGAGAGAATTACGGTGCCATTGCTTGTTCTTATCTAATAGACAAAATGAAACAGGACCCAAAGGTTGTAGTCGTTACAGCAGCCACACCTATTTGTATTGGATTTAACGAAAAGAATAGAATCGTCGCAGGAAAGCAGTTTGTTGATGTAGGTATTATGGAACAGCATGCTGTTTCTATGGTAACGGCCATTGCTCGGGCTGGAGGTAAACCAGTATTTGCTACTAACTCTACTTTCATACAAAGAGCATACGATCAGATTGAACATGAGTTGTGTATTACAAAATGTCCTGCAACATTAATAGTTACACATGCCTCTGTTTCTGCTCATAATAATATTACGCATTCAGGATTGCTTGATATTGCAATGTTGTCTAATATCCCTAACCTAGTATATCTGGCACCTACAAATAAACAAGAATATCTACATATGTTAGATTGGAGTATTGAGCAGAATCAATATCCAGTTGCCATCAGAGTACCTTGGAATGGTGTATATTATTCAAATCGTGAAGTGTCTACTAATTTTTCAGATATCAATCATTATGAAGTGGTTCGTGATGGATCCAAGGTTGCAATTTTAGCTCTCGGAGGTTTCTATCAATTAGGAGAAGCTGTAGCTGAAAAACTGAAAGAATCAGGGGTCAATGCAACTTTGATTAACCCTCGTTATATTACAGGTGTTGATAAAAACACCTTGGAATCATTAGAGAGGAATCATTCTGTTGTGGCAACAATAGAAGATGGTGTTCTTATAGGTGGGTTTGGCGCTAAGATTGCGCAGTTTTTCGCTAATAAAGATGTGAGAGTAAAAAATTTTGGATTTTCTCAAGAGATACCAATTTGCTTTGATTCAAAAGAGATGATTAAGACAAATAGATTAACAAGTGAAGAAATTTCTGCAGACATAATAGAGTTATTATAGTACTTTCTTTTAGTGCGTGCAATGGTAGAGTTATGATATTGGTTGAGACAATCACGCGTTGCTTTATTTATCTAACGATTTTATAACTACATAAATATCATATTATTACATACTATATACACTAGAATTTAAATCAAATAATAATGTACGGATTATTAATAAGAGAAGGCAAAAATAGAGGTTCTTTCAAAAATATTGGGGATTATGTTCAGAGCATTGCTCAGCGCCAGTTTTTGAGGAATGAAAAGACGCGTTTCATTGATATTGAAGAATTGTCAGACTTTGAATCTGAAGGACGAGTTAATCTTATTATGAATGGTTGGTTTACGTGGAACTGTTCCAAATTTTTGCCGCCTAAATGTATAAATCCCTTGTTTGTATCATTCCATCTCACGCCACCGAAAGCGAAAGACTTTTTTACTCCAGAAATTATTGAATATCTAAAAAGATACCAACCTATTGGAGCTCGAGATACACTTACAATGCAAATGATGAAAGAGCATGGTATTGATAGTTATTTCTCAGGGTGCTTAACTTTAACATTAGGAAAGGAATACAAGACTGGTATTCATGATGGTAAAGTGCTAATTGTTGATCCTTACATTGAGTTTGGAGGTGATAAGAGTTTGAACCTCTTCAGCAAAGTATGGAATACAATCAGATTCTGTATAAAGTACTACAATGTAGCTATGAAATTGAAAGATAATTTCATTAATCAAGATATGTTACCAAGAGTTAGAAATAGAATATCTCGGAAATTAGAACATTTTATAGAAACGGCTACATTTTATGCAATATATTCCCAACGCTTTAGTAATGATATCATTATGAACGCAACTTATATTTCTGTCATTGTTGATAATTATATTTCCAACGAAGAAAAGTTTAAGTTGGCTGATTCAATGCTTAAAGAATATGCAAATGCTAAATGCGTTATTACAAGCAGACTTCATGTTTCATTTCCTTGTCTTGCTGTAGGGACAAAGAATATTTTTGTTATACCGTCATTAAGAACAGAAGAAAAAGATGTAAGAAGGTACTCTGGAAGATTGAAGGGACTTGAGGACACTGTTACTGTATTAGAACTAGATAGAGGTAGATTGATCAATACGAAAGATGTTTTACCAGAAGTAATAACAATTGATAATTTTCCTGAGAATAAGGAAGGATATAAGTTCTATGAGAAGAACTTAATAGAAATAGTGGAAAATTTTGTAAATAGTAATTGTTGAATAATTAAATACGTCATGAACAAAAGAGATCTAGATATTATTAAAAAAGGTGTTTCCAATTGGGAGATGTATCGTAACTCTACAATTTTGGTTACAGGAGCTACTGGTCGACTTGGCTGGTACATTGTAGATACTTTTGTGGATATAAATATTCTATACAATCTAAATTTAAGAATAGTTTGTCTGGCAAGAAGTCAAGAAAAAGCAAATAATGTATTTAGGAATCTAAGTGAATACCCATGTGTTTCTTATATTTTTCAGGATGTAAATACTCCTATCAATTATGAACACAATGTGGATTATATTTTTCACACTGCAGGTCCTGCAGCACCATTAGATATGAAGATATCATCAGTCAACGTTTTATGGTCACATGTTAATGGCACTCACAATGTTATGGAGTTTGCTATCAGGCATAAAACAAAAAAGGTGTTCTACGTATCAACCGTAGAAACATTTGGCACGTGGACAGAAGATCGAAATATCAAAGAAGAAGATATGGGGCCGCTTCTGAATCTAAATGCACGCGCATGTTATCCCGAATCTAAGAGACTTTGTGAAACGATGCTTTCTTGCTACAAAGCAACATATGGTATTGACTTTTGCGGAGTTAAACTTTGCCATACTCTCGGCCCTGGAATTCTTCTAAATGACGGAAGAGCATTTGCTGAATTTATGAAATGTTCATTAGATGGTGAAGATATAATACTTCATTCAGATGGCAGTACTATGCGTACATATACATATACCCCTGATGCTATAAATGCTATGTTTATTATCATGGAAAAAGGAGAATGTGGTGTATTGTACAACGTTGCATCAAATGAAAACCTTATAAGCATAAGAGACTTAGCAAATTTAATAGCATCTTTATCTCCATCAAAGAAAACAAAAGTGGTTTATAGTGAGTATGCATGCAAAATGCCATACTTGCCATTTAAGTTAGCAATAATGGATACTACAAAAGTTCGAGATCTTGGATGGGCACCTCAAACAGATATTAATCATTTATTCAGATGGACAATGGAGTCCTTTAAGTAACATGGTCTAACATTATTTCATATGGACAACAGATATAAAAGACTTGGTCTTAATTCTGTATTAGTATTTATAGGTAAGGCGGGCAGTTCTCTTGTTGCTCTACTTATGCTTCCTTTATATACGAGTTGGTTATCAACGGACGAGTTTGGATCTGCTGACCTTATTAATATCTATGCAACCATCCTGGTAAGTATTTTGTCTTGTAGTATTGCAAGTTCAATATTTGTTATACCAAATAAAGTATATAAAGAGAAGTGTATTTCATACTACTCGACAGGTCTTTTTTTTATATTTTTTGTGTCTGTATTATCAATACTTACATTTTATATTTTTTGGTTTTTGTCCAATTCTAGTGGTTTTATTGCGTGTAATGGATGGATGATAATAATGCTTACACTTAGTATGATTTATCAAACTTATACTCAGCAATTCACAAGGACAATTGACAAAATGCGTATTTTTTCAGCAGTTGGTATTGTTCAATCGCTTTCAACAGCTATATTAGCAATAGTAATTATACCTAAGTTTGGTTTTAATGGATATATTCTTTCTTTGATTATATCAAATCTATTAGCTGCAATTTTTGCTTTTGTCTTTTCCGGTTCGTATCATTTTATCGACATTAATTCTATAAGTAAGAAAAATTTGTGTGTTCTTCTCAAGTACGGTATACCTCTCGTGCCCAATAGTATTATGTGGTGGTTGGTTAGTGGGTTTAATAGGCCGCTGATGGAATCTCATTTAGGTTTAGCAGCAATTGGTTTATATGCTGTGGGTATGAAATTCCCCAGTCTAATTACTTCTGTGAGTGATGTGTTTATGAACGCTTTTAGTATCTCCTTGATAGAAGAATACGGAAAATCTAATTATAAAGATTTTTTTAATAATATTTTTAGATTAGTATACCTAATTGTGATAGGATGTGCGTTGTTTATTACAATTTTTGCACCTAATATTGTTCGTGTTTTTGCTTCAGATGAATATTTTGAAGCATGGAGGATTATGCCGGTTTTAACACTAAGCTCAGTGTTTGCTTGTGCTGCAAGTTTGGTCGGAGGTGTATTTGTTGCTAGAAAAGAGAGTAAGTATTATCTGTATTCAAGCATATATGGTGCTTTGGCTTCTATTGTTTGTACATTATGCTTTATCAATATATGGGGGATAATGGGATGTGCAATCGCTTCATGTATGTCCTTTTTTATAATGTTTTTGGCGAGATTCAAGTATGCAATAAACGATATTACAGGGTTTCCTATTCGTTGGTTTCTTGTACAAACAATTCTACTTATTTTGGCAATCTCTGTTTCTTTATTAATGAATAATTTTATATACGGACAGGGCTTGATGTATTGTTTAATATTGCTTGTTTTGTTATACACGAATCGAGATATCTATAAAGTGTTATTGAATTTAAAAAGGAAATGAATAAACTATTTATATTAAGGAAAATTATAGCTGCAGTTTTTTATTATATATTTACGTCTATTATACCAAAAAACAAACGTTTATGGGTTTTCGGTAGTTGGAAAGGAAAGACATTTTCTGATAATGCTAAGGAATTTTTTATATATGTTAATAGACATCATCCAGAGATTAATGCAGTTTGGATAGCAAAGAATATGTCTGTATATAATGAGGTTAAATCTTTAGGATACAATGTTGAACTATATGATAAAATTAAGACAAAGTGGTTGGTTGCGAGGGCCTCTGCTAATATACAAACCGAAAGCAATCAAGACACAGGAAGTTATCGCGTTTGCGGTACTAAAGTGATACAGTTGTTTCATGGGTATGGAGCTGTAAAAGAAGCATATCTTTATCCAGAAATGAGTAATATAAAGAAATTTATAGTAAAAATATATGCGGAAAATCATTCAACATCATATTGGATGGTCCCTTCTGAGTATTTTGTAAAAAGAACTCCTATTCTATTTGACAATAACCCTCAAAAAATATACATAACCGGTCAACCAAGAATAGATTTACTATTAAGTCAAAAGCGCGTACCATATTTTGAAAATATTAAGGTCAAAAATTCTGGTATAAAGCTAATTTTCTATGCACCTACACATAGAGATTATGCAGTATCTGATAAAGTGGATTTTACATTAGAAAGTTGGGTGCGTTTTAATGAATACTGCCAAGAGAATAATTATTTTTTATTCTTCAAACCTCACCCTCTAGAATTGATAAAATATATCGATGATTTTTATAAGTTTAGTAATGTTTTCTTGTTGATAAATGATATGATAGATTGTACAAATGATCCATATGAATATATGCATTATTTCGATATGATGATTTCAGATTATTCTTCAATTTCTACAGATTTTCTTGTTTTTGATAGACCTATTATACATTTTATGTATGATATGGATAGTTTCGAATCCAAAAACTTTACTCTCGATGCGCTTGATACTTTTATATCTGGACCAATATGCAGATCTTGGAATGACCTTTTCGAAAAGATAAATGAAGCTTTTATTGATGATAAATATAAAAATATAAGAAAAAAAGCGCGTTCTAATGCGTTTGCTTATGTTGATAATCATAATTGTGAAAGAGTGTTTAATGAAGTTGTAAAAATAGTAGCCTTGTAATGAAAAGAATCAAATATATTTCAGTTTTCGATCTTGATGCCAATAAGGAGCAAAACCGTCTAAATACTCTTTCCTCAACCAACAAGGTAAACTATATCATCAATGTGTTGAATAACTTAGGGTATGGCGTAGATGTTATTTCTACTAGTCATACTATGAATAACAAGTGCTATGGCGGAAAGTTATTGACGTGGGGGGACAATACTCTGAAATTATTTCCTACTACATGGAGGGGTGGTACCATAAAGAAAATACTTAATCTTGTAGTAATGCATTTCTGTATTTTCTTTTATCTTCTCTTCCATTTGAGTAGAAAAGATACGGTCATAATGTATCATTCTACTGGTCTTCTCTGGGTAAATGTCCTATTTATGATTAAAAAGGTACATTTGATTGAAGAGTGTGAAGAAATCTATGGTGATATCTATGGGAAAAAATGGATGTCATATCTGGAAAAGATCATATTAACTAAGGCCAATGCTTATATTTATCCTACATACCTTTTGAATTCTATAGTAAACACTGAAAACAAACCATTTCTTGTTGTGCATGGTGCATATGAGGATGTTGGAGCAGAGTATTTCGTCGACAGCAACAAAGAAGTAGTGGAATTTAGTCCAGATTTTTATCATGTAGCTTACACTGGTATTCTCGATCCAAAGAAAGGCTGCATTGATGTAATAAGAGCGGCCCAGTTTTTAGATGAAAACTATTATATCCATATTTTAGGTTTTGGAGAAGATGAGGAGATAGAGATTACAAAGAAAGAAATTGATCGTGTCCGCAAACTTACTAAATGTAAATTATCTTATGATGGTTTGAGAAAAGGAGCAGATTATACAAACTACCTCAAACGCCTTGATCTTGGAGTTTGTACGTTGGATACAGATTATCAGTTTATTAATACACAATTCCCTTCAAAAATCATATCGTATATGTCAGCAGGAATACCTGTTCTTTGTTCAGAAGCAAGGGCTATTTTAACATCAGACGTATCAGAAGCGTTGTTTTTTTATAAGGGTAATAAACCCCAAAATATAGCAGAAGGTATTATCTCTGTAAGAGAACATGGAAAGGTAGACTCTTTACAGTTACTATCTGATTGTGATAAAAAATTTAGAAAAGATATAGTAAAACTTGTAAATATTTAAACAATGGAAAATATTCTGATTATTGGTGCTCATTATGATGATACTGAGCTCGGTTGTGGTGGAACAGCTGCTAAACTTGCTGCACAAGGCAAAAACGTATATAAACTCACGCTTACAAATAATGAAACAAACTTTGGTGCCATGAATATCCATGTAGATGCTGATTCAAGTATTTTCCAGAGTGCAAAAGCTTGTGGGGTTCTTGGAATAAAGGAAATCTCCGATTTTGAGCCAGTTCAGTGTTGTGATCTCTTTTATAATACGGATATTATGCAGAGAGTAGAAAAGGTCATATTTGATCTTAAAATTGATACAGTTTTTATGCATTATTATGATGATATGAATCAGGATCACGTAGAGGCTTCTCGCATCTGCAAAACAGCTTCACGACATTGCAAGAATGTTTTGATGTATCATTCTAATGGCTACATACTTCAACAACAGTTAAATCCCACTGTATTTATTGATATCTCAGATTATATTCAGCTTAAGAAAAATTCACTAGCTTGCTATGAAGGTGATCACAATCGGTTTAATAAACTCTTTGATACGGTTATTGAGCGAAATCATATTTGGGGGTATGCAAATAAAGTTGATTATGTGGAAGGCTTTTTGCCTTTGAAGATGTTGCTATAATAAGTTGATTAAAATGGAATAATTTTTATTATTTGATATAATACCAATGTTAAATTTCAAATCATTATTCTTACCTTCAACACAAGAGGATAAATTTGATAGAGTGTGTTTTAATTGTATAATTTTTGATGTTTTTTTCTTGCCTCTTTTTCCTTGGTTCTCAGCTAGCATTTCATTACCAATGTTATTTGTATGGTATTTAAAGAATAGTCATAAAACCAGATTTATTAGAGAACGTTCATTTTTTGGGGTAATTATTTTGCTTATGTTTATTAGTACTTTAATATGCCCATTATATGAAGGCGGTTCTAAATATGACACAACGTTTTTTTATTCAGTAAAAACGCTTTTTATGTATTTAACAAGTTTCTGGTATTATTTCTTTTTTACTTATTTCTTTTTTAAATATAATAGACGAATCACAGATATTGTTTACTATTCGATTATATGGATTACAATATTGGGTGTTTTTAGTTATATTTATAAAGACTATTTCATTGTATTCAAACAGATAGTTTGTCCCTTTGATCCTCAGCCACAAAGATGGCTTTCCGGTAGTGAATTGGTATTTCGTTACAATTATTTCTGGGCAGATCCGAATAATGTGGCATATGCAGTGTCTGGATTATCATTATTTTACCTTATCGAACAACCTATTAATAATTACAAAAAAATAGTTGTTCTCATATCAATTGTTATTACTCTATTTTTTACCATGAGTCTTGGAGGAATAGCAGTTTCGTGTGCTCTATATGTGTTAGTGATTTTATTTACCAAAAAAATGAGTTTCTCAGGTAATAGTAGATTTGTTGTGATAGTAATTTGTATGTGTCTTATATATTTTATAGTTAATAATTTTACTATTATACAAGAGATGTATGATAGTGGAATAGCTACTAGACTGGATAGTTACGACAGCTACGGAGGGGTAAAAGCTGCTGGAGGAAGATTGAAAGATTTATATAGTGGAATCGAAAAATTCAATATTTTATTCCTACTTGTGGGTTGCGGACAAGAGGGCTTTGTTACAGAAATAGGTCATATCTACTTATTGTATTTGTATGGCCTCCCTGTCTATATCTACTTTATGTATGTATTGTTTTTTAAGAAAAAAATCAATTATACAGATTATGTTGTTCTAATTCCTTATTTCGTGGGCTTTTCTATCAACATCTCTATAATAGAGCAAAAATTTCTTTTGCTTAATATGGTTATTAGCGCATATTATTCTGCTAAGGTTTATCGTTTAAATTTATTTCAAGGAGCAAGAATATGTAATTGAAACTACTAAAGTACATGAAAAAAATATTAAGAATAACAACTGAAGTTAATAGGAGTTCTATAGGTCGTACTACAGAACAACTAGGTAAACTTGTTATACAGGAAGGTTGGCATAGTTATATAGCCTATGGTCGTAGAGATGGAATAAGTGAATCAGCAAAAATTAAAATAGGATCTAGACTTAGTGTATATTTTCATGTCTTTCTTACTAGATTATTTGATATGCATGGCTATGGATCTTATTTTGCAACTAGACAATTAATTCGGAAGATTGAAGGGATTTCCCCTGATATTATTCACCTTCATGATATACACGGTTATTACATAAACATCAAAGTGCTTTTTAAATATCTTAAGAGATCAAAGATTCCAATTGTATGGACGCATCATGATTGTTGGGCTTTCACAGGGCATTGCGGGTTCTATTCTGAATACGGGTGTAATAAATGGAAGACACATTGCTGTAAATGTCCATCTTTTAAACATTATCCCGGAAGTATTTTCTTTGATGGATCGCTGCGTAACTACGACTATAAAAAGAAGTATTTTACTTCGTTAGATAATATATACAATGTGGGTGTATCACAATGGATATGTGATGAATTTAAACAATCTTTTCTAAAAGATTACCCCATTATTTGTATATATAATGGAATTGATACATCGATATTTAAGCCATCAGCTCAGTATGATCAGGAAATTAGAGAAAAGTATAATCTAGGAAATGGTATTCTGCTTACAGCAGTTGCAACCGCTTGGAGTGAGAGAAAGGGACTTTCTGATTATTTGGCTTTAAGAAAAATTCTAGATGAAAAATACACATTAGTTTTTGTGGGGGTACCCAAGGCTTTAATTAATTCACTGCCAGGAGGTATAATTGGCATTCCACGTACAGATAGTTTGCAAGAGCTTGTAAGGCTATATTCTGCATCTTCTATTGTCATGAATTTAGCTGGTGCAGAATCTTTTGGAAAGACTACTCCTGAGGGGTTAGCTTGTGGTGTTCCTAGTATTGTATATAATTGTACAGCTAGTCCTGAGTTAGTGGATAACAAAACTGGGATTATTATTGATAAAGGGGATATTGTAGGCGTAAAAAATGCAATTGAAGAGATTATGTCATGGGACAAAAATTCAACTATTCAAAATTGTCGAAATAGAGCGTGTGAACTTTTTAACATCGAAAAGAACTGGTTCCAATACATAGATTTGTATAAACATATATTGAACAATCGTAAATAAAAGTATGCCAATTTACAAGCAAATTAGACCTCAGCAGGTCTGCACGAGGTGTGTAATGGACACTTCTGATGAGTACATTGAGTTTGACGAGAACGGTGTTTGCCAGCGTTGTCGTGAGTATGAAAAGTCAATTCTTCCTTGGTGGAACTATGGTAAGGGACATGAAGAGGAGTTGAATAACCTCATTGCTGAGATTAAGCGTAAAGGTGAGGGTAAGCAGTATGACTGTATCCTAGGACTTAGTGGTGGTCTTGACAGCTGTTATATGCTACACCTTGCAGTGAAGGAGTGGGGCTTGCGTCCATTCGTTTTCCACATTGATTGTGGTTGGAACTTGCCTGTAGCTGAGAGTAACATCAAGAAGATTTGTGATAACTTGGGAGTTCATCTGCATGTTCAAAAACTGAACTGGAAGGAGATGTGTCAGATGCAGATAGCCTTCTTCAAGACTGGCCTGTCTGCACTCGACATTCCTCAGGATCATGCTTTCATTGCACAGATTGACAAGTTCTCGCAGGAGTTGGGCGTGAAGTACATTATGAACGGCTATAACATTTGTACTGAGGTCGTTGCCGATCCTGCTTCTTGGTTCGTGGGTGGTGGTCAGACTTCGGATCCTACCTACGTGAAGGATGTGCTCAAGAAGCATGGAAATGTGAGAGTGAAGGACTATGTATGGACTTCGGGTATTAAGCACAAGTTCTTCATTCCATATTTCAAGGGCGTAAAGACTCTCCAGCCACTAAACCTTGTTGAGTTTACTAAGCAGTCGATGATTGATACCCTAGTGAAGGAGTATGGTTATGAGCCTTACGGTCAGAAGCACTTTGAGGATCTTTTGACTAAGTTTTTGGAGGCTTGGTGGCTTCCTAAGCGTTTCGGTTATGACATTCGTCGTGCTCAGTTGTCGAGCCTTGTGATTACTGGTCAGATGACTCGCGAAGAGGCGCTCAAGATCCTGGAAGAGCCACCTTGCTCTGAAGAGGAGTGTATGGAGATGTTCAAGGAGGTAGCTAAACGCCTTGAGGTAAGCGAGGAGCAGATGTGGGAGTGGTTCAACCTTCCGAAGGGGCCTCGGTTCAAATACAAGAGCGATGCATGGATGTTCGACCTCGGTATCAAGCTCTATCAGTTCCTCGGATTGGATAAGCGTATTCGCAAGTAATCATATAATAAATTTCCGCTCCCTTCCTGTTTTAGCTTTTTAGCAACATGCTCGGAGGTAACTCCCCTAATAACAAAAAAGTATATGGTGGCATTTAAATAAATCAGACCCTACTTAATTAGAATTAAAAATCAGAAATATATCAAAAACAATGAGTGTTTTCAAAGACAAAGTCCTGTTGATTACAGGTGGTACCGGTAGTTTCGGTAATGCAGTGTTGCGTCGCTTCTTGGATAGTGACATCAAAGAAATTCGTATCTTCTCACGTGACGAGAAGAAGCAGGATGATATGCGTCATCACCTTCAGGCAGAGAACTCTGAGACGGCTGCGAAGGTGAAGTTTTACATAGGTAATGTACGCAATCGCGAGTCGGTGAACATCGCTATGCGTGATGTGGACTATGTGTTTGCGGCTGCTGCGTTGAAGCAGGTGCCTTCTTGCGAGTTTTTCCCTATGGAGGCGGTACGCACTAATGTGGAGGGTACGAACAATGTATTACTCTCTGCTATCGCTAACAATGTAAAGAAAGTGGTGGTGCTCTCTACCGACAAAGCAGCTTATCCTATCAACTCAATGGGTATTTCGAAGGCAATGATGGAGAAGGTGGCAATTGCACAAGGGCGTGCTTTAGGGGCTAACGCAACAACTACTATCTGCTGCACTCGCTATGGTAACGTGATGGCAAGTCGTGGCTCGGTGATTCCTCTTTGGGTAGGTCAGATGGAACAGGGTAAGCCTATCACCATCACTGATGCCAACATGACTCGTTTCATGATGACTTTGGATGATGCTGTAGATTTAGTAATCTATGCCTTCACTCATGGTGAGAATGGTGACCTTTTCGTGCAAAAGGCTCCTGCAGCTAGGCTCGACGTGCTTGCACAAGCTTTGAAAGAGATTTACTCTCAGGTAGATCCTAAGTATGGTGAGACAGAGGTGAAGGTGATTGGTACACGTCATGGTGAAAAACTATACGAGACATTGGTAACTCGCGAAGAGATGGCAAAAGCTATTGACATGGGGGATTATTACCGCATTCCTTGCGACAATCGCGACTTGAACTACGACAAGTACTTCACAGATGGTAATGAAGAGATGTCGAAAATTGAGGACTACCACAGCCATAATACAGTTCGTCTTGATGTGGAGAGCATGAAACAATTATTACTTAAACTAAGATTCATTCGTGAGGATCTTGGATTGAATCCACGTTCTAAGGCGAAAGAAATTAGAAGTGAATAATATGAAAATTTTAGTTACAGGTGCGCATGGGTTCGTGGGTAAGAACCTCTGCGCTCAATTAAAAAATATTGCGGAGGGGAAGATAGCGTGCTACAACCATTTACAGATTGAGCAGGTGTATGAGTACGATATCAATTCTACAGCGGAGGAGTTGGAAGAGGCGTGCCGTGAATGCGATTTCGTTTTCAATCTTGCTGGGGTGAATCGTCCACAGAATCAGGAGGAGTTCATGCAGGGCAACTTTGGCTTTGCTTCAACCCTACTTAATACGTTGAAGAAGTATTCTAACAAGGCTCCTGTAATGTTGTCATCATCGACACAGGCATCATTGACGGGGCGATTTGGTAATAGCAAGTATGGTCGCAGTAAAAAGGCTGGTGAAGATTTGTTTTTGCAGTATGGTAAAGAGACGGGTACGCGTGTGCTCATCTATCGCTTTCCGAACTTGTTCGGAAAATGGTGTCATCCGAACTACAATTCGGCTGTAGCTACATTCTGTAATAATATTGCCAATGATTTACCAATCCAAATTAATGACCCTACTGTAGAGCTTGAATTACTTTATGTAGATGATTTGGTAGATGAGATGATTGCATGCCTTGAAGACAAAGAACAACGTTGTGAATTTGAAGGCTTAACAATTCTTCCTGACGAAAATGGTAAGTACTGCTATTGTCCAATCACACATAATGTAACTCTTGGTGAGATAGTAGAACTATTATATAAGTTTAAAGCACAACCCTCTACACTATTAATGCCTGAAATTCCTTTCAACTCGTTTGCTAAGAAGCTATACTCAACTTATTTGAGTTATCTTCCTAAAGAGAAAGCGAGCTTTGAGTTGAAGATGAATGTGGATGCTCGCGGTTCGTTTACTGAGCTTTTAAAGACTGTTAATAGCGGGCAGTTTTCTGTAAATATCTCAAAACCAGGTGCTACTAAGGGACAACATTGGCATCATACAAAGTGGGAATTTTTTATTGTAGTAAGTGGCAAGGCGCTTATTCAGCAACGTCGTATCGATTCTGATGGGGTTTTTAACTTTGAAGTCTCTGGAGAAAAAATAGAGGCAATACACATGCTTCCTGGTTATACTCACAATATTATAAATCTATCAGATACAGAAGATCTTGTTACACTAATGTGGGCCAATGAAGCTTTAGATCCTAATAAACCTGATACATACTTTTTACCAGTAGAATAAATGGAAATTAGAATAGATTATTCAGATATAAAATTCCATGATAATGGCAAATTGAAGTTGCTTATTATCGTTGGTACACGACCAGAGATTATCCGCCTTGCAGCGGTAATTAATAAGTGTCGTAAGTATTTTGATGTGATCTTGGCACATACAGGTCAGAATTATGACTATAATCTTAATGGTGTGTTTTTTAAAGACCTTAAACTTGCAGACCCAGAGGTATATATGGATGCTGTGGGGGATGATCTTGGTGCTACTATAGGTAATATTATCAATGCATCGTATAAGTTGATGATTGCAGTAAAACCAGATGCAGTGCTTGTACTTGGTGATACAAACTCTTGTCTTTCTGCTATTCCTGCAAAACGTTTGCACATTCCTATCTTCCACATGGAGGCAGGTAACCGTTGCAAGGACGAATGTCTTCCTGAGGAGACTAACCGCAGAATCGTGGATATTATCTCGGATGTGAACCTTTGCTACAGCGAACAGGCACGTACCTATCTACACGATTGTGGATTGCCGAAGGAGCGTACATACGTAACAGGGTCACCGATGGCAGAGGTCTTGCATACTAACCTTGCCGAGATTGAAGCGAGTGATGTGCACAAACGTTTGGGGTTAAAAAAAGGTAAATATATTCTTTTATCTGCTCATCGTGAGGAGAATATTGATACAGAGAAGAACTTCTTGTCACTCTTTAATGCAATTAACGCGATTGCGGAGAAGTACGATATGCCTATTTTGTATTCGTGTCATCCCCGCTCACGTAATCGTTTGACTGCTACAGGATTCAAGTTTGACTCACGTGTTATACAGAATGAACCATTAGGATTTCACGACTACAACTGTCTTCAGATGAATGCTTTTGCTGTAATCAGTGATAGTGGTACGTTGCCGGAAGAATCGAGCTTCTTTACAAGTGTAGGACACCCATTCCCTGCTGTATGTATTCGTACATCTACTGAACGTCCTGAAGCTCTTGATAAAGCTTGCTTTATTCTTGCAGGTATTGATGAGGACCATTTACTTCAAGCGGTTGAGACTGCCGTAAAGATGAATTGTGAAGGTGACCACGGCATCCCTGTGCCTGCGTATGTAGAAGATGTTTCTACTAAGGTGGTGAAGATTATTCAAAGCTATACAGGAGTGGTGGACAAAATGGTTTGGAGGAAATATTAAAGATAGCAATTCAATCGGCATGGTAATAGATAGCAATGTAATAGATACACTGTTGCGAGAGGCTACCGCATCTTCTCGATTACGTTTGAATCTTAATTTGCGTAACAATGGCGAGCGTCAGAGCCAGAGAATGCTGAATGGTTTGCAACTTGGTACTATTTTACCCATTCACCGTCATCATAGAGGTGAAAGATGGGGAGTATATACTGCTGACTGAAGAAGATATGAATTCTTTATAAGAATAGCGCAATGAATATAATATTTCTAACTGTTACACTTATTCATGACATCAAGACAAAGGGTATCTATACAGACTTGATGCGTAAATTTCGATATGAGGGACATAATGTTTATATCGTATCTCCTCACGAACGACAGTTTGGCATACCTACTGGACTAAAAGATGTTGATGGCGTAAAAATTTTAGGAGTCAAAACACTAAATATTCAGAAAACTAATATAGTAGAGAAAGGCATAGGTACAGTCTTACTTGAAGATCAATTTAAACGTGCAATTAAAAAATATTTAAAGGGGATTCAATTTGATTTGATACTATATTCTACTCCTCCTATTACATTAACTAATGTGGTGAAGTATCTCAAACGAAGTAATCCTAAGGCTATTTCTTATCTATTGTTGAAAGATATTTTTCCTCAGAATGCAGTGGATTTAGGAATGTTCTCTGAAAATAGTCTATTTAATTGGTATTTCAGGCGCAAAGAAGTGGAATTGTATAAAACATCAGATTTTATTGGTTGCATGTCTCCTGCGAATGTGGAGTTTCTTTTAAAACATAATCAGTTTATAGACGTACATTCTGTAGAAATAGCTCCCAATAGTATTGAATTAGTTGAAAATGAAAGTTTAACAACCGAAAAACGTTATGATATCCGTAATAAATATCATCTTCCAATCAATAAACCAATATTTATATATGGTGGTAATTTAGGTAAACCGCAAGGTATTCCATTCTTGATAAAGTGTTTAAATGCTAACTCCTCTAGAACGGACTGTCACTTTATTGTGGTTGGTAATGGTACGGAGTATGGACGCTTGTATGCGTGGTATAAGGACTGTAAACCAACTAATGTCTCGTTTTTTGCAGGTCTGCCTAAAGATGATTATGATTTGTTGGTTCAATCATGTGATGTGGGGCTAATTTTCTTGGATAATCGCTTTACGATACCTAACTATCCTTCTCGTTTACTCTCTTACATGGAACATAAGATGCCTATTATTGCCGCTACTGATGTTAACACAGATATTGGTACTATTGCTCAGGAAAATGGATATGGATACTACTGTAAGAGTGTGGATGTAGAAGCTTTTACACGTTGTGTGAATAAATATACAGATAATCTGGAAACTATAAAGGAAATGGGAGAAAAAGCTTATGGATTTATGTTAGACAATTATCTCGTACATCATACTTATGAGAAAATAATGGGACATTTAAGATAGAACTATGTACAAAGGTTGTTTTAAGAGGATTATCGATTTCATAATCGTTTTTACTGTACTATCAATAATCTGGCCAATTTTATTGTTTATCACCATTTGGCTTCACTTTGCTAACAAGGGTGCAGGTACTTTCTTTACACAAGAACGTCCTGGTAAAGGTGGAAAGATTTTTAAGGTGATAAAGTTTAAAACCATGACCGATGAATGTGATGTTGAGGGTAACTTCCTACCTGACGCAGATCGCTTAACCTCCGTGGGCAAGTTTATACGTTCTACTTCGATTGACGAACTCCCACAATTGATTAATGTATTGAAAGGCGATATGGCTTTGATAGGTCCCCGCCCTTTACTTCCCCAATATCTTCCTTTATACAATAAAGAACAGGCT
>ENA-ORSS01001758-ORSS01001758.1-human-gut-metagenome-genome-assembly--contig:-NODE-1758-length-21236-cov-10.008687_pt1 | contig 21236 bp, 20 predicted proteins | sample MGYA00241899_ERZ509162 | MGnify/ENA primary metagenome ERZ509162 (study PRJEB26280, sample SAMEA2338641) | human gut metagenome | biome: human gut; feature: human-associated habitat; material: faeces... | reverse complement strand
GGAGAAAGCTCCCCCGCCTGCCCGTCCCGCGCAAAAGCTCAGAGCATGGGCAGGGTGAAGATCTGGTTCACCAGCACCTCGTACTCCCAGGGCTCCCGGGCCTTGCGCAGCTGCTTTTCCAGCTTTTCCGACCCGGCAAAGCGGTGGATGAGGTAGAACCAGTGAGCCTTCATGCGGCTCACGGCACAGCCGGCGCTGCCGAACAGCTCCGTGTAGCCGTGGTACAGGTCATCCAGATAGCCCCGCAGTTCCTCGCGGGAGGCACCGGTCCCGCCGCGGGCCCGCCGCAGCAGGGCCGGGTCTGCGATGAAGCCCCGCCCGATCATGATGCCGGACAGCTGCGGGAACTGTGTTTCCAGTGCGTGCAGTTCCTCCGGGGTGGTCACGTCGCCGTTGTAGCACACCGGCATGGTGCACCGGGGCAGCGCAGCGGCAAAGGCGGCGCGGTCGGCCTGTCCGCGATACTGCTGCCGCATCACCCGGGGGTGGATGGTCAGCTCCGAGATGGGGTAGCGGCTATAAATTTCCAGAATGGCGGCAAACTCCTCCGGTTTCTCTACCCCCAGCCGGGTCTTGACCGAGACAGGCCCCTCGGCATGGGAGAATACGCCGTCCAGAAAGGCGTCCACCTTGGCAAGGTCCCGCAGCATCCCGGAGCCCTTGCCCTTGGCAGTCACCGTCCCGGCGGGGCAGCCCAGATTCAGGTTCACCTCGGTATAGCCCAGCGCCCGCAGCTGACCGATCATCCACGCAGCCAGCTCGCCGTCCTTCGCCAGCAATTGCGGGATGACCGGCGCACCGGGGTTTGCCTCCGGGGCAAGCTCTGCCATCTTCTTTTTAATGAGCACCCGGTTCTCCGGCGGGGAGATAAACGGCGCATAATAGCGGTCGGCAGCGCCTTGTGCGCCGAACCATTTCTGATGGGTCTGCCGCCAGACCCGGTCCGTGAACCCCTCCATGGGGGCAGCATAATAAAGCATGGGCGTTTCTCCAAACGATTTTTGTTATCGGTATTGTAGCATAAAATTGCGTGAGGGAAAAGGGGAGGGGACGGGGGATGTTCTCTTTTGACACCAAAAGAGAACCAGAAAAGTGTGCGCTCTGCGGGGAAAGTTACTGCCTGCTTTCAGCGTGCAAAGACGCTCCGCTGGGCCAGAGGCAGGGAGGGGTGTTCCGACTCCCCCCTCCCTACCTCTGGACTCCACCCACCCCGCAACGGGCCAAGGGCTGCTCGCCCTTGACAATCCTAAAGAAGAAGTCGAAGCACAAAAAAGCTAGCGCTGCGCCAGTCGGCGCTATCGCTTTAACGCTTTTTTCGCTTCTCCATTTATAGCCCCTCAGTCGCTGCGCGACAGCTCCCCCAAGGGGGAGCGTTCCCGCCCGCAGCGCCACGCTTTCGCAGAAAGCGGCGCTGCAAATGCTGTTTTCCGTTACGATCCCACCCGTGAAAATAGCGTTTGGAGCGCTCCGCAGAGCGCGACAAACGCGAAATATCAAATAATTATTCCGCTGACTATGCGCAGAGCAACGCGGAGCGCATTCAAATCGTCCAGCTTCCAAACAAAAACTCCCGCTCTGCGGGGTGCAGAGCGGGAGAGGAGAGTAGAGTTTTTTGGGGATTATTCCGCAAACAGCGGGGTGGACAGGTAGCGGTCGCCGGTATCGGGCAGCAGAACAACGATGTTCTTGCCGGCGTTTTCCGGGCGCTTTGCCAGCTGGATAGCAGCCCAGACGGCAGCACCGGAGGAGATACCCACCAGCACGCCTTCCTTGTGACCGATCAGACGGCCGGTGGCAAAGGCATCGTCGTTCTCCACGGCGATGATCTCGTCATAGACGGTGGTGTCCAGCACGTCCGGCACAAAGCCGGCGCCAATGCCCTGAATTTTGTGTGCACCGGCAGTGCCCTTGCTCAGCACAGGGGAGGAAGCGGGCTCTACGGCCACCACCTTGACATCGGGGTTCTTGCTCTTGAGGTACTTGCCTACGCCGGTCACGGTGCCGCCGGTGCCAACGCCTGCCACAAAGATATCCACCTTACCATCGGTATCCTCCCAGATCTCGGGGCCGGTAGTCTCGATGTGTGCCTGCGGGTTGGCGGGGTTCACGAACTGGCCGGGGATAAAGGAATTGGGGATCTCCTTTGCAAGCTCATCGGCCTTGGCAATGGCACCCTTCATGCCCTTGGCACCCTCGCTCAGCACCAGCTCTGCACCGTAGGCCTTCATCAGCTGACGGCGCTCCACGCTCATGGTTTCGGGCATCACGATGATGATGCGGTAGCCCTTGGCAGCTGCCACGGCAGCCAGACCGATGCCGGTGTTGCCGGAGGTGGGCTCGATGATGACGGAGCCTTCCTTCAGCAGGCCCTTGGCCTCGGCGTCATCGATCATCTTCTTGGCAATGCGGTCCTTCACAGAACCGGCGGGGTTGAAGTACTCCAGCTTGGCGATAACGTGGGCGGGCAGCTGCTCTTCCTTTTCAATATGGCTGAGCTCCAGCAGCGGGGTGTGACCGATCAACTGATCTGCGGCGGTATAGATCTTGCTCATAATACTTGTCCCTCTTTCTGATATCGTTACGGGGTGTGTAGCCCTGTCTTGCGCCGGTGTGCCCGGCTGTGATTCCTTCTAAACCTTTTAACCAACATTGTTTGTGGGTTTGATGGCATTATAGCCCTGTTTTCCCTGCTTGTCAAGGGGTTTTTTGAAAAAAGTGGGATTGAAAAGTGACTTACCCTGTTGTATAATGGGTTATAATAAAATTTAACCGGAAGGAAGTACGGATCATGATCGTTTCGACCAAAGGACGCTATGCGCTGCGGGTGATGATCGACCTCGCGGAGCATCAGTCTGAAAAATATGTTCCCTTAAAGGAAGTTGCCGCCCGGCAGGAGATCTCGGAAAAGTATCTGGAGAACATCCTCAAGGTGCTGGTGCAGAACGGCTTTCTGGAGGGGCTGCGCGGCAAGGGCGGCGGCTACCGGCTGACCCGCAGCCCGGATCAGTACACCGTAAGCGAGATTTTGATGCTCACCGAGGGCAGCCTTGCCCCGGTAAGCTGCCTGACCCCCGGCGCTTCTGCCTGCGCCCGGATGGCCAACTGCCGCACCTACGAGATGTGGAAGGGGCTCAACGATCTGATCTCGGACTACTTCGGCAAGATCACACTGGCAGACCTTGCCCTGCCGGATCAGGCCGGCAACGATTATGTGATCTGACCCTTGCGCACCGGAATTGCACCGGTGCGTTTTTTTGTACAGTTCTGCGCAAAAGGTGCAGAACTTCTTGGCAAGATTTACGGTTGATGGAGCGGGCAGTCCGCAGTATACTTTTACTTTGTGTGAGACAGAAAATTCCGGGCGAAAAGCCCGTTGTCTGTTCGTTATAAGACCATAAGACCAGAAAGGGGAGTTCTGACACGAAGTATATTTTTCAGTTCGGGCGCATTCTTGCGTTTTGTTTTCTGGGCGAGGTGCTGCACGCGGTACTGCCGCTGCCGGTGCCTGCCAGTGTGTACGGTCTGGTGCTGCTGCTGGCAGCCCTGACCGCCGGTGTTGTAAAGCTGGAGCAGGTCAAGGAGACCGGCACCTACCTGACCGGTATTTTTCCGCTGCTGTTCGTGCCCGCCGCTGCGGGCATCATGGAGCTGTGGGCAGAGATGGGACAGCTGCTGCTGCCCATCCTGATCGCCATTCTGCCGGTGACGGTGCTGGTGATGGCGGCCGCAGGCCGCACCACGCAGGCGCTGACCGCCCGCAATAAAAAAGAGGAGGCCGACCATGACTGAGCTGCTGAACGACTTTCTGACCGGCTCTGTGGCATGGGGCGTGCTGCTTACGCTGGCAGCCTTTGGGCTGGGTGTGCTCATCAATAAGGTGACCGGCAAGGCCATCTTTAACCCGCTGCTGCTGGGCAGTATTTTTGTCATCATTTTTCTGTCGGTGTGCAATATCCCCTACGGGGACTACAAGACCAGCGCCGCGCCGGTAAGCTACCTGCTGCTGCCCGCTACGGTGGCGCTGGCCATCCCGCTGTATGAAAAGCTGGATCTGCTCAAAAAGAACGCGCCCGCCATCATCGCGGGAATCTCGGTGGGCACGCTGGTCAGTCTGGGCAGCGCCTTTGCACTGGCGCTGGCAATGGACCTGACCCAGGAGCAGTACGCCACTCTGCTGCCGAAGTCGGTGACCACCGCCATCAGCATGGACGTGGCCGCAGAGCTGGGCGGCATTGCCGCCCTGACCGGTGCTATCGTCATCGTCACCGGCATCGTGGGCGCACTGCTGGCCGAGACCGTGTGCAAGCTGTTCCACATTACCGACCCCATCGCCAAGGGCGTGGGCATCGGCACGGCAGCCCATGCCGTGGGCACCAGCAAGGCGCTGCAGATGGGTGATGTGGAAGGTGCCATGAGCGGCCTTTCCATCGCCGTAGCCGGTGTGCTGACCGCCGTGCTCTGCCCGGTGTTCGTGGGCTTTGTCCACTAAAGCCGAGTGCAAATCTAAAGATACAGAAACACCCCCGGCGGCCATTGCGGCTGCCGGGGGTGTTTCTCTGTGGGTGGAAAACAAAAAAGAGGTGAAAAGAAGAATGGTTGGTAGAGATCAGTTTTATACGGCTGAACACGGCGGGGGGCATATCACTTTTTGAAAAAGGAGAACAGCCCCTTCTTTTCATACGGTGCGCTGTGGATGGTGCCCACATGGTACCCGGTGGCTTCGATGGCGGCGCGGAGCGCGTTTTCGTCCAGCGGCTCCTTGGAAAGGATCACGGTCTTGCCCTTGGCGTGGGAGGACGAGACCTTCTCCACAGGAAACGCACTGCGCACGGCGTCATTGATATGGGCTTCGCACATGGAACACGCCATGCCGCCTACTTCTACGGTCGTCTGGATCATTTTTATACCTTCTTTCAGGAAAAGCTTATAAAATGATAGTTAGAATTGACTAACTTTTCACTCCGGGAAAAGCCGCCCGAAAGCGGCTCTTCTGCCCAAATAATACGCCATACAGCCGCAGCTGTCAAGCGCTTTGCTTATTTTTTCCGGTAGTCCCGGGGGGTCATGCCGAAATGCGCCTTGAACGCCCGGTTAAAATAGGAAAGATTCTCAAACCCGCACCGGGAGGCAATGGTCAGCACGGTCTCATCGGTGGTTCGCAGCGTCTCGGCGGCGGTGTTCAGCCGATACTCGTTCAGAAAGGCAATAAAGCTCTGCCCGGTCATCTGCCGGAACCAGCGCATAAAATGGCTGGCGCTGAAGGAGCAGACCCCGGCGGCATCGGCTACCCGGAGCGGCTCGGCATAATGCGCCGAAAGCCATTGCAGTACGGTTTTCAGCCGCTGGGTGTCGGCGGTTTCGGTGGAGAGACACTGCCTGCCCTGTGCAATGAGCAGGGCAAGAAAGCGCAGCAGCGCCCCTTTTACCAGCAGCTCGTAGCCGGGGCGCTTGGCGCGGTTGGCATCCTCCAGCTCCCGCAGGCAGGCGGCGGCTTGCAGATAGCACAAATCGTTCGGGGTCAGCCGCACCGGCAGCGAAAGCCGCCCGCTTTGCAGCGGCAGCAGATATTTCTCGGCGCAAAGATCCTCTGCGCCGCCCAGAAGCTCTGGCTCAAAGATGATATTTTCGTATTCCATGCGCTGTCCCTCTGCCTGCCGCAGCGCGTGGAGCGTGCCCGGGGCAAAAATAAAGATATCCCCCCGGTAGGCCAGGTAGGTCACCACGCCCACCTGTACCAGCCCCATGCCCTGTTTGACAAAGACCAGTTCCATGCTCTCGTGCCAGTGCAGTGCCACCTGCTGGAAATCCCCCGGAATGGTGCAGGGGTACAGGTTGAACGGAAAGCGCACGGCCCCGTGCTGTTTTGTCTCCTGCAAAGAAGCCTGATTTTGCATCGTCTCACCTCCGATGATAGGATTGTACCATAGTTTGCACTTTTTAGGCAAGATTTTGATCGTTCTATGTGGTATATCTTGAGGTACAGATGTCAAACCTGTTTTCCGTAAGGTGTATCTGAAAACAAAGAAATAGACTGAATTTTCTACTTTTCAGATACACCCTAGCAAAGGAGGATGCTTTTATGAGCTTTACCGAAACGTTACAGAGTATCACCGGCAAGCTGCTGGCGGACTGCACCGATCAGGAGCTGTATCTGGCACTGCTGGAACTGGTGCGGCAGAAGAGTGCCGACCGCGTGCAGCCGGTCACTGGGCGTAAGCTGTACTATATCAGCGCCGAATTCCTTATTGGCAAGCTGCTGTCCAACAACCTCATCAATCTGGGGCTGTACGATGAAGCCCGGTCTGCGCTGGCTGCTGCCGGAAAGCGCCTTTCCGATATTGAAGAGGTAGAGCCGGAGCCCTCTCTGGGCAACGGCGGCTTGGGGCGCCTGGCTGCCTGCTTCCTTGACTCTCTGGCAACGCTGAACCTGCCCGGCGACGGCGTAGGTCTGCGGTACCATTTTGGTCTGTTCCGTCAGTCCTTTGAGGACGGCGTGCAGAACGAAAAGCCCGACCCGTGGCTGACTGCCCACAGCTGGGCGGAAAAGACCGACACCACCTACCCGGTGGAGCTGGCGGGCAAGGAGTACACCGCCCGGCTGTACAAGCTAGCCGTTACCGGCTACGAGGGACGCACCAACACCCTGAACCTGTTCGATCTGGATACCATCGATGAGAGCATCGTCCATGACGGCATTGCCTTCGACAAGACCGCTATCGACAAGAACCTGACCCTCTTCCTCTACCCGGACGATTCCGACGAGGCGGGCCGCCGTCTGCGGGTGTACCAGCAGTACCTGATGGTTTCTGCCGGTGCACAGCTCATTCTGGCCGAGTGCGCCGCCCGGGGCTGCAACTTCCATGACCTGGCGGATTATGCCGCCATACAGATCAACGACACCCACCCCAGCATGGTCATCCCGGAGCTGATTCGTCTGCTGGGCGAGCGCGGCATCGAATTTGAAGAGGCCGTGGAGATCGTCACCAAGACCTGCGCCTACACCAACCACACCATTCTGGCCGAAGCACTGGAAAAGTGGCCCCGCGCCTATCTGGACGCCGTGGTGCCGCAGCTGATGCCCATCATCGAAAAGCTGGATGCGCTGGCACGCACCCGCACCGAGGACGAGAGCCTTGCCATCATTGACAAAGACGAACGGGTGCACATGGCACACATGGACATCCACTTCACCCACTCCACCAACGGCGTGGCGGCGCTGCATACCGAGATCCTGAAAAATTCCGAGCTGCACGGCTTCTACGAGCTGTACCCGGAGAAGTTCAACAACAAGACCAACGGCATCACCTTCCGCCGTTGGCTGCTGGAGTGCGACCCGCGCCTGACTGCCACGCTGGAAAAGCACATCGGCTCCGGCTTCCGCAAGGATGCCGCCGAACTGGAAAAACTGCTGGCCTTTGTCGATGACGAGACGGTGCTCAGCGAGCTGACCGCCGTGAAAAAGGCCAACAAGGAAGCGCTGGCAGACTGGCTGCTGCACACCCAGAAGGTGCGCGTGAACACCGATGCAGTGTTCGATATCCAGTCCAAGCGCCTGCACGAGTATAAGCGCCAGCAGCTCAACCTGTTGTACCTCATCCACCAGTACTACGAGATCAAGGCAGGGCACCTGCCCGCTGCTCCGATGGTGAGCATCTTCGGCGCGAAAGCTGCTCCCGCTTACACCATTGCCAAAGACATCATCCATGCGCTGCTGACCCTCTCCAAGGTCATTGCCGCAGACCCGGAGGTGTCCAAGTGGCTGCAGGTGGTGTTCGTGGAGAATTACAACGTCACCGCCGCCGAAAAGCTGATCCCTGCCTGCGACCTTTCCGAGCAGATCAGCCTTGCCTCCAAGGAGGCCTCCGGCACCGGCAACATGAAGTTTATGCTGAACGGCGCGCTGACGCTGGGCACTATGGACGGTGCCAATGTGGAGATCAGCCAGCAGGTGGGCGAGGAGAACATCTATATCTTCGGCCAGACCTCTGATCAGGTCATCCACCGCTACGCCGTGGGCGATTACGACCCCGCCCAGTGGGTGGAGGGCGATGCCAACATCCGCCGCGCCATCAGCTTCCTCACCGGGCCGGAGATGCTGGCCGCCGGTCATGCCGAAAACCTGACCCGCCTGCACGACGAGCTGATCCATAAGGACTGGTTCCAGACCCTGCCGGACTTCAATGCCTACGTTGTGCGCAAGGGACAGGCGCTCAGTGATTACGCCTGCGACCCCACGGGCTGGCGGCGTAAGTGCCTTGTGAACATTGCCAAGGCTGGCATGTTCTCCTCTGACCGCACCATTGCCGAGTACGACCGCGATATCTGGCATCTGGGCAAATAATCTTTTTTGAACCTGCGTTTCTCCTTTATTTTCTCATAGGCTGCTGCACAAAGCTGTGCGGCAGCTTTTTTGTTTCCGTGCCAACAAGAAACGCCGCTGCACAGCCGTGCAGCGGCGTTTGATTCAGTTGATGAAAACCGGAACAGAAGCGGGATCAGTCCTCGCTCTCCTCTTCTTCCTCGTCATCCTCATCCGTATCACGCGGCTTATAGAAGATGCCGCTCAGGAAGATGCTGACGAAATACAGCAGCACCATGGGGAAAGCCACCATGCACTGGGACACGATGTCCGGCGGGGTGACCACAGCGGCGATGAAGAAGATGACCACGATGGCCACGCCGCGCACCTGCTTGAGGATCTGCGGGTTGATGATGCCCATCTTGGAAAGGATGATGGTGATCAGCGGCATCTCGAACACGCAGCCAAAGATGATGAACATGGTCAGGCAGAGGTTGACGTAGCTCTCGATACTGGTAGTGGTCTGGATGTACTCAGCACCCTCGATGCCGGTGCTGAGGAACCGCAGCATGAACGGCATCATGAGCTTATAGGCAAACAGCACGCCCACACAGAACAGGATCAGACCCAGCAGCATGACCAGCTTGAAAAAGGTGCTCTCGCTCTTTTTCAGACCCGGCTTTGCAAAGGCGTAGATGTTGTAAAAGGCCACAGGCACCGTTACCACCACACCGGCCAGAATGGACACCCGGAAATACTGCATCAGTTTTTCCTGCGGGGCAATGGACACGAACTGGTAATAGTCGCGGCCCATGGCGGTAAGCAGATCAATCAGACGGTCTGCATACGCCAGCGAGACCACCACGCCCACCACAAACACCACCGCGCAGATGATGAGCCGGTTCCGCAGTTCTTTCAGATGGCCGGTCAGCGTCATGCTGCCGTCCTCTGCCATGACTTCGGCTTTCTTTTTGCGCTTTTTGTTTGTAGCCACAATTACTCCTCGTCTTCGTCCTTCTTATCAGCCTTCTTTACAGTCTCCTCGGACTGCTCGGCGTCCTCGTCCTCCATGCCCTTCTTGAAGCCATTGATGGTCTTACCGAACATCTTGCCCAGCTTCGGCAGGTTCTTGGGTCCAAAGATCAGCAGAACGACAACCAGAATGATCAGCAGCTCATTAGTACCAATACGCATAATAAATATCTCCTTTTTCTTGCCGCGCCGCGTGGCGGGCGTATTACAGAATGTATCTGGCAACCGCGGGCGCGGGTGCATCCATAAATAAGTAGGGGCGCTTACACCTTTGCTTCCTCAGCGGGTGCAGCTTCGGCGGCTTCTTCGGCTGCGGCAGGGGCTTCCTGCACAGGCTCAGCCACCGGCTCAGCGGTCTCGGCAGCGGGCTGCTCCGGCTTTTCAGCGGGAGCCTCCACAGTTTCAGCAGTTTCAGCCGGGGCTTCGGCGGGCTGCTCGGGCAGCTCCTCCACAGCATCCTCGGTCAGGTCGGTGACCTCCTCGGTCTCAGCCAGCTTCTTGGCAGCTTCCTCCTTGCTGGTCTTGCCAATGCCGGTAAAGCTCTTGGTCACGTCCCGCATACTGCTGTCGATATCCTTCTTGATATCGGTCAGGGGGGCAACAGCTTCTTTCAGGGGTGCCTGAATCTCGTTCAGCGGCTCCACCACGTTCTTCTGGATCTCCTCAGAAGCAGCGCCGGTGTATTTCTTCAGCTCGCGGAGCATCTTGCCGATCTTCTTTGCGTAGACAGGCAGCTGGTCCGGGCCGATGAACACAAACGCCACGATGACGATGACGATAAGTTCCCAAAAACCAATTTTCATAAGTAACGTTTCCTTTCCTGTACCAAGGGCATTTCCAAGACCGCCGCACACCACAGCGGTCTGCGCTTTTTTGCCCTTTTTGGCGGGGGTTCGGCGCACTGCGCGCCTTTGTTGCCCTATGTATACCGAAAAGTGGTGTACTGAATGTTAATATATTATTAACATTTTATGAACGAGTGCCTATTCAGCTTGTTTTATTTAACAAAGTGCATTTTCGTCATTCGTTATTACAGTTTGGATAGGATACAACAGCGTCCTCAGGTCTGCACGCCCTCGAACTGGCTATTGTAGAGCTTGGCGTAGAAGCCGCCCTGCGCCAGCAGCTGGTCGTGGTTGCCCTGCTCCACGATGTGGCCGTCCTTCATCACAAGGATGACATCTGCCTCCCGGATAGTGGAAAGGCGGTGTGCCACGATAAAGCTGGTACGCCCCTGCATCATGCGGGCAAAGGCCTTCTGGATGCGTACCTCGGTGCGGGTATCAATGGAGGAGGTGGCTTCGTCCAGGATCAACATGGGCGGCAGGCAGAGCATCACGCGGGCGATGCAGAGCAGCTGCTTTTGTCCCTGACTGATGTTGCCGCCGTCCTCTGCAATGACGGTATCATAACCCTTGGGCAGGCGGCGGATAAAGCTGTGGGCGTGGGCAGCCTTGGCGGCGGCGATCACCTCATCCATGGTTGCATCCGGCTTGCCGTAGGCAATGTTCTCCCGCACCGTACCGGCACGCAGCCATGTGTCCTGCAGCACCATGCCGTAGCTGCCGCGCAGAGAGGCGCGGGTCACATCCCGGATATCGGTGCCGGACACCTTGATGCTGCCGCTGTTTACATCATAGAACCGCATAAGCAGGTTGATGAGGGTGGTCTTGCCGCAGCCGGTGGGGCCTACGATGGCGATGCGTTGGCCGGGCTGCACATCCAGCGAAAGCCCTTCGATGAGCGGGCGGTCGGGCAGGTAGCGGAAGGACACATCCTGTAACTGCACATGGCCGTCCGGCTGCAACGCGGCGGCGTTTTTGGCCTCCGGCACCTGATCTTCGGCATCAAGCAGTTCAAACACCCGGGCAGCGCAGGCCAGTGCATTCTGTAACTCGGTGACCACGCCCGAGATCTCGTTGAAGGGTTTGGTGTACTGGTTGGCGTAGCTCAAAAAGACGCTGAGCTGACCGATGGTGATGCCGCCGCGCACGGCGTACAGCGCACCCACAAGCCCCACGCCCGCATACACGATGTTGTTCACAAAGCGGGTGGCGGGGTTGGTCAGGCTGGAGAAGAAGATGGCCTTCAGGCTCACGTCCTGCAGCTGTCCGTTCACCTCGTCAAAGGCGGCAAGACTCTCGGCCTCGTGGCCAAAGGCCTGCACCACCTTCTGCCCTTCGATCATCTCGTTGACCAGCGCGGTCTGCTTGCCGCGGACGGTGCTCTGGCTCTGGAAGTAGCCGTAACTGCGCTTTGCCAGAAAGCCCGCCACCACAAGGCTCAGCGGGGTGATGCACACCACCACCAGCGTGATGGGCACGTTCTCCCGCAGCATGAACAGCAGGGTGCCCAAAATGGTCAGGATGCCGGAGAACAGCTGGGTAAAGCCCATCAGCAGGCCGTCCGCAAAGGTGTCCACATCGGCCACCATGCGGCTGACGATATCGCCGGAGGGGTGACTATCCAGATAGGACAGCGGCAGGGTCTGAATTTTGCGCAGCGCCTCGTTGCGCAGATCACGGCTGACCGAGAAGGTGATGCGGTTGTTGCACACGCTCAAAAGCCACTGCGCAAGGGCGGCTACGGCTGCCACCACCAGAATGCTCACCGCAATGCGCAGCACCCCGGCAAGGTCTACATTGCCCTTGCCCAGCATCTTATCAATGGCGTCACCGCACAGGATGGGGATATACAGCTGGGCGGCTACGCTGACCGCCGCCACCAGCAGGCTGCACACCACAAAGGCACTGTATGGACGGATCTTGTGCAGCACCCGGTTCAGGGTGGCCTTGCGCTGCTGCGGGGTCAGCTTGTTTTTTGCTTTTGCACTCATGCTTCTGCCTCCCCTTTCTTGAACTGGCTCTCGTAGATCTCCTCGTACACCGGGCAGCTGCTGCGCAGGGCGCTGTGGGTGCCGATGCCCACCAGATGGCCGTCATCCAATACTAAGATCTGGTCGGCGTGCTGCAAACTGGCGGCGCGCTGGCTGACGATGAACACGGTCAGTGCCCCGGGCAGCGCCGCCAGTGCCTTGCGCAGGGCGGCGTCGGTGGCGTAGTCCAGCGCGCTGGCGCTGTCATCCAAAATCAGAATGTCCGGCTTGCCCACCAGCGCACGGGCGATGGTGAGCCGCTGCTTCTGTCCGCCGGAAAGATTGCGTCCGCCCTGCTCCACCGGCTCGTCCAGTCCAAGGGGCTTTGCACACACAAAGTCTGCGGCCTGTGCCGTTTTCAGCGCCGCCCACAGGTCGGCGTCGGTGGCATCCTTGTTGCCCCACAGCAGATTGGAGCGGATGGTGCCGCCGAAGAGCTGCGCTTTCTGCATGACCACCGCCACCCTGCCGCGTAAAGCGTCCCGGGGATAGCTGGCCACCGGGCGGCCAAAGATCTCCACGCTGCCCTCGGTGGCATCGTAAAAGCGCGGGATGAGGTTCACCAAGCTGGATTTGCCGCTGCCGGTGCCGCCGATGACGCCGATGGTCTGGCCCTTTTTGGCGGTAAAGCTGATGTCGGTCAGGCTGGGTGCGCCCGCCCCGGCGTAGGTCAAACCTACATGGTCAAAGCGCACGGCATCGCCGGTCTTGTCCTCAGCCACTTCGCCCAGAAGCTTTGCCGGGAAGGTCATGCCGGGCTTTGTATCCAGCACCGCCTGCACGCGGCCTGCACAGGCCAGCGCCTTGCTGATCTGTACGATGAGGTTGGCCAGCTTTACCAGCTCCACAAGGATCTGGTTCATGTAGTTCACCAGCGCGATCACATCACCGGACGCCATGCCGCCCACGTTGATCTCGATGCTGCCCACATACAGCAGCGCCACGATGGCAAGGTTGATGAGCACATAGGTCAGCGGGTTCATCAGCGCTGAAAGATGACCGACGTGCAGCTGCATCCCGGTCAGCAGGGCGTTGGCATCCTCAAAGCGGTCGATCTCGCTCTGCTCCTTATCAAAGGCGCGCACCACGCGCACGCCGGTCAGGTTCTCGCGGGTCAGGCCCAGCACCCGATCCAGCCGGGTCTGCACGGTCTTGTACAGCGGTCGGGTGATCACCATCACGCCGAACACCACCACGCTGAGCAGCGGGATGGTGACTACAAAGATCATCGCCGCCCGGGCGTTGACCGTAAAGGCCATGACCATGGCGCCCAGCACCACAAAGGGGCTGCGCAGGAACAGGCGCAAAAACAGGTTGAGCCCGCTTTGCACCTGATTGACATCGCTGGTCATGCGGGTAATGAGGGTGCTGGTGCCCAGTGTATCCATCTCTGAAAAGCTCAGGCTCTGGATATGGGCAAACAGGGCGTGCCGCACCGCGGTGGAATAGCCCACCGCCGCCTTGGCGGAAAAGTACTGCGCGGTCAGGCTGCAGGTAAGGCCGATGAAAGCCAGCAGCAGCAAAAGGCCGCACCGCACCAGAATATAATGCAGGTCATGTGCTGTAATGCCCACATTGACGATATCGGCCATGACCAGCGGCACGAACAGGTCAAAGGTGGCTTCCAGCATCTTAAAGAGCGGTGCAAGCACACTTTCGCGCTCGTAGCCCTTCAGGTAGCCAAGCATCCGGTTCAAAAAAATTCCTCCTTTGGGGTCAAAATACACCTTATTATAACGCGATGTATACTGAAAATCCAGTGCCGCAGCTGCGTTTTGCATTGTACAAGCTGCCAAATCCTGTTATACTAGAGCTGAGATTGATAGGGAAGTATGGTGAACACAATGGCAAGACGAACAGACGGCGGGGTACGCTTCCGCCCGGTGGGCAGCCGCCGCAGCCGCACCGCACCGGTGTACAGCCCGCGCGGCACCGGCTGCCCGGCCATCGAGCAGGCGGTGCAGGGGCTGTACAAGGGGCAGAATGAGGAGAGCTTCTGGTCTTTAATGAGCGCTTTGAATTACGCGCTGGAGCTGGAGACCCATGTGCTGGTGCCGCTGCAGACGGCGCTTTCGGCGCAGGGTGCGCCCGCCCCGTGGATGGAGCACCCCATCCCGGCGGAAAAGGCCGACGGCCTTGCCTTGTGGACGCTGCGCAACGATAAAGGGCGCTGCTGGCTGCCGCTGTTCACCTCGGTGGCAGCGGCCGGTGCGGACCGCAGTACCGGCAGCCGCCCCATGGCTGACCGCACCTTGGAACAAGCCATGCAGCTGGCGCTGGATACCCCGGGCATCGACGGCGTGGTGCTGGACCCTTGGAGCAATTCTGCCTCGCTGGACGGTGCGCTGCTCAACGGTCTGCTGCACGCAGGCCACACCCCGGAGGGCCCCGGCGCAGAGGAGGCCGAAGCCGGGAAAGAAGCTGCCCGCGCCGGACACTGGGCGGCAGCGGCAGAGTGCTACCAGAAAGCCGCCGAGCAGGGCAGTTCTGCCGGGCTATCGCTGCTGGGCGAGTGCCTGTATCAGGGGCGCGGCGTACCCAAAAGCGCTGCGCAGGCGCGCAAGCTGTGGAAGGCCGCAGCCGAAAGCGGAGAGCCCATCGCCTTTTTGAACCTTGGCGACGACTGCGCCGCCCGGGGCGACAACGGCAAGGCGCTGTTGTGGTACCGCCGGGCGCGGCAGAACGCGGCAGCGGTGCCGGATATCGAGTATACGCCCCGGATCTGCCTGCGGCTGGCGCAGTTTGAAACGCGCTACACCTCCCGCAAAAAGGCGCTGGTGCTGGCAGCAGAGGCAAAGCAGGCGTTTACTATTTTGCAGCGGGAGCACGAGCCGGACGCCGACTGCTGGCTGCAGGAGACCGAGCAGCTGCTCTATGCGCTGACCCACGAGCCGCCCACGGCTCCGGCAGCATATAACATAGAATCTTTACAATTGGACTAAAAAATGGTCACAGCCGTCCGGTAAGATAGACTGGAGAAAAATCAGCCCGCAGACACGGCGGACAAGAAACAGAGGAAACAGTATGAGCAAAGTGATCGGCATTGATCTTGGTACGACCAATTCCTGTGTGGCGGTGGTGGAGGGCGGCAAGCCCGTAGTCATCACCAACGCAGAGGGCGAGCGCACCACCCCCAGCGTGGTGGCCTTTACCAAGGACGGCGAGCGTCTGGTGGGCGGCGCGGCAAAGCGCCAGATCGCCACGAATTCCGGGCGCACGATCTCCAGCATCAAGCGGTACATGGGTTCGGACTACCGGGCGCATATTGACGGCAAGGACCTTGCCCCGCAGGAGATCAGCGCCATGATCCTTGCCAAGATCCGCCGGGACGCCGAGAGCTATCTGGGCGAGCCGGTCACCGAAGCCGTCATCACCGTGCCCGCTTATTTTGACGACAGCCAGCGCAAGGCCACGCAGGATGCAGGCCGCATTGCGGGGCTGAACGTGCTGCGCATCATCAACGAGCCAACCGCCGCCGCGGTGGCCTACGGTCTGGACAACGAAGCCGCGCAGAAGATCCTGGTCTACGACCTTGGCGGCGGCACCTTTGATGTGTCCATCATCGAGATCGAGGACGGCACCTTTACGGTGCTTGCCACCGGCGGCGACACCCATCTGGGCGGCGACGACTTTGACCAGCGCATTGTGGAGTACGCTGTGGCCGAGTTCAAAAAGTCTGACCGCATCGACCTGACCCGCGACCCCGCCGCCATGGGACGGCTGAAGGAGGAGGCGGAAAAGGCCAAGAAGGAGCTTTCCAGTGCGCCCTCTGCCCAGTTGAACCTGCCCTTTATCGCGGTGGGCAAGGACGGGCCGCACCACTTGGATATCGCGTTGTCCCGCCCGCAGTTCGAGATGATGACCGGCGATCTGCTGTCCCGCACCGTGACCCCGGTGCAGAACGCTTTGCGGGATGCCGGCATCTCTGCCAGCCAGCTGGGCAAGGTGCTGCTGGTGGGCGGCAGCACCCGGATGCCCGCCGTGGAACGGCAGGTGCGGGAGCTGCTGGGTAAGGAGCCCAGCCACAGCCTGAACCCGGACGAGTGCGTTGCCATGGGCGCAGCGGTGCAGGGTGCACTGCTGCAGGGCGGCGGCAAGCTGGCGGGTGCCACCGGCGCGGCAGCGCAGGGGCTGGTGTTGATGGACGTGACCCCGCTGACCTTGTCCATCGAGACGCTGGGCGGGGTCGCCACCCCGTTGATCACCCGCAACAGCATGATCCCCACCCGCAAGAGCCAGATCTTTACCACCGCCCGTCCCATGCAGACCAGCGTGGAGATCAACGTTCTGCAGGGCGAGCGTCATTTTGCGCGGGACAATAAGTCCCTTGGCAAGTTCAAGCTGAACGGCATCCGGGCAAGCTTCTCGTCCAAGCCCCAGATCGAGGTCACCTTTGATATCGATGTGAACGGCGTGGTGAAGGTATCTGCAAAAGACCTTGCCACCGGGCGGGAGCAGAACATTACCATTACCGGCAGCACCAACCTTTCCGAAAACGAGATCCAGCGCGCCATGGCAGACGCCGCCGCTTACGAGGCTGAGGACAGCCGCCGCAAGGAGCGTCTGGACCTGCACAATCAGGCCGAGGTGCTGGCCTACAAGGTAGACGAGGCGCTTTCCAAGTGCAAAAAGGAGTTGGACAAGGACGAAAAGGCCCGCGTGAAGGCCGACCTTGCCAACCTGCGCCGCTGCCTGCGCAAGGATAAGCCCGAAAAGATGAACGAGACCGAGGAAGCCGCCCTGCGGCAGGCCAAGAGCCAGCTGGAAGCCTCGGCCAACCACCTGATGCTGCTGTACTCTGCCGAGCAGACCCCCGGCGATGGAACGGACAGCACGCTGTAATATAATAAGTTTTATGGGCTGCTGCACCCGCCCGGCGCAGCAGCCCTTTTTGTAGAAATAGAAAGGAACTGTTATGAAGGAACTGCAATATCCGGTGCGCCCCGGGCGCTACCGCCACTTTAAAGGCAACGAGTATCAGGTGCTGGGCGTGGCACGCCACAGCGAGACCGAGGAGGAAATGGTGGTGTACCGCGCCCTGTATGGCGAGGGCGGGCTGTGGGTGCGCCCCGCCGCCATGTGGCTGGAAACCGTGACCCGGGACGGCGTTACCCAGCCCCGCTTTACCTATATCGGGGAGTGATGCGCCCGGCTTGAATCCCGTTATTGACCCTAGGATTATTTTGCGGTAAAATGTGGGTATGATACCAAATAACAAAGGAGGTTTTCGTATGAAGGCCAAACGATGGATCTCGCTCCTGCTCGCAGTCAGCATGATGCTTGGTGTACTGGCAATGCCTGCTTCGGCGGCAGCTCAGCAGCCGGAAAGCACCGCTGTTGTCAGCGAGGAACTGCCCGATGCCGCAGCGCTGAGCGCGGCAGAGGATGAAAATGATATCGTCAACATCCGCATCCGGGCGACCGGAAACCTTGTCTATGGTTCCGATTATAAGCTGGAGGTGGAGACCCGGCCCGAAAACACCCAGTATATTGCCGTGGTGCTGGGCACCAGCGGCGAAGCCTACGGCTATGTGACCCTGATGATCTCGGATAAGCTGCGCACTTTGCTCAAGCTGATCCCCCTGCCCAAAAAGATGTCCCAGACCCCGGACCAGGCCGAGGAATTCAACGTATACAGCTACCTCAAGCAGCTGATCGACGGCAACGATGTCGGCGTGCTGCTGCGGGTGGCGGACGAAGTAGTGTCGGTGATGGACACCGTCAGCTTCTTTGTCCCGGCCGGCTACCTGACCACGGTGAAGAATGTTTCCAACGGCATGAAGCTGGCGCTGAGCCTGATCCGCAAGTATCTGCCCGAGGGCGCGCTGAGCCGCATCTATCTGGACGAGCAGCCCAAGGACAGCGGCAAGTACTTTGCCGGTGCCATCGCGCTGGAAAGCAGTGATATCAACGCCGCCGGGTTTGCCATGTTCAAGATCAAGCCCAAGACCGAAAACGTCAGCCTGAGCTGGACAGCGGATGCCCCGGCCAGCATGACCGTCTCCCAGCTGCAAAACGCTGATCTGACCGCCAAGGTGATCTCGGACGGACAGGTGGCTGAAAACGGCAAGGTGAGCTACACCTACAAGAAAAAGACCTTCCTGTGGTTCAGCAGCAAAATGAGCGGCGTGCCCACCGAGCCCGGCACCTACACCCAGACCGCCAAGGCGGGGGGCAACTACTCCTGCAGTACCATCAGCCGCACCATTACGGTGACTGCTGACCCGCAGCCTGCTGCCGCAGAGCAGCCCGCGGCATAAGCATCTTTATAGCACATAAACCGGCGGAAAAATATTTTTGAATTGGACGATCCCGGAAAGTCTGCGGACTTTCCGGGATCGTTTTTTCGCGGGAGAGGATACTTTTTATTTTCTATAAAAGGGGCTGCTTTACTCTTGCAAATCGTTGCATAATACGCTATTATAAAAATAAAATAACCCCTTGCGGTAAAAAAAAGGAGAAGAAGGAGCAGCTTATCTATGGAAGAGAAAAAAAGCGGCATCAAAAAGTTCTTTGAAGAGTTCAAAGCGTTTGCCATGCGCGGCAACGTGCTGGACATGGCAGTGGGCGTTGTCATCGGCGGTGCCTTCACCGCAATCGTCACCGCGCTGGTGGAGGACATCATCAACCCGCTGATCGGCCTGTTCTTCAAGGCGGATTTTTCCGATGTGGTCATCGGACTGGGCGGCTCCAGCATCAAGATCGGCGAGTTCGTCAACTCCATCATCAACTTCCTCATCGTGGCCTTTGTGCTGTTCGTTGTGATCAAGTTTGTCAACTCCCTGCACAGAAAGCCCGAAGAGCCCGCCGAGCCGGAGGAACCCACCACCAAGGTGTGCCCCTACTGCCAGAGCGAGATCTCCATCAAGGCTGTGCGCTGCCCCCACTGCACCTCCAAGCTGGAGGGCTTTCCCGAAATGAAGGCCTGAAGCATTCAGCATTGACATTACAACAAAACCCTCCTTGTCGGGCGCAGTCTTTGCGCTTGCGGCAGGGAGGGTTTTGCACGTTTTGCGGCTTGGTTGTGGAAAAGTGGAGTGGGGAAGTGAAGCAGGAAAATCAGGCGCTCTTACTGAACCTTGGTCAGCTCAGCCAGCTTGTGGTAAATCTCGGTGTTGTCGTATACACCGCCGAACTTCTCGGCACCGACACCCATGGCGTACACGTTGACCATGGCACCGGTGTGGGCGTAGGTGGTGTGATCCATACCGGACTTGTGGTTGATGGTGTGGCAGACAGCCATGCTGAAGGGGATGTAGGTGCCGTACAGCTCGTAATCCTGCTGGCTCATCTTGCTCTGGCTGGAGGAGCCCACCTGCAGGGTGCGCTCGTAGGCCTTGCGCAGGTTCTCCACCTCGTAGTCGGTCAGCAGCAGCTTGCCTGCGCTGGCGGCAGCGGGGTCGGTGGGCAGGGTCAGGCCAAAGACGTTCTTCACATCCTGCATGGCAGTCTCAAAGGGGGTCTTGTTGGCAATGTAGCCCTGCACATAGGTGGAATCAAACTTTGCGTAGGACATCTTCTGGTGTGCCAGATTGGTCAGGAAGGTGTCGTAGTTGGTGGTTTTGTAGCCGATGGCCATGCCGCCGGTCTCATGGTCGGCGGTGACAAGGATCAAAGTCTCGTTGGGGTGGGCGTTGTAGAAGTCCACCGCAGCCTGCACGGCGTTGCTCATCTCCAGCACATCGTGGATGGAAGCAGCGGCATCGTTGGCGTGGCAGGCCCAGTCGATCTTGCCGGACTCGGTCATCAGGAAGAAGCCCTTCTTGTTGTTCAGCAGTTCAATGCCCTTTTTGACATAGTCGGTCAGCTGCCACTCGCCGTTGGCAGCGTCCATGGCGTAGTTCATGGCCTTGCCATCGCCCAGATTCTCGGCAATGATCAGGGTCTTGCCAGCACCGGCGGTCAGGGCAGCGGCACCGGCCTGCGTGGTGACCACGTTGTAACCGGCGTTGGCAGCCACGGTATGGTTGTCGGGGCCGGTGCCATCGCCGTTCACCTTCTGGAACTCGCCGCCGGCAAAGTACTCAAAGCCGGAGTTTGCCAGCTCCACGCCGATCTGGTAGTAGTTCTTGCGGGTCTTCTGGTGGGCATAGAAGGCAGCGGGGGTGGCGTGGTCGATGTTCACGGTGGAGATGACGCCCACCTTATAGCCCTTCTGGGCGTGCAGCTTTTCGGCAATGGTTTCGTAGGGCACATCGCGGGTCCAGGGGCACATATTGATGACGCCGCTCTCGGTCTTGTGGCCGGTGGCGATGGAAGTGGCAGTGGAAGCGGAGTCGGGGCAGAAAGAAGTGCTGTCGTAGGTGGTTACACTGCCCACCTCGGGGAACTGGGTGAAGCTCAGCTCGCCCTCGACGACAGCGCCGTTGTTCTCCACCGTACCCTTATAGAATCGGGCGGACTGTATCTGGGCCGTACCCATGCCGTCGCCGATGAAGAGGAAGACATACTTGGGTTTGCCGCCGAACACGCCCAGCAGTCCGTTCTCTTCCTCTGCTGCGTTGGCGGCATTGGGGGCAGCGGCGTTGGCAGCGGCAGGCGCTGCGGCCATAGAGACCATAGAGGTGGGCGACTACGTCTGGGCCTGGGATGAAAACACGAAAGATGTTGCGCTGAAGCAGGTTGTGGAGACCTACGTCAATGAGACGGATGAACTGGTTCACGTTTTTGTAAACGGCGAGGAAATTGTTACAACGCCTGCTCATCCTTTCTATTCCCCTGTGAAGGGCTGGACGGATGCGGTACATCTCCGCGCCGGAGATATCCTTGTCCTCGTCAACGGCGAATATGTCGTTGTGGAGGAGGTTCAGCACGAACTGCTGGAAAGCCCAGTCAAGGTTTATAATTTCCAGGTTGAGGACTACCATACCTATTATGTGTCCGATTCCGGTGTGCTGGTTCACAATACCTGCACTAAAAATCATGGTAATTCACTAAGTCCTGATAAGAAAACTGAGTTGTATGTTCTGCGTGACAAAGATACAGGTATTGTCAAGAAAATCGGCGAAACCACTCGGGGCACACGTAGGT
>ENA-ORSS01001755-ORSS01001755.1-human-gut-metagenome-genome-assembly--contig:-NODE-1755-length-21257-cov-3.694746_pt1 | contig 21257 bp, 18 predicted proteins | sample MGYA00241899_ERZ509162 | MGnify/ENA primary metagenome ERZ509162 (study PRJEB26280, sample SAMEA2338641) | human gut metagenome | biome: human gut; feature: human-associated habitat; material: faeces... | reverse complement strand
GCCAGTCTTTCAGTTCCAGCTGGAGGATACTGTCGAAACGGTCACCGGTAGGTTCCATGCCGATCTTGCTGAACACTTTGTCATACCCGGCGGTCTGGAGAGCCAGGATCAGGGAAAATGTCTTGGAGATGCTCTGCATGGTAAAGGGGATATCATAGTCCCCGGCACAGTACGTGCTGCCGTCCTTGCGCATGAGGCAGACTCCCAGATTTCCGGAGTTGGCCTTGGCCAGTTCCGGGATGTAGCTGGCCACCCTGCCTTCGTATAATACATTCCTTCCTTCAGCCAGTGCTTTTTCCAGGATCGCCTGGATCTCTTCCTTGTCCATAACCATGCTTTCATCCCCCTTGGTGTTTCTATTGTCCGATACAGTATTGTGTAAATTATCTATCAATTCATTATAGCATATAGAAGGGAGGGGAAACAGATAGATTTGGCAGGCGGGAGGAGAAGAGATTCTCTTCCGGAGAGAATATGGAATGAACACCAAATTTTCTGGAAATTCAGTATTGACATCCCCAATTCGGTTTATTATACTAAAGCCGTAATACATCAGACAATCAGATGTCTAAGAGGCGACCGCAGAAAAGCAACACTTAGATTGTTGAATATGAAAATGAACTAAGATCATCACCAGCGCATCGCATCAAGGCAGAAAGAGGTCCATATGATTAGAGTCAATGCTACAGATATCGTCGTAAACTCCGTGAAAGACGCCCTTCATACGGGAAAACTGCATGTGGGAGACAGGCTCCCCAAAGAAGCCGATATGGCCAAAGAACTGGGCGTTGGCCGTTCTTCTCTGCGGGAAGGTATGAAAATCCTGGCGGCTTACGGAGTGATCGAGTCCCGTCAAGGAGAAGGGACTTTTGTGGTCGATCATTGTGCTCAGAATTTTTCAGAGTTCCTTGGCTTTTTTCCAAGCCAAGAGAATCGACTGCCGTTTTTGGAACTGCGGAGAGTCATCGAAGTAGGGAATATCCTTACCATCTATGACAAGGTCAGTGAGGAAGATTTTGCCGTCCTGAACAGGCTGGTATCGGTATTCGATGAGAAACACCCCGAAAAAGAGTATGTGGAAGCTGATAAACAATTCCATGCTTATTTGCTAGAACTGACGAAAAATCCCATGCTGCTGCAAATCAGCAAATTGTTGGAAAATATGCGGACAGAATTGCTGTGGAAGTTGTTTGAGCATGAAGAAATCATCGAAGATGCAAGGGTCGCTCATCACCGCATCTTGCAGGCTTTGAAATCCCGAGATCGGGTTGCTTGTGTGGAAGCTGTGTTGCAGCATCTGGATACGACGGCGAAACGCGTCGTCCTTATTTCCCAGGGTAACAAATAGGAAAGTTACGTGCAAGAAATCCAGGCGTTGGAAAGGGGGAATCATATGCGGACCAATAAAGGTCTGATGACCTGATTACTAACAAATAAAAAATGCAGAAAATAATAACAAATCAAACAACAATGCGGCTGTATTTAATGAAAATGGTTTGCTTTCCATTTGGAGAAGGTTGCAGCCTGTCACGATTCCTTTGTGGCAGGAAAAATAGCAAAACAATTTTTGTCAAGGGGGAAGGGCAATGAAGAAATCGTGGCAAAGGAAAAGCATGCTGGCAATGGCGTTACTTTCTATGAGTCTGCTGATCTTTACAGCTGGCTGTGGCGGGAATTCATCAGATAAGAAAGCTGCATCAACGGATAAACAAGGTGTAGTCACGTTATCCTGGGCCCATGGTTCTTCCCCGGAAGACCGATTGGGCAAGGCCAGTGAAAATTTCAAGAAGAATGTAGAGAAAAAATCGAAGGGGACCATCCTGATCAATCATTATCCAGCCAATCAGCTGGGATCGGAACGGGAAGTAATGGAAGGGGTTTCTCTGGGCAGCATCGACTGCGGGGTCATCTCTTCTGCTGTGGTTGCCGGTTTTTCCAAAAGCGTAAACGTGACAAATTTACCCTATATGATTGAAAACCGGCAAAAAGGTTGGAAAATCTATGACGGGCCCTTTGGGCAGAAGCTTGGAGCGCTGACGGAAAAAGAAGGCGGCTGGAAGTTCTTGGGATGGGCAGAAAACAGCCTGCGTCAATTTTCTAACTCCAAGAGAGAGATTCGTACTCCGGCTGATATGGTTGGCTTAAAGATCAGGACTCAGGAAAATGATGTGCATATGAAGATTGTCAATGATTTGGGCGCATCTGCTACTCCCATTGCGTTTGGTGAACTTTACACAGCGCTGCAGCAAGGAACTGTGGATGGACAGGAAAATGGCGTAGCGTTGACCTATTCCATGGGATTTGCTGAAGTCGTGAAATACATGACACTGCTGCCTCATATTTATGATCCGTATATCGTGGCTATCAGTAAAGAAAGCTGGAATAAACTATCTCCGGAACAGCAGAAGATCTTTCAGGAATGTGTGAAAGAGTTTATCAAAGATGAAAGAAACCTGAATGAACAAAATGATAAGGAATTCCTGTCCACTATGGAAAAGAAGAATGGACTGAAGACCTATACACCTACGGCTGCTGAAGCTGCTCAGTTCAAAGCAGCGACAAAAGATGTGGAACCTATGATCCGCAGCAAAGCGGGGGATGAAATCGTGGACGCTTTCAAAAAGGCAGTCGCAGAATCCTAAGGTGTCAGACGGAGCAGGAGTCGACGGAAAAGCTGGATTGGACGATTTTCCGCCGGCTCTTTCCGGAGAGAGGTGAAGACATGAAAAGGATCTTTGATTTTATCGATAATGTACCGGTCACCCGCTGTATTTCCAGCATCCTCATGATGGCCATGGCAGTGATCATGACACTGAATGTGGTCCTTCGCTATGGATTCGGCTTTTCGTTTAACTGGGGAGATGAAATCCTGCGGTATATCTGCGTATATATGTCTTTCCTGGGCATTGCAGCAGCCTGGCGGTATAATTCTCATGTACGGGTGGCCTTGTTCGTGGAAAAACTTTTTCCTGAATGCCTCAAAGTACCGACTCGGGTCCTAACCTATATCATAACGATGATCTTTATGGTGGCTTGTACGTATTTTGGCCTGGTGCTGGTGGAACGGATCATCCAGAGCGGGCAGATTTCTCCGGCTTTACATTTGCCGATGTATCTGCTGTATGGAATCGTGCCGCTGACCAGTATCCTTTCCATCATACAGCTGCTCCTGCAGCTTTTTAAGCATCAAGCCTATCGAAATCCGATGGAATGAGATGGACTGGATCAAGAATGGAAAGGGATTTTGCAAGTAAAGAATGAATTACTGAGAAAGGAAGGCAGCTATGATTACCGTACTGTTCGTCGGCTTGGCGGTCCTCCTGTTTATAGGAGTCCCCATTGCCGTCTGTATTGGAGGCGCCCCTCTTTTGGCCATGGCGGTGGCTGGAAACAGCCGGCAGATGTTCATCGCAGCCCAGCGGATGATTACCGCACTGGATTCTACGCCCCTCCTGGCCATTCCCTTATTCGTATATGCAGGGGTCATTATGGGAAAGGGTGGGATTTCCAAGCAGATCGTTGATTTCTTGGTGAATGGCAATGAAAAGTATCGGGTTAATAAATAAGAATATCCGGTTGTAGAGACGGGGCACGCCCCGTCTCTACATTGATACATAAACCAATTAGATTTAATTACCATGGCAAAAATAAAACCTTTCAAGGGAGTTCGTCCGCCAAAAGAATTTATAGAGGAGGTGGCTTCCCGTCCCTATGACGTATTGAACTCGCAAGAAGCTCGTGTGGAAGCGGAAGGAAACGAGAAATCCCTTTACCATATCATTAAACCGGAAATCGATTTCCCAGAAGGGACGGATGAGCATGATCCGGCTGTTTACCTGAAGGCCGCCGCCAATTTCAATAATTTTCAGGAAAAAGGTTGGTTGGTTCAGGATCAGAAAGAATGCTATTATGTTTATGCCCAAACCATGAATGGCAAGACTCAATATGGGTTGGTAGTCGGGGCTTATGTTCCCGATTATATGAATGGCACGATCAAGAAACATGAGCTGACCCGCCGTGACAAGGAGGAGGATCGCATGAAACACGTACGTGTCAACAACGCTAATATCGAGCCGGTATTCTTCGCTTATCCCGACAACTCAGAGCTAGACGCTATCGTTATGAAATATACGGCTCGTGAGCCCGAATATAATTTCGTGGCGAAATTAGACGGTTTCGGCCATACGTTCTGGATTATCGATGAGGATAAGGATATCGCTCGCATCACGGAGTTATTCGGGGAGATGCCTGCGTTGTATATTGCCGACGGACATCATCGTTCCGCCGCCGCTGCTTTGGTAGGAGCGGAGAAGGCCAAGCAAAACCCGGGTCATAAGGGAGACGAGGAGTATAACTATTTCATGGCTGTTTGCTTCCCGGCCAACCAATTGACCATTATCGATTACAACCGTGTGGTAAAAGACTTGAACGGCTTGACCGAGGAACAATTCGTTGAGAGATTAACGAAAAACTTCGTGGTAGAGGAGAAGGGCTCTGCTATTTACAAACCGGGTGCCTTGCACAATTTCTCCCTGTATTTAGGAGGGAAATGGTATTCTTTGACCGCTAAGCCCGGTACGTACGATGATAATGACCCGATAGGCGTATTGGATGTCACGATCTCTTCGAACTTGATTCTGGATGAGATTTTAGGCATTAAGGATTTACGTTCGGACAAGCGAATCGATTTCGTGGGAGGTATCCGTGGCCTGGGTGAATTGAAACGCCGTGTGGATAGCGGTGAGATGAAGGTTGCCTTGGCTTTGTATCCCGTTACGATGAAGCAATTGATGGATATCGCCGATACGGGTAATATCATGCCGCCGAAGACGACGTGGTTCGAACCGAAGCTTCGCTCCGGTTTGGTGATCCATAAATTGGATTAAGTCTTATATACATAAATATAGCTTTGGATTGGGGTATAATCGTTGAAGATTATACCCTTTTTTATCCTTGTAACCTAGATATACGGAATAAATTGTATCTTTGGGACTTAAATAGTATCGCAATGGGTAAAATAAAAAATATAGTATTCGATCTGGGGGGCGTTATCATAGATTTGGACCGGGATGAACCTGTTCGCCGTTTAATAGAGATTGGGGTCAAAGATGCCGATGGATTGATAGATCCTTACGAACAAAAAGGGGTTTTTCAAGATCTGGAGACCGGAAAGATCGGAGTAGAGGAGTTTTGTCGCTATTTACGGAAGTATACGGGTAAAGACCTTTCTTATGAGGATATTTGTTGGGCTTGGTTTGGCTTCATTGGCGGCGTTCCCCAATATAAATTGGACTACATATTAAAACTCCGTGAGAAATATCAAGTCTATTTATTGAGCAATACAAATCCGATCATACAGCTTGAATGGGCACAGACAAAAGAGTTTACGCCGGCGGGCCGTCCATTAAATGATTATTTCGATAAATTGTATCTCTCTTATGAGATCGGTGTCACGAAGCCGGATCGTGAAATTTTTGATCGCATGGTCTTGGATTCAGGAATCAGACCAGAGGAAACATTATTTGTAGATGATGGTAAGAATAATATCGTAGTGGGGCAGGAACTAGGGTTCCATACCTATCAGCCTTTGAATGGAGAGGATTGGAGAGGGAGGCTTGATGAAATACTCTCAAAATCATAGGATCTCTATTCCTCTTAATTAAATCTATATCATTGAAAATGACAAATACTACTTTAAATTTGGAAGAACTACTCTGTGGTGTAAACGAGCTAGTTGATACGCTTTGGATCGTCACATTAGGTAATGAAAAGGTTGAGATAATCAAAGATTCGATGACTCCCGAAAGGGAAGGAGAATGTTTGGATTATACAGAACTTTGCCAGACTTACATTCAAGAATATGTATATCCTGCGGATTTAGGGAAATGGGAGGAGATCTTATCCTTGAATTCATTGCGGCAAATGGCGGCTAGCGGCGTAGCGAATAAGAAGTTCGACATGCGTTTCTGTAATGATTTGTTTGGTTTTGAGTGGCATGAGGCTTTTATTCGTATCTTGAAAGATAAGAGTGGAATTCCGGATCGTGTCATTCTTTTCAGCCGCTATGTGAATCATTGTCGCAAGGCACAGATCGTAGAGGCTGCCGTTCAGACTGAGTATGATTATGTCGTTTATATAGAGGCAAACACGAATAGCTATGTCATGTATACTTCCAATCGTGAAAGTGGGACGCCGGTCCCCCCCGATAGCGAGTAATGACTATGAAAAAGAGGTAGCCGAGTTCCACCACAAATATGTGCCGGAGGATCAGCGAGATGAGTTAACCCGAAATCTTTCATGTCTTATCTGTCTTACGAAATTCCCGTGAGTATGTCTTGTTCTGTCAGGTGATGGAGAATGGCGTTTTTAGGGATAAGAAGATGCGTTTTAGCTTTTTCGATAAGGAGAGGAATATACTTCTTTTGACCCGGACCGATATTATGGAGGTTCGTGAGGAAGAGCGGCAAAGGCAATTACTTCAAGATGCCCTACAAGTGGCTAAATCGGCAAATCAGGCTAAATCGGATTTCTTATCCCGTATGAGCCATGATATACGTACTCCGATGAATGCCATTATCGGTATGACCACTATCGCCAGTATGCATATCGACGATCGGGAGCGTATAGTGGATTGCTTGAAGAAGATTATGGTTTCTTCCAAATTGTTATTGAACTTGATCAATGAGGTCTTGGATATGTCTAAGGTAGAGAGCGGACATATTTTGCTGACAGACGAGGAGTTCGATATGGGCGAGTTATTGCAAAGCGTAATTACTATGGTTCAGACTTCGGTCAGTCAGAAGTTTCAGGATTTCCGGGTTCACTTGTTTCAAGTCAAACATGAAAAGCTGATTGGCGATGTGCAACGGATTCAGCAAGTATTGTTGAATTTGCTGTCGAACGCCATAAAGTATACGCCGGACTATGGGAAAATAACACTTGAGATACGGGAAAAGCCAATTAAAAATGGTAATTATGGTTTATTTGAGGTTACGGTTATAGACAATGGTATCGGGATAAAGCCGGATTTCTTACACAAGGTTTTCGAGCCATTTGAACGTGCGGAAGACGCAACCCTGCGGAATATACAAGGAACCGGCTTAGGCATGGCAATAAGCCGTAATATCGCTCATATGATGAATGGTGAGATTCAGGTGGAGAGTGAATATGGCAAAGGTTCCGTTTTTACATTTACGATGCAGTTGAAATTGCAGGATCAAGGGTGTTTTGAGGATGATCATTTAAGGGATTTACCGGTTCTCGTGGTAGACGATGATATCGTGTGTTGCGAGAACGCATGTATGAGGATTAACGAGATCGGAATGAAAGGCGAGTATGCCATTTCTGGTGAGGAGGCTATCGGGAAAGTAGAGAGGGCACATCATCTTAATGATGACTATTTTGCCGTTATCCTTGATCTGAAAATGCCGGGAATGGATGGGATCGAGACCGCTACCCGTATCCGAAAAGTCGTTGGCCGGGATATTCCGATCATTATTCTTTCCGCTTATGATTGTCCGCATTTTGAGGAAATAGCCCAACGAGCCGGTGTCGATGGATTCATAAGTAAGCCGTTGATGAAATCCAAGTTATTTTATTTGATGAAAAGTTTCGCTATCAAGCAAGAGAAAAAAGAGGAAGAGACGGAGAAGCCTCAATATCCTTTCGGTAACTTTGAGGGTAAGCGGATCTTGCTGGTGGAAGATAATAGCTTGAATAGGGAAATAGCGACTGTGTTGCTAGAAGAGACCGGTGCGGTGGTAGAGGAGGCGGAAAATGGCCTTGTCGCGGTGAATATGGTAAAAAACTCTAGTCCGGGATATTATGACTTGGTATTTATGGATATCCAGATGCCGGTCATGAACGGGTACGACTCTACTCGCCATATTCGGGCATTAGAACGTCCGGATATCAAGTCCATGCCGATAGTAGCCATGTCTGCGAACGCATTTGCGGAAGACATCAAGTTGTGTAAAGAATCCGGAATGAATGAGCATATCGCTAAGCCGATCGATTTCGGGAAGGTTCTTGAGATCTTAGAGAAGTACTTGTAGATATAAGGATATAAAAAAGGCCGTATCCTTAGCTAAGCGCTATCAGATACGGCCTCTTTTTTTGTGTTATTTACTGGATGCCACGTTCTCTCAAACGTTTCTGCCAGTTCCATGCGGATTGCAGGGTGTCGGCTAAAGTCTCCTTGGCGGTCCAGCCTAATACCTTATTCGCGTGCTCCGGATTGGCCCATACCTTCTCGATATCACCTTCACGACGGCCCACGATCTTGTGCGGAACCTTAACGCCTGTTGTCTGCTCGAAGGTATTGATCAGTTCAAGGACAGAAACACCATTGCCGGTACCTAGGTTGAATATCTCGATATGCTCATCAGACTTATTCTCAAGCATACGGTCCATAGCGATTACATGTGCTTTCGCCAAGTCTACGACATTGATATAGTCACGGATGCAAGAACCGTCTGCTGTATCATAATCATCGCCAAATACGCTTAGTTCCTTGCGGATACCCATAGCCGTCTGTGTCAAGTACGGGATCAAGTTCTGGGGAACACCATTCGGCAACTCGCCGATCTCTGCGCTTGGGTGAGCGCCTATCGGGTTGAAGTAGCGCAAGATGATACTCTTGAAAGGCGCTCCTGCGTGGATCGTATCCCGGATAATCTCCTCGTTGATCTGCTTCGTGTTTCCATAAGGAGACATAGCGGGTTTGATCGGGGCATTCTCGGTTACCGGCAAGTTCTCCGGGTCCGGTTGTCCGTATACCGTACAAGAGGAAGAGAATACGATACCTTCGATATTGAATTCAGGCATCATCTCCAACAAGTTCACCAAAGTGACAATATTATTGCGATAATACTTCAAAGGCTGCTGTACGGATTCTCCTACCGCCTTGCTAGCGGCGAACAAGATAATGCCTTTGATGCCCGGATGAGCTTCCAATGCCTTGCGAGTACCTTCCTTATCCTTTAGATCCAATTGGATAAACTCCGGACGGATGCCCGTGATTTTCTCGATACCATCGAGCACCTCGATATTCGAGTTTGACAAATCGTCGATAATGACTACCTCATATCCGGCGTTCTGCAATTCTACTGTGGTGTGTGAGCCGATATAACCGGTTCCGCCCGCTACTAAAATCTTCTTTTTCATTCTAGTGTTCATTTAGATAAGTTTGTTATACGATACCCGAGAATCCCATAAAAGCCATAGCTAGCAAACCGGCCGTTATCAAGGCGATAGGAGTGCCTTTCATGCCTTCCGGAACATGCGTCATGGCTAGTTGCTCCCGAATACCCGCGAAGATAATCAAAGCTAGCGCAAATCCAATAGCGGTCGAGATAGCATATACCACAGATTCTAATAAATTATACTCTTTTTGGATTACAAGGATAGCCACACCCAAGATACAGCAGTTCGTGGTGATCAACGGAAGGAATACACCCAACGCTTGATAAAGGGCGGGAGAGACCTTCTTCAATATGATTTCCACCATCTGAACCAAGGCGGCGATGATCAAGATGAAACTGATCGTCTGCATGAACCCTAATCCGAAAGCGTCCAATATGTATTTTTGCACGAGGAATGTAACAATCGTGGCGATCGTAAGCACGAACGTAACGGCGGCTCCCATGCCTGCGGCAGTCTCCACTTTCTTAGATACCCCCAAGAACGGACAAATTCCCAAGAACTGTGCCAGTACAACGTTATTAACGAATACGGCGGCGATAAATATCAATATATATTCCATATGATCCGTTTATTATGCTTTACGTAGTTTGTTTACTATTGCTACCAGATAACCCAAGGCGATAAACGCTCCCGGAGCCAATACGAAGATCAGCGAACCATATTCCTCGGGCATCAAGGTTACGTTGAATAACTTACCGGTTCCCAAGAACTCACGGCAAGCGCCCAGCAGCGTAAGAGCCATCGTAAAGCCCAGTCCGATACCGATTCCGTCGAAAGCGGATGGGATTACGCCGTTCTTCGCAGCGAAAGCCTCGGCACGTCCTAGTACGATACAGTTTACCACGATCAACGGGATAAATAATCCCAAGCTAGCGTATAAAGCCGGGACGAACGCTTCCATGCACATCTGCACTACGGTCACGAACGTCGCGATCACAACGATATATCCCGGGATACGCACCAAGTCGGGGATTACGTTTTTCAAGGCGGAAATCACGATATTCGAGCAAATCAATACGAACATCGTAGCCAATCCCATACTCATGCCGTTGATGGCCGAAGAGGTCGTTCCCAAGGTAGGACACATACCTAACAGTAATACAAATGTCGGGTTCTCCGTGATGATACCATTCATCAATATTTTTAGATTACTCATTGCTCTGTCCTCCCTTTTTATTTGTTATCAGTTGAAGTGGCACCCGTTAATCCGTCTACGCCTGCGAATGCGCTATACGCACGGTTCACGGCATCGAGGAACGCACGGCTGGAGATGGTCGCTGCCGTGATAGCGTCCACGTCGCCACCATCTTTTGTTACTTTTAAGCCTCCGTCCGGAATCGTACGTCCCAAGACACTTTGCTTGTTCTTGTCCGCACGGAACCATTCTTGCATCTTGGCTCCCAAGCCCGGAGTCTCGGCGTGTTGCAATACGGAATAGTTCAAGATCTTGCCATCCATATCGAAACCTACGATAACCCGTATCTCACCGCTAAAGCCTTTTTTCGTATTACTCTCTACGGCTCCGCCAACGACTTGTCCGCCTTTCTTGGCAGGATAAATCTTGAGGGAATCACCATCGGAGGAGACGGCCATATAGACGTCCTCAGTCGGTTTGTTGTCGAACTCGGGAGCAACGGCTTTAATCGCTTCCTCCAAGGCGGTCGCTTTAGCTACCGCTATAGGGCCGGCGGTAAACTGGTTCACTCCGGCTAGGATCGCCCCTGCTACCAAGCAAATGCCTGTTAGTGAAAGGAGCATATTGGGTAATGTTGATTTTAATTTTGCCATGCTTACTTTCCTCCGAAATGTTTAGGTTTGATATAGCTGTTGATTAGCGGAGTAAATGCGTTCATGATCAGGATAGCGAACGACATACCTTCAGGGTAAGACCCGAACAAACGGATCACCGTGGTAAGGATTCCGATTCCCACGCCGTAGACAAGCATTCCGTTCTTGCTCATCGGCGAGGTTACGTAGTCGGTCGCCATAAAGATGGAGCCTAATAACAAACCGCCGGATAATAAGTGAACGAACGGGCTGGCGTATTGTACCGGATTCACCAAGTGCATGATGCCCGTGAATACGAATACGGTAGCCAAGATGGATACCGGGATCTGCCAAGTGATGATCTTTTTCCATAGCATGAATAAAAGACCGAGGATCAAGGCCACGGCGCTCACTTCACCGAGACTACCTCCCATAGCCCCTACAAGCATATTCCCGTAAGACGGAAGCTCGGTCACGCCTTCGTTCATCAACGACAATACCGTTGCGCCGGTCTGGGCATCCGTATAAGTCATCGGGAAAACGTTCAAGGCATCTACCACCGGCCAAGTCGTCATCTGTGCCGGGAAGGAGATCAATAAGAATACACGTCCGACTAACGCCGGATTGAAAATATTATTACCTAATCCACCGAAAGACATCTTGCCGATGCCGATCGCCGCCAACGCTCCGATGATAATGATCCAGACCGGAAGGTTGGAAGGTAGGTTGAAGGCCAGCAATACGCCCGTCAGGATAGCGGAGCCATCGCAAAGGGTCGGTTCCTTTTTCATCAGGAATCGCTGGATCAAATACTCGAATATCATACAGGCCAGAACCGATACGACCGTAACGATCAACGCTCCCAGACCGAAGAAATAAAGGGATACCAAGAAAGCCGGGATAAGGGCAATCAGTACACCATACATATTTTTGCTTATGCTGTCGCCACCATGGATGTGGGGCGAGGGCGATACGTATAAATTATTTTCCATGTTGCTCTTGTTTTATGACTTTCTAGACCGGATAATACCCATAACTTTTCCTTTACCCAACCGGATCTGATCCAGCAACGGACGGTTGGCCGGACAGGTATAACTACACGACCCGCACTCGATACAGTCGGTGATATAGTTCTTCTCCGCCAATTCCCAATTCTGGAATTCCGTGGCGTTCATCAATAGGGTAGGGTTCAATCCCATCGGGCAGACACCTACGCATTTGGCGCAACGGATGCAATCCCGGATCGGCTTGCGGACAGATTCCTCCGTCGTCAGTAATAAAACACCGGAGCTTCCTTTGCAAACCGGCACCTCGGCGCTGATCAACGCTTTACCCATCATCGGTCCGCCACCGATAATCTTACCCGTATTCTCGGGCAGGCCACCTGCGGCCTCGATCAAGCAACTGATCGGGGTTCCCATACGAACCAAGAAATTGGAAGGATTAGCTACCGCCTTACCCGTGATCGTCACCACACGCTCGAACAACGGTTTATTCTTTTGTACCGCCTCGTAAACGGCATAAGCAGTTCCTACGTTCTGTACCACGGCACCCGCCGAGATAGGAAGCGCACCACTTTTTACCTGACGGCGAATAACGGCGTCGATCAATTGTTTCTCGCCTCCTTGCGGATATTGTACCTTAAGCGGCATGATCTCTATACCTTTATAATTTACCGCCAACTTTTGCAGATGGGCGATAGCGTCCGGCTTGTTATTCTCGATACCGATCACGGCCTTGTTCACGTTGACCGCTTTCATTAGGATCGTGACACCGACTAGGATTTGCTCGCCTTTCTCCAGCATCAACGAATGGTCGGAAGTAAGATAAGGCTCACACTCCACGGCGTTGATGATTACGATCTCTGCCTTGTTTCCGGGAGGCGGCATCAATTTCACCTGCGTAGGGAAAGTCGCTCCACCCAGACCGACCATACCGGAAGCGGCGATCTTATCCACGATTTCCTTGGAAGACAGCGCACACTCCTTCACTAAGGTCTCGCTGCGGTCGATCGTCTCTTCCCATTCATCACCTTCCACATCTATATAGATAGCGGGACGTTTGTATCCGCTAGCGTCGAGAGCGTTATCTATCTTGTTCACTTTGCCGGATACGGAAGAGTGGATGTTCGCTGATACGAAACCACCCGCCTTGGCTAGCAATGTACCCACCTTTACCAGATCCCCTTTCTTCACCACGGCCTGCGCCGGGGCGCCGATATGCTGGCTGAGGGGGATAATCACCTGTTTAGGCGTAGCGAGAGCCGTAATTTTCTTACCGGCAGACAGTTTATTCTCGGGGGGATGTATACCTCCGATTCGAAATGTCCTTAGCATACTATTAGATTTTAATTTAGATTTGTTTTTTCTTCACTTGTAGCTTTCGGAGCGGCTTCCGGTTTCACGGTAGCCTCTGCCTTCGGCGCCGGTTTCACGGTCTCCGCTTTCGGAGCGGGAGCGGCTTCCTTGCGAGGAGGGAAATTCAGCTCATGAATAGCTCCTGTCGGACATACAGCCACGCATTTGCGGCACATCCGGCACTTCGTATAATCGATATAAGCTACGTTGTTTGTTACGGTGATCGCCTCGAACGGACATTCCTTGGCGCATTTGCCACAGCCGATACAAGCGTTGGCGCAAGCCTTGCGGGCGGCGGCTCCCTTATCTTTATTTACGCAAGACACGTAAATCCGGCGTGATTTAGGTCCTTTCTTTCTCAACTCGATGATACTCTTCGGGCAAGCCTTCACGCAAGCGCCGCAGGAAGTGCATTTTTCCTCGTCCACCTCGGCGATTCCCGTAGCCGGGTTGATGTGGATCGCGTCGAAAGCGCAGGCGTTCACACAGTCGCCATAACCTAGGCAACCGAAAGAACAATTCGTCTCGCCTCCGTAAAGGGTAGAGGCGATGGCGCAACTTTTCGTTCCATCATAAGAGTTTGTACGTGGACGGGCCTGACAAGTTCCGTTGCAACGGACAACGGCTACCATGGGTTCGGTTGTACCCGCCTCTTTACCCAGTATCGTAGCGACCTTGGCCATGACCGGGCCACCACCAACGGGGCAGAGCAATCCGTCTAATGAGTCAGCTTTTACGCAAGCGCCCGCGAATCCGGCGCAACCCGGATAACCGCAACCTCCACAGTTCGCCCCGGGAAGGACTTCCTGTACTTGCGCGATGCGAGGATCTTCGTAGACTTCAAATTTCTTGGAAGCAGCGTAGAGGAAAACCGCTCCGACCGCCCCGATTGCTCCTAATGAAATAACGGCAATTAAAATCATGATATATTATCAATTAAGTTTTTTCAAAGTAAATATAAATCGTCTTTTTAGTTTGTCACGCATTAAGTATAGTATACAGTAATAAGGCAGTAAAAGCGATAAACCGGTTAACCCGCTCGTGGTCTCGTCCCATTGTAGATTCGTACCGATCACGATGGCCCCTACGACTATCACCAAAGGAATGACAAATGCCAGCAATACGGCCTGAAGCCCCATGGAATTTTGTCCGCATATTATCACTTCCTCGTTAATGCGAAACCGTCCCGACCGATCGGGTACCTCAATGATCTTATCCTTTTTCTCGGATGCCGAGCACATAGACTGTGCGTGGCATCCCGAGCATGCGGATTGTTGGGTAATGCGGACGAAGACGGTGTCGCCATCGATCTTCTCTACAAATCCTGTATGATTTATACTTTCGCTCATATTTGTAATCTCGACATTGCAAAATCAAGGCAAAAGTAAGTATAATTTAGAAACTATGTCACGATTAACAAAGTTTATTATTCGAAATCTTAAATCCTAGCTTACCATTTGTAATTAAAACCGAAACTTAACAACTCATTAAGCTGGAAATAACTCTTGTTATCCTCTGTTTTTTCCACTCCATCATCGTATCTAAGGTGAAAATAGATACGTGTGGAGAAAAAGCGGCTGATGGCCAGAACCAAGGTGTTCTCGAACTCCCCGATGGTATGATCGCCATAAGTGGTAAAGAAATAAAGACGGGATTGCCAGCTTACGTTACGGTTGAAATCGAAGGCGAGGTCTGCACGGATCGTGGAACCTATTTGGCTTAGCTTATTATTGAACTCACCGGTTTCCTCGTTTTTCTTGAAACCGTGACGGCTATAATCGATCTCTTGTGTCGTATACATATATGTATAGGAGATCGGCGCCAAGTTGGTGCTGAATTTAATCTTCTTATGCTTGTCGGTAAATTGTTTTTCCAGCTCGTATTTCATACCGAGACCGAAGTTGATAGAGAACGGGGCAAGGAACGCGGCCTGCTTGATGTGCTCGTTCTCTTGATAGTTGGTGAAGAACTGGGTCTTGAACTCAGCGTCGAACGTATAGTACCATTTGTTGAACGCTTGGTAGCCGACGTTGCTGTGTATACGGAATACGTCGTCACCGATCTTATAGTTCCTTAAGGTATCCTTCGGTGCCGTATATACGCTGGCTTTGAATTCCAGTTCGTTCGTTACTTGTACCTTATCTTTCTTATAGTCGTATTTTAAATTGTTCTTGGTGAACAGGTTCAAGTTGCTACTTCCACCCTTGTACCAGTTCTCCGAAACGTAGTTCTGGGAGAATTGGACGGCGCTCTCAAAGGCCGATATCCAGTATCTCCGCTCCGGGATAAAGCGAGCGGGAGCGTCTACGTCCTCAAAATTGGCATCAGCCTCCACCTTGATCGGCAAGTCCTCATAAATATTCTTCTTGATGAATTTAGGTTTGATCACCTCATTGGGCAGATCCCTCTCGGAGTAGCGGAAATAAGTCGGGTAATTGTTCTGCACATATTTGTAAGCCATCTCCTCGAACTGTTTGTTTCGCTCCAGATCTTTGAAGATGGAGTCTGTCCGGTATAAGTTATCATAGGGAGTCCTCTCCTTCAATGAATCGAAGTTGTAGAATATCAAGTTCTTGGGTAGATAATCTCCCCGGAAAACGATCGGCATGAATAAAGGGTTTACGATCACGGTGTCTCGGAAGGTCATCGTATTATCGAAAGCCGTGGAGGCGTCTCGTACCAGACGGGCCCAATACATCGCCTCGTCCGAGATCTCCAGTTCGTCTTTTTTCAAGAAACGCAGTAAATTCGTGCTTGGGGCCAAGGGCGCCGAGTAAGTCTTGTTTTGTTTCTCGAATTGTTTACGAATGTCTACGATGTTGTCTAATTCCTCTTCGCCAAGATTGATCGCAGGAATCGTATCATCCGATACGACTTGCTGTGCGGGACGTTGAACTATCGTTCCGGTAACTAGTTGGTTCTCTTGGCTGTATGCCGAGCTCCCAATTAGTGAAAGTAATAATAGCGCATACACACCATGCCTCTTCATCATCATAATACCTTATTTACATCTATTAGTTGTAGTGGTCGCAAAATTAGCTAAAAAGAATGATATACAACATACGATTTGATATTTATCTGGGTAAAAGTTACGATCACTGAGGCAAAGCAGGTGTGTCTAGCGAGGCTTATACGGACTTGCCTCAGTACTCCGCTGGAAGTACTGGAATACTTCGGTCAAAGTACTTCAGTACTTCCTGCGTAGTACCGAAGTAATTCCATGAGAAGTACTGTCTTTAGTGCCGTGCTTCGGGTCGGGAATCGGAAGAGTCCTGCCGAAGCACGGGTCAGTTCTGGAGATATTCAGCGAGAAATAAAAACATTAAATTTGGCATGTCTCGATGAAAATCGCTAACTTTGCGGTTTCGAAATGCAGGTGTGCAATTAAAAAGATAACTAAAATATTACTATCGTGGCAGATACAAAGTACATTTTCGTTACAGGCGGCGTGGTCTCTTCCTTAGGTAAGGGTATTATTTCCGCTTCTTTAGGTAAGCTCCTTCAAGCAAGAGGTTACAAGGTTACTATCCAAAAATTTGATCCTTACATCAACATCGACCCGGGTACGTTGAACCCTTATGAGCATGGGGAATGTTACGTGACCGTTGATGGACATGAGGCTGACTTGGACTTGGGCCATTACGAGCGTTTCTTGAATGTCCAGACTACCCGTGCGAATAATATCACTACCGGACGTATCTATCAAAGCGTGATCAACAAGGAGCGTAAGGGGGATTATCTGGGTAAGACGGTACAGGTGGTACCTCATATCACGGATGAGATCAAGCGTAATGTGAAATTATTGGGTAGCAAGTATAAATTTGACTTCGTGATCACCGAGATCGGTGGTACGGTGGGTGATATCGAGTCTCTGCCTTTCATAGAGAGCGTTCGCCAGTTGAAATGGGAGCTGGGTAAGAACTGCCTTTGCGTACATCTTACTTACGTGCCTTATATCGCGGCGGCGAAAGAGTATAAGACGAAGCCTACGCAACATTCCGTGAAGCAATTGCAGGAGTTAGGCATCCAGCCAGACGTGTTGGTTTTACGTACGGAGCATGAGCTGAACGCGAACTTGTTACGTAAGGTGGCGTTGTTCTGTAACGTGGCCGAGGATTCCGTGATCCAGTCGATCGACGTACCGACGATCTACGAGGTTCCTTTGGTATTGCAACGCCAGAAGATGGACGAGGTGGTCTTGCGTAAGGTCGGTATGGAAGTCGGCCCGACTCCGGAGTTGAAGCCTTGGAAGGAATTCCTTGCCTTGAAGAGCACGGCTACGGATACGGTGAAGATCGGTTTGGTTGGTAAATACGTGGAATTGCAAGACGCTTATAAGTCGATCGACGAGTCTTTGTTGCAAGCCGCTATTTACAATCATCATAAACTGGATTTGCATTTGTTCCATTCGGAGAAATTAAATAACGAGAACGCCGCCGAGCAATTGAAGGATATGGATGGTATCTTGATCGCCCCCGGATTCGGGCAGAGAGGTATCGAGGGCAAGTTTGCCGCTATCAAATACGCTCGTGAGCATGATGTCCCTTGCTTGGGCATCTGCTTGGGTATGCAGTGCATGGTGATCGAGTTTGCGCGTGACGTGTTAGGTTTGGCGGATGCCAACTCTACGGAGATGGAGCCGAATACGACACATAAGGTGATCGACTTGATGGAGGAGCAGAAGAACGTTACCAATATGGGAGGTTCCATGCGTTTGGGCGCTTACGACTGTACGCTGAAAGAGGGCTCCAAGGTATTGGAGGCATACGGCAAGGAGCATATCCAAGAGCGTCATCGCCATCGTTTCGAGTTCAACAACGAGTATAAGAAGCAATACGAGGCCGCCGGTATGATGTGTACGGGTGAGAATCCGGAGACAAATCTGGTAGAGGTGGTAGAGATCCCCGCCTTGAAATGGTTCGTGGGCGTTCAATATCATCCGGAGTACAACAGTACCGTGGTGAATCCGAATCCTCTTTTCCTCAGCTTCGTGAAAGCTGCTATCGAAAATAAAAAATAATTGGTGATAAATGGATAAAAACACATTAATAGGTTTTCTGCTGATCGGTGTCGTATTATTCGCGTTTAGCTGGTTCAACCGGCCAACGCCTGAGCAGTTGGAGGCACAGCGCCGTTACCAAGATTCAATCGCGAAGATTGAGTATGCTCAGCAACTGGAATTGCAGAAACAAGAGAACAAGAGTGCTTTAGTGGAGGATTCGTTGGAGAACCTGCCGGACTCGGTACGGGCGCAACGTTTGCAGCAGAGCTTCGGCGTATTCGGCGAAGCTATGGTGGGTACGGAAGATTACACGACCCTGCAAAATGACCTGGTCGAGCTTCGTATCAGCAATAAGGGCGGACGTATTTGTTACGCACGCTTGAAGGAGTATGATACGTATAATGACGAGCCTCTCGTTTTGTTCGACGAGAAAGAGTCTAATTTTAATTTTACGTTGGTCACGGCTACGAACCGTGTCGTGAATACGGGCGATTTGTATTTTACCCCGGTTAAAGGTAATGACCCGAATTCTGTGATCATGCGTTTGAACACCGGCGAGGGTAGTCATCTGGATTTTACCTATACCTTGAAACCGGATGATTATATGGTGCAATACCAGATTCTGGGTACGGGATTGAACGGTGTCTTGGCACCGAGCACGAATGTCTTGGATTTATTGTGGGAGCAGGATATCCGCCAACAGGAAAAAGGACGTAAGTTTGAGGATCGCTACGTGACCTTGAACTACAAGTTCATGGCGGACGACGTGGAACACCTGAGCGAGTCGAAGAGTGACAGCAAGCAGATCCCGAACCGCTTGAAATGGATCGGTTATAAGGATATGTTCTTCTCTACCGTATTGATCTCGCAAGAGGGCTTTGAGGCTACTACCTTAGACTCGAAAGCGATTCCGGAGGGGGATGTATTGAAACAATTCAAGACGACCACTTCCGTACCTTTCGACTTGCAAGGTAAGGAGGCCACGAACCTGTCCTTTTATTTCGGACCGAATAAGTTCGCCTTGTTGAAGTCCTTCGATAAAGGTGTCGTTGCCGAGCAGCAACTGGATCTGGAGAAGTTGGTTCCGCTAGGTTGGGGTATTTTCCGTTGGGTGAATCAATATTTCGTGATCCCCTTGTTCGACTTCTTGGGTAAGTTTATCCATAATTATGGTATCTTGATTCTTTTGATGACTATCATCGTGAAGATCATCCTTTTCCCGTTGACGTATAAGTCTTATATGTCGTCCGCCAAGATGCGTGTATTGCGTCCGCAAGTGGAGGAGATCAACGCTAAGTATCCCGGACAGGATAAGGCTATGGAACGGCAGAAAGCGACGATGGAGCTATATAGCCGTGCGGGGGCGAGCCCGATGAGTGGTTGCTTGCCGATGTTGTTGCAGATGCCGATCTTGATCGCTTTATTCATGTTCTTCCCGTCGGCGATCGAGTTACGTCACCAGAGTTTCCTTTGGGCGCACGACTTGTCTACTTACGACGCTATCTTTAGTTGGAATAAATATATTCCGATCATCACTCCGTATTTCGGAAATCACATCAGTTTGTTCTGTTTGTTGATGACGATCACGAATATTTTTTATACCAAGTATAATATGGAGATGACGAATACCGGGCAGCAACAGATGCCGGGCATGAAGGCCATGATGTACATGATGCCGTTGATGTTCTTGGTGTTCTTCAACCAGTATGCTTCCGGTTTGACGTATTACTATTTCATCTCTACGTTGATCACAATCGTGCAGACATTGATCTTCCGCTATACGATCAATGAGGATAAATTGTTAGCTAAGTTGGAGGCAAACAAACGGAAACCGATGAAGAAGTCCGGTTTCATGAAACGTCTGGAAGAGGCTCAACGAGCACAGCAGGAGACGTTGCGTAAACAACAAGAGGCTAAGAAAAAACGATAGGATAATAGTAATTGTTGTCCTTGAAAAAGGTCCCTTTATCTGCTTATTGGTAGATAAAGGGATTTTTTTTGTATATCTTGGCTCCTCTACTTGAAAAACAAGACGTCTTGATCATGATTCTATTTGTTTATTTGTATTTATTCAAAACTTTTTGTTTGTTTGCATTGTTTTGTATTCAAAAGATTGATGAGGAAATTGATTTTTTCTATATTGAGGAAATAGGGAGGTTATAAATAAGAGATTTTGTCAATGACAAAAAATGAACGATCGCTTCAATGGGTAATAGCGGGAATATTCTTCGTAGTATGCTTTGCTTTCTTTCAATGGATTTACCCAAACCATTTGTTCTTCAAAGAGCAGATGAGGATTTTTTTGTATACCACCGATTATTTTATCTCGTTCTGGGATGAGCCGGCCTGGTTGAGCTGTTATGTGGGGAATTTCTTGATACAGTTCTTCCATTTGACTGTGATAGGTCCGTTAATCGTGACGTGCGTGTTGTTGCTCTTATGGTATTACTCTATGCGGGTTTTACGCAAGTTCGGGAATGGTAATATGGTCTCCATATATGCGTTGTTTCCGGTAGCGTTAGAGTGGGGATTGATTTGCCGGTTGTCGTATAGTATAGCGTCTACGCTTACGTTGATTTTCGTGCTATGGCTCTTCTTGGGATACATCCGGATTAAGAATAAGAGAACGTCCGTTTGGGTGGCTTTTATACTTCTTCCCATAATTTATAGCATGGTCGGTAGCCGGCTGTTTGTCTTCTCCTTGATGGTGATATTCTATGAGGGAGCCAAGAATAGGAAACGGTGGTGGTTCTGGCTTTCTCTTTTGTTATCGAGTTATTTATATCCGTTGTTCATGCGTCATTTTTATGGATTGAGCATTGAGGAGGCCTATAAATATTCCCATGTGGATGGCTTGAGCGTATATTTCCCCGCTTTAGCGTTGATTCTAGAGATATTCGCTTTGGAGATTAAAAGTATACGTAGGA
>ENA-ORSS01001748-ORSS01001748.1-human-gut-metagenome-genome-assembly--contig:-NODE-1748-length-21339-cov-3.919141_pt1 | contig 21339 bp, 13 predicted proteins | sample MGYA00241899_ERZ509162 | MGnify/ENA primary metagenome ERZ509162 (study PRJEB26280, sample SAMEA2338641) | human gut metagenome | biome: human gut; feature: human-associated habitat; material: faeces... | reverse complement strand
AACCTGATATATTGGAAATCAGAATGTAGCAGCGGACTTCCACTTGCGCCAGCAGGCGCCATTTTGCACCAAAAGGTGCCTGTTTTGCTACTTCATCCTCCGATAGTTCCGCTATGTTAGGATAGTATTTTCTATACAACGAGCGGCGTAGGTGGCCAGCTTGATTCCCTTGTCAGGGCGGAAGGTATTGACCGCCTTGATAAGCCCGATCGTTCCGATGGAGATCAGGTCCTCCTGGTCAGTGGACTGCGTGTAATACTTCTTGAAGATGCATTCTTGAAGGCTAATTTGCCTCGTTCATAATAGGCTGAAGCCGTTTGCCCCAGCCGCAAATAGAGTTCTAAATGGATATGTTTGTCATCACTGTCCTCACATACCACAGCATGGTCGAGGATCGTGGCAACCACTTCTGATTGGATCGGCTCCTTGCAGTTCAGATCTGCCCATAATGCTTTTTCCAGCGCAGCCGTGTCCGTGGCTGCGATTTGCTTTTGCTGTTCCTGCTGCTGCAAGGAAATCGTTTGTGTTTGCAGCGAGGTGATCTGTTCATTGAAGCGGCTATTCCGCTTTTTGAACTCCTGCATGGTAATGGCGTCGGCCATACTCAGCTCCAGTAACTTTTCTTTCTTGTCCTCCAGCTGCTGTATTTGCGCTTGCAACCGGGCAATCTCCTTGGAGTGGTCTTCCTTCTTCTGTGTATTTGTAACGGAATCCAACACCATGCGGATAATCTGTCTCTGGTGCTTTACCAGCTTCTGAAACTGCTCTGCCAAAATGGTATCCAGCTCCGTGGTGCGAATGGTAGGCAGATCACAGCCCGCTTTCCCGTGTTCACGGTACATCTTACATTTCCAAAACTCCGTTTCTCCCTCCTGCGTTTTGAAGGATTGCCGGTGAAAGGACGTTCCATGCTTTCCACAGATGATCTTGCCGCTGTAGGGGTACCGGCTCTGATACCCTACGCCATAGGCTTTCGAACGGGCGCTCCGCTGCTTAAAAAGGGCATTAGCCTTATCCCATACTTCTTCTGACACAATGGCCGGAATATTCGGGTCGGGATAGGACACCCATTCACTTTCATCCAGAAATGCTGTTTTCTTCTTACGGTAGTCTAACGATTGGGTCTTGTTGCCGCAATACCAGCCCTTATATTTGGGATTTTGCAGAATGTGTCCGATGGTGCTTGTGTTGAATACATTACCCTGCAAGCTGGTGTAGCCACGGCGGGTCAGCTCCTGTGACAAGCTGCGCAGACCATATTGACCGGTGGCATAGAGTTCAAATATCTGCTTTACCGCCTCTGCCTGCTCCGGAACAATGGTCAGCTTACAGTCCTTTTTATCATAGCCCCACAAGCGATTATTGCCCAGTACACGACCGTTCTTGATAGATTGACGAAAGCCGAATTTCAGCCTCTCAGAGAGCTTGCGTACCTCATCCTGTGCTACACCTGCCATGACCACCAATCGGAACTCGCTATCGCTGTCCAGTGTATTGATGTTGTCATTCTGGAATAGAACGCCCACATTGTTCTCCAGCAGCTCCTGCGTGTACTGGATGCTGTCCAGCGTATTACGAGAGAAGCGAGAGATCTCCTTCGTGATGATAAAGTCAAACATCCCCCGCTGGGCGTCTGCGATCATCCGCAGGAAGCTGTCCCGCTTGTAGGTACTGGTGCCGGAAATGCCCTCGTCTATGTATCCGGGGATGTACGTCCAGTTGGGATTTTTCTGAATAAACTCTGTGTAGTATTGAATTTGGTTTTCCAAACTGCCCTGCTGCTCCACTTTCTCGGTAGAAACGCGGGCATAGAAGGTCACGCGCAGCGGCAGGGCATAAATCGACTTGCCCTGCCGCATCTGCTCTCTCAACCATCGAACTGTCATCATGGGTATCGGCCTCCTCAACCATTATTTCTTCCACAGCTCCAGTATCGGAGGTAAAACGTCTTTTGTCAAAAAAACGGGAGTTGCAGGCAGAAACATACGTCTCTTCCGAAATCAACTCCCGCTTCCATAGACGTTTCAACAAAACCAATGCAATATCACGATCAACTTCTGTCATAGGCAACTCCTCCCTCCATAAAGTATGCGGTAATCTGGGTGATATGAATAAGCAACAACGCGCTTCCCAAAGTGTGCTTTTGCTTACCCACACTTTTGTGGTCGTAAAATTCGCAAGCAAAACAGGCGGCTGGTGGCTGCCAGCCTCACGGGAATCTCACCCCGGCCCATGCTGATGGGTGCGCCGCACGATGCTTTGAGGGCGTCCAATGCGGGAGTATCTTTAAGGGTGCCGATGGTCATGGCCAATAGAGTGCCGCCCTGTTTCTGAACAACGCCTGTTTCGCTCCCTCCGCGTAGGAGATCCTGGCGGGCGCTGTTCTCTGGCTCACACCGGCACGAACGTACCTGTCTGCTTTATAACACGCAAAGTGCGCTTTTCAAGGAGCATGGGCATATAGGCCCGCAGCCGAAGTCAATACCCTTGACAGCAGCTGCCAGTCTATATAAAACCCACAGCGGCAGCGCAAATGGGGGGATACGCCGCCGCTGTGGGCGGAGGGGGCTAAACCGTGTAGGACTTACTTGCGGAGGAAAGCGGCTACCATATCAATGAACTGCGCGTTCGTCGGTGGCTGCGACAACGGGTGGCCTGCAATACGCTCAAGTAAGCTGTGGTTAGGCTGTCTCCAACACGCCTGCACAAGGGTGCGGAGATTCCTTTCCACGCAGTAGGTGGTAGTATGAAAATACTGTGCCGTTTGGTTATAGAGCCTTTTCGTGATCAGCAGGACATACTCCGGCTTCTCCTGCACCTGTTCCAACATATACACGGCAAAGTAGAACCCAGACAGCTTTCCGGATACACCCAAGAGACGCAGCAAACGTTCAGCGTCCAAAGAAACGTTCTTTTCCAGTTCCGAAACGTAGCAAACTAAAGGCACTGATGTTCCCTCCTGTCTTGTGTATTTTGAAAGCCAGCACTCGGTGATCCTCGGCGGACCTCTTGCCGGTGGGCATACGCTGTTTTGTTCTTGATATGCCAATTTTACACGACTTTTGGGCATTTGTGTTATATAATCGTTCTACAATGGTCTACGTGAATGCGATGTTTTTTGTATGGAATTGTCGATTTTTTGAACTTCTATGATAAAAAGCACCGCCAGCAAAGCAGCGTGATTGCCGCTTTGCTGGCGGTGTTTCTGTATCCTCTGAATCGACGTGGATCAGTTGGACGTTACTATTTATCCTCCCATACCACTGCCGAGATCTTCTCCCAGATCGCAGGTATAGCGCCACTCCACCATATCGCCGTTCTTCACCTGATAGCGGGAGCAGCCGTAGTTGGGATACCAGCCGTTGACGTTGTACATCCAGCCGGACAAACTGCCCACGTCGAACTCATAGAGGTTATTGATCCCCTCTACATAGGCGCTGTTATATACCGGAGTCCAGTTAGATTCCATGTGGATGGCGTTGTCCCGACATACCCGCTGGAGAACATCGAATACGCTCTCGCCCTCGCTGAACTCTACCTCCGTGGCAGGAAAGATAACGCCGTCCGCTGGTACGAGAAACTTCTTGTTCTCCACACATTTGTCCATATTATCCAGAATGGTATCGCAGGAGATGGAAAATATACATGTGTGCGTTACGGTGGTGTCCACCGCTGTGTCCTGCGGCTCTACCGGGGCGGGCTTTCCCTCCGGAATGGGATCGGTCATGTATTGTCCCTTATCGCCGGTGTCCTCCGGCTGCTCCATCTGCGGCTGGCCGCAGGCCACGCAGGACAGCAGAAAGAGAACTGCCAGAAACAGGGAAACGATATGTCTGCACTTCGCTCTCATGTCACTGCTCCTTCTTGATGCGACGGTAGCGGCGGATCATACCGAAAGCCAACAGCGCGACGATGATGACGGCCAGCAGTATCGCTCCCAGTGGTGTTTTTGTTAAGGCAGAGCCTACGATCTCGAACACGCTGTTACCCTTACCGTCGGGGCCGAACTTGCCGTTCTCGGCGGCTTGGAGGTAGGTGAGGGCAGATACGGCAGAGGAAAAGTCCATAACAGGGTTATCGTATGAGGGGATCTCACTCAAGCCATCCACCGAGGCTTCTACCTCTGTTTTGGAAACAAAGCCCACGCCCTCGATGTAGAATGTTCTTAGCCCATCGGCCACGGTGTTGCCGTTTTTTACGAAGCGAACATCATCCAAAGAGATGCCTGCCGCGTTCATCATATCCAGGACCGCAAGTGTGGCCTCTCCATCGGGCTGTCCATCTCTGCCTGGGAAGCTGCCGTCCGCCAACTGTACGGACGAAAGGTATTCGACAGCCTTATCTATTGCCTTGGCGATGTATTCTTTGTCCGTATGCGGAGCAAGGGCGGCCACGTTCTCAGCGGTGAACTGCACCTCCTCCCAAATTGGATTGTCGGCGTCGTAGCTGAACTTGCCGTCCGCCATTTGATTTTGCAGCATTTTGGCAGCGTATTTGTCCACCACACTGTCAGCATTCACACCACGGGAGCGCCATACAAAAAGATCAATAGAATCCAGATCCTTCAGAGCATCCGCCAACATTCCTGTTCCTTTACTGCTTACATCGGTAAGCGGTGCAAGAAAGTCGAGCCCGTTGGCATTCGCAGGGTCCATATCCAAGGACTTCATGGCGCGCACCGCACCCGGCGAATAGGTGGCGGATTTAAGTCCCATCAGGTATTCGCTGTTGGTATCGGTGAGGTGCTGCATAATTGTCTGCAATTCCTCCTTCTGCGCCTTGGTCAATTCACCCTGTGCCTGCTCCAGCGACAACACTTCTTTAGCATAGTGGGAAATAGCTGATTCGGAAACAATGGTCACATTTTCATCCCAAAACCATCCATTTTTTACCTTTCCGTAAGATATATCCGCCTGCTCCTGAAGCAATGCCTTATAATCAATGGATGACGTTTTTGCTCCGCTGTTCACAGGCGGGTTGTCAATCTTCGCATCATTCCCAGCTATCCTCTGCACTGCACACAAGCCCATATAGGGCTCCGCATTATCGTAGATTCGGTTTGGAACAGCCTTTTCACCGTTCTCCCCATTACCCGTCGGATCATTCATTTGAATTACCATCGAACCATACCAACCCCGTGGCTCACGGTAATTCCACACAATATCTTCCCTATAAAATCCTTGCTTCGGTTCGGAAGTCTTTGCCCCCTCAAAATAGAAATCCTGATACCATCCCATCATGCCGTCCAGCACGGTATGACCGTCCTTGGTGAAGCGCTCGTCCGTGAGGGAAATGCCCAGTGTCGCCAGCATCTCCAGTACCGCCGCGTCCTCCTCCACGTCCTCATCGCCGTACTTGACGAACCCGCCGCTGGAGAGCTGCTGCTCGGAGAGATAGTTCAGCGCCTTGTCTATGGCCGTGGCCACGTTCTTGCGGCTCATATAGGGCGCAAGAGCTTGTACAGATTTTGCGGTCAGCAGTATGTAGTCGAAGCGGTCCGGCTCATCGTCCACGCCTTTTTGCTTCAGTTCCGCAGGCCATTTAGATGTATAGCGGAACTCGCCGCTGCTTTGCTGCCGGGCAAGGGCTTCGGTCAGCAGGGTTTCCCGCAGGGCGTTGAACTCGTCGGTCTTACCGGCATCACCGACGGCGTCCAAATCCATCAGCATATCCAGCCGGTCCTCGTCTGCCTCCACCAGCTCCGGCTTCCGCAGCGCGTCCACAAGGTTGTGACCGGCGAAGTCCGTCACATCCAGCCCCATGGCCGCCACCGTGCGGATAACACCGGGGATGTAGGCTGTTTTGCCCCGCTTGACAGCGAGATCCAGCCAGTCGGCCAATGCCTGTAAATACTCGTCATAGAAGCCACTGGGGACAGCCGCGCCGGAGGTCCACAGGGCGTAAACCACCTTGGCATTTTCCTCCTGCGTGGCTGTGGCAAGGTAGTCCTTGCTCTCGCTGACGCGCTGGATCACCAGCTCTGTCACCGTCTGATATGCCTGCTCCGCCTCGTCCGTCCAGCTGTCCGCGGGGGCGGCCTGCGCGGTCACGGGCAGGAGCATGACGATTGCCAACAGTGTGGTGAGTATTCTTGTGAAATGCTTTCTCATTTGCTTTCCCTCCTGCGGCGGATGACCACCGTCGCAGCTACCATGACGACCACCGCGCCGCCGATGATAAGAAACAGGTTACGTTGCGCTGCGTCCGTCTGCGCTTTCACCGCAAGCACGGCGTCCCAATTTTCTACCAATTCCTTGTCGTGGTCAGACAGCGCCTTGTACCGCTTCACCAGCCTGTCCACCGTGGACTTCTCGCCCAGTCCCGGTTCGGTCATGGGGACGATCTGGCTTTCTATGTCCGCATTGATGCTCTCTATCTCCGCGTACAGCGCGTCTATGTCGCTCTTGGCCTGCGTCAGCTTGGTCATGTAGGTGTCGTAGCCGTCGAAGTCACGGCTCATTTTCAGCTTATTCAGCAGGGCTGTCACCTCGGCATCGTTCTCCGTGGTCAGCTTTTGGGGCAGGGCGTCCGCCTGCTGTTGGTCTGCTTCGGTGAACTCATAGCTCCCCGCAAAGGACACCTCGCTCTCCTCCGGCGTCAGTATCTTGGCGGACACGCTGCCGGGGCGGAAGTCGTACAGGATGCTCATACCCTGTGCCTGCCGCCACACGGCCACCAGTGCCAGCAGAGCCTGGTCGGTGGCGATACTATCGCTCTCGCCGGGAATGGCGGAGGGATTGCTGGGGTCAGACTCATAGGAGTGGGCAAAGCCGCCGTCCTCCTGCTGGTAGTAAAACAGCGCATCCAGCAGGTTAATACCGTTCTTGATGAACCGCGAGTCGTTCTGCGGATCAACGCCGATGGAGCACAGCGACACGATGATCTGCGATACGGACTCGGAGTTCCGTGTGCCCCAGCTGCGGAAGTCGCCGGTGTCCAGCTGCAATTCGGACAAACAATCCAGTGCCTTGTCCACCGGGTCCTTCACGTTGAAGGTCGAATTTCGGTAGTACGGCGCAAGGGCCTGTATCGCCATGGCCGTGATGTCCGGATCTGCGGTGCTGCCCTGTGCAAAGCGCAGGTTGAATCCGTCGTCCGGGAGCTGGAAGGACAGTATCCTCTTGATCATCTCCGTGCGAGTGTAGGACGAGCCTGCGGGGATGTTGTACTTCATGCTGTCCAGCGTGATAAGCCCCCACAGCCAGCCGTTCAAGCCCTGCGCCCCGATGTCCACGGTCTTGCCGCGGTCGTACACACCGTCCGCGATGAGGTTGATGTCGTTCCCGCTTTCATCCTTGCCGAAGTGGGCGGGATCGCCGCCGCAGGCCAGCACAGCAAGGGAGATACGATGCCACTCGGTGGCCTTCACCCGATCCAGCTTGTCCGGCTCACGGTACTTCTGCTCGACGTAGGTCTGCAAGGCCGCAAGGTAGGCGTCATAGTCATCCTCCACACCGCAGCGGCTCAGGCCAATGGGCAGCCAGTCCGTGGCGGAGCTGCCTGCGTAGGTCAGCTCGTCCCCGGAAAGGAGATAGTCGCCATCTTCCAAGCCCAGCGCAGAGCGCTTCTGCGTCATAATGCCCTGAATGGCCTCGGAGATCTGGGCCACCGTGTACTTGCCCTGCGGTACGACCTGTCGCTGGTTCTGCTTTTGCGCCGCCTCCGCCTGCTCTGCCGTCATGGGACTGACGGTGATACTCACATCGCCGGTGAACGTACCGTTCTTGAACTGCACCCGGCCAATGATATTGGAACTCTCCACCGGCGTGATGCTGCCCCACGTTTCCTCGCTCCAGTGGGCATCCTTGCCCACCTGTATCTCCACCGTGCCGGTGAAGAAGTCGGGATGCTCCAGCGTGACCGACTGCACATAGTACATCCCATTGATGGAGATACCGCAGGAGGCCTCTCCGTCCTTGCCTTTGCCCACTGCCAGCGACACACGCGACACCCTGCCTGCCGGCAGGCCATGGCTCTCGCCGGCAGTAAGATACCGCACGTCCGCGCTCTCCACGCCCGCCTTTTCAAATTCCCAGTAGGGCAGGCCGTTTCCCTCCGGCGCATGGATCGTGATGCTGTGTCCTGCCGCGTAAGCCGCGGGGATGCTGCCCCACAGCAGCGTCAGCGCCAGCAGAAACGCCGCCCAATTCCGCACTTTTCTTCTCACAGAGGCATCCCTCCCGTTTCCGTTTATATAGCCGTATTCGCGTGGACGGAAATTCCGCCCACGCGAATCGGCAGACTGACTCCTAAGAGCCGTCTATATCACTTATTTCTCGTCATGCTCGTCACGCTTGACCTTGTGGTAGCGGCGTACCGCGCCCACGATGATCAGCGCCGCAATGACGGCCACGATACTCCAGACGAGGATGGGATTCTCACGCACCACTGTGCCGATGATCTCCCACACGGAGTTGCCGCTGGCACCACCCTCGGTATCCTGTCCATCCGGCACATCCTCCGGCGCTTCAGTGGTCTGAGTGTCGTCAGGCTCGGCGTCAGGCTCCTCCGCGTTCTCGGACAGGCTCTCCATCGTCACCTGCTGGGAGTCCAGCCACACCGGGAAGGTCATAGACGTGCCGCTGGCCTCCCACTTGCTGTACAGACGGTCTGCCAGCGCCGCAAGGCTGCTGGCGTACTGGCCGTAGATGCTCTCGTAGGTGCCGCTGGCCATGCCGCCGCCACCGGTCAGCCACGCACTGAATACCTCCTCGCTGCCGGAGTCGATGTACTTCTGCAGCGCCTTGGCGATGGTGTCGCCGTTCTTTCCGTCCACGCCGGTGTGCTCGTTGAGACTGGCCAGCAGCAGAGCCGCCAGATCCTTGGCCTCATCGGTCTTCTTACCCACGGCTGCGGTGGCCATGTTGTCCAGACTGTTGGTCAGCAGAGCGCGGACCACGTTGGGATTTTCTTCCAGCCACTTCTGGAAGGACTTGTTCCCGCCGTTGGAGCCCCACTCGGCGTAGGCGCCCAGCACAAGGCCCTTGATATCGTACTCCACGTCCATGTTCACGCCGTCCTGCAGACCCTCATCGCTCTCATCACCTGCGCCGGTACCGTCGCCGCTGCCGCCGTAGTAGTAACCGCCGTTACCGCCGGTGCCAACGCTGGCAAATTCGGCGTGGATAGTAACATTGCTCTCTGCGGGCATGACGATGTTCGTCGTGCCCTTAGCAGGCAGAACATCAGTCTGGCCGTTATGCGTCCATGTCAGGGACTTCAGGCCGAAGGTGTTGTCCTTGGGTGTGGCCTTGATGGTCACGCTGGTACCCGCAGGCCCATAGACTGCTTCTTTGCTGGAAAGCTCTTTGACCGTGCTGCTTGCATTGCGGGCCAGTTCCACCTCGCCGCCAGTGCCGCAGTCTACGTCTGTACGGTAGTACCGCTTACTCATATCGGGGTTGTCCAGCAGTGTCGGATATGCGTCGTTTTTGTCCTGCTTCCACCAGCCGAGCTTTGCATCCTGGCCAGTGCCACCCTGGGAGCCTTCGCCCTTGCCGCCGACACCCCAAGCTACCTTGCCGCTGGCAAAGTCGTCTGCACTGGCCCACTCGCCGACGCTGGAAACGGAGTCCTTCTTGTCCGCCAGATAGTAGCTGTCGGACACATTTTTCTCTTTCAGCTCGGTGGGCGCAAGGCCGATATTGACGCCCGGGACATAGCTGAAGGAATTTCTGACCCTATTATACGCACCCCGGCCGTAGAGGATGCCGAAGGCCTTGACGGGCGTGCTCGCCTCGACCTTTCCGGTGTTCCAGCAGAATTCTACTGTACCGCCGTAGCCGTCGTTGGTGAGGATACCTGCCGCATATCCTGTACCTGTACCTGTACCTGTAACGGCACCTGTATTGCTACAGTTCGTTGCCTTGCTGCCATTGACGCAGATGCCCGCAGCCTGCTGGCCGGTCACAGCGCCGCTGTTGCTGCACCGCTCATAGCTTCCGCCCGCCGCAATGCCGGAGGCGTACCCCTGTGTCGCAGATATGCTTCCACTGTTGGCGCAGCTCGTGTAGGAGCCGTCGCTATGTGTTTCATTCCCAGTCATTCCGCCTGCGGTTCTTTTGCCGACTACCTTAGCGCTGTTGGTACAACCCGCTAAAACGTGATCCTGAAGGTTGCTGTATCCCATACCGGCCAGTCCGCCTGCATAACCGCCGGTCACGGAACCGCCCCTGTTGTGGCAGTTTGTCATTGCGACGCGTCCTCTGCCCAGAAGGCCGCCCGAGCCAAATATGCCGCCGCTGACCGTCAGGTTTTCAGCAACGACATTACGCAGCTCCAGCACAGTTTCGCCCTCTACAGCCGCCACAAGGCCACCGCTGCATGACGTCCCGCTGCTCGTAAACTTCACGCTGCCATTTTTCAGCGTCAGATCCCGCATCGTCATGGGCACACCGTAAGTACCTCGCACGCTGCCGAAAAGTCCTGCCCATGCCCCGTTTGTTTCCACCTTCAGCCCGCTGATGGTCTTGCCGCCGCCGTCCAGACTGCCGCCGAAGGAATGGAGGGCATCGACGCCGATGGGCGTCCACAGCTCGTTGTTCAGATCGATGTTATTGGTCAGCCTGAACCACTTGCCGGTGTAGCTGAAGCCGTTTTCATTGACCTGCGTTTGCAGGGCAGTCAGCTTACCGACATCGGGAATCTCATAGGGAGCAGCTTCCGTGCCGCTGCCCGCCCATATCGGCGACCACACGGCATAGAGCGTCAACGTTTCATCTTTCTTTACGCTTACGGAGGCAGGGGTAATGCTGCCGTCGTTTTTCAGCTTGAACGCAACCTCACCGCCGGCCGTCTTGCTCCAGCCGAGGAATGTGCCGTTCTCGTGCTTGAAGCCCAACTCCGTATCGGACTTAATGGTGAAGCTTCCGTCGGTATCGCCTTCGACCCGCTGCTGCTCCGTTACAGCCGCTCCTTCGCCGCCGTTGGGGTCATAGACAAGGGTGATCACGCCCTTCACGCCGGGTTCAAAGCTGCCGTCCCAGCGCGTGATATGCACGGGGTTATTGGGCGCCTCCTGCTTGTTGATCCACTCCAGTGCACCGGAAATATTTTTGCAGGCTCCATTCAGCACATCCACCAGCTCAACATTGCCGACTTTATAGGCCTTTTTCCCATCGACTTCGGTTATTGTGATACTTTGAGACTTGTCGGCGTCAGTGATACCAGCACTGTCCTTGACGTAGATACCGGTTTTCCCGGCAATATCAGCATAGTAGCTGTTGACCACCGTGCCGCTGCCAGTGATACCAGCAGCACCTTGGCCACTCACAGCTCCGAGGTTATAGCTGTTGGTCACGTTGCCATTGCCCGAAATGCCGCCCGTCACATATTTATTTTTTTTATTCTTACCGGTTGCACCAGTGACACTCCCGTTGTTATAGCAGTTTGTTGCAGCTCCGTATCCGACAATACCGCCGGTATATATTTTTTTCTTAGCCGTTCCAGAAGCGGTTACACTGCCGGTATTCCAGCAGAGATCCGCTGCACTGTCGACCTGTCCGGCGACACCACCAATGTAACAATTCTTGCTATTAATGTTCTTTACGGTTATCGTTCCTTCATTTAAGCAGTTGGAAATCGCACCTTGAACTCTACCCGCCACACCGCCGTATAACAAGGGAGTAGCAGAGCCATTTGTAGCATCGACTTCAACAGCAATATTACTGCGGCAAAAACGGATTTCGCTTCCACTTTCAGTCGTACCGACAATTCCGCCCACATAATTTATCTTGCCGTCTGCCTTCACTGATCCCGATACGGCAAGGCTCAATATTTTGCCAGTCGAATCCAGTTTTTCAAACATTCCCGCAGTCTTTGAATTGAAGTCATCATCTGTGTAGTTTACATTTAAGCCCGTGATCTCATAGCCCTTGCCATCAAAAGCACCTGCAAAACTTCGGATAGGCTTCCATTCGCTATTTTCCAGATCAATGCTATTACCCAACGACAGAGTCCATCCATTAAAATTCTCGGATTCGCCATCAATACTTCCATTGGCCAGCAGGCAGAAACCCATCAATTCGTCAGCACTCTTGAGAACGTAGTTTTTTTCCTTCCCAGCGCTTTCATACCAGCGAATGTCGGCCTTGACCAGTGAATAGGTATACTTCACATTACTGCCGGTTATACGAAGATAGTAGTCTGTTCCTCCCACTTGTGTTGCCGCAGGAGCAAATACGATTTGATATCCTGTCGGCGCGGTGAATGTGACCGGCACATCAGATACGCCTTTGGGGGGGTAGCCGCTTGCAGCATAGTAGTATTGGTTTCCGGCGGCATCGGTCAGCGTCTTTTTGTCGCTGTCATTGCCGAGTGTGACCTTCACCCCTTCAGGCAGTTTTTCCGGTTTGGTCAGCTTCAGCTCACTCGCCACCGCCATTGTCATTGTTGTGGAATTGCTCCCCAACTGCGGCGTTTTTTCAGCCTTGGTCGTGTCATATACCCAAACGGAAGAAGATGCCCCCAGTTCATACGCCACACGGCCCAGCTGGAACTCCTCCGCTGTACGTTTGCCGGTGTCGCTGCTTTTTGCGCCGAAGGTGGAAGTATCTGCCAAATAGAAGCAGTTGGTCACCGTGCCGCTGCCGCCCACGGCAGGCACGTTGATGCTGTCCGCGTTGTAGTAATAGCTGTTCTTTACCGTGCCGGTGCTGGTCCCCACCAGTCCGCCGCCTTCGCCGGTGACCTTTGCGGTGGACATACAATTCTCCACCGTGCCGGACTCCAACTCGCCCACCAACCGACCTTTGCCGCCGTCAATGGTCACATACTGTATGATGCCATTTACCACACCAAACAGGTCACCATTCAGGCCGGAAATGGTGTAGTAGGTACTACCGTTTCTGCCGTTGAATGTCCCCTTGAACGAGTTTATCGCTGTGCCGATAGATTCCCAATCGCTGCCGTCCAACACAATATTCTTACCCAGCGTGATGGTCTTGCCGGAAAAATCATTCTCGCTATTCACCAACTGTGCGAAATTCGCCAGCTCCTCGGCGCTGCGGATGGTATACTTTGTAGCACTGCCATCGCCATACCAAGCAGAGACAAAATCATCCTTCGTGCCGTAGTACAAAGTGATGTCGGTTTCCTCTCCGGTAAATACATATTCCAGTGTGCCGTCGTCACCCAGCTTGGGCGTAGTTTCGGCCACAACTTCATCCGCGGAGGACTTGATATAAATAATGGGGTTATCGGTATAATCCTCCGTGGTCAATTTCAAAGTGATTTTCTCATCGGTGCCGGTATACTCGGTGCTCAGCGTTTCATTGCCGCTGCCGGCATTCTCGCCCTCGCCGGGTGCTTCAGTCGTTTCGCCCTCGCCGGGCTCGGAAGTCGCAGCGGGAATGACGATCTTCACATCATAAGCGGCATTTTTATTCCACTTCTCCAGTGTCACCGTGCGCTGGGCAACCACGGGGGTATCAGTGCCTTCGCCCTCCTGAGTATCGGCTTCATTGGAAGACGCGTTGACATCGTCCTCACCCTCGCCGGGGTTCTTGTCCTCATCACCGGGGTTGGTAGGCTGTTCATCCCCGCCGTGCTCGGTGTCCTTGTTTTCGTCGTCCTTGCCCTCGGTATCCTCATTAGGGTTGGCGTCAGCCTGGTTCGTGTTGCCCTCGACGATGGTCGTGCCGCTGCCGTCCACCACCTCCGTGGCAAACGCCGCGGGGGTCACCAGCGTCAGCGTGAGCACCATGCTCATCAGCAGGCTCACCACGCGCCGGGACACGTTGCTTGTCCGTTTCTTCATGTGATTTGCTCCTCTCATTGTTGAACGTATCTATGTAAAAACTATTTAGTTACCGCTTTTCGGCATCACCACATACAGCTTGCCGGTTTCCGGGTCTTCGTACACCGTGCCCTTCTGCTCGAAGCTGCTGGAGGACTGGATGTCCTGCTCCATCTCCTCTGCGTTGTCCAGTTCCTGCATCTGCTCCCGCTGGAGGATCTCCACGCGGGTCTTGCTCAGGTCCACGTTCCAGTTCAGAATGACCGCCGCCATCAGGCCGCAGGCGAACACCAGCATCACGTCCGCCAGATTCGCCACGCCAGCCATGGCGTCCACCTCCTCCGTCACATGACGGCGGGAGGAAAACTTACCCTTCAACATCGCTCGTGACCTCCTCCAGAACTGCCTCCATCAGCGTTTCCAGCGACACCATATCGTCGTTGTACCAGCGCTTGCGGATATGGGAGATGACGCTGGCCACCGCTGCGCTGATGACGCCTGCGATGGTGGTGTCGAACGCCACGTTCATGGACTCCGACAGCGTCACCGTGTCGCCCTGTCCCAGTGCCACGATGCCGGGGCCGAGGGGTATCAGCGTACCCAGCAGGCCGAACATGGGGCCCAGCTTGGCGATCATGTCGGTGACGGAGGTGGTGCGGGCGTTCCGCGCTTCCTCCGTGGCCAGCAGGCGCTCCGCCAGCGCCGTCAGGGTGTCCTTCGGCAGGCCGCGGCTCTCTGCCAGCTCCAGCAGGGCTTTCTTCTGCCTCCGCAGCAGGCCGCTGTTTTCAATCAGCTCCGCAAGGCCGTCCGCGCCCGCTGTGTGTACGTCCCGCAGCAGCTGGGGCACGTCGCACTTGTGCTTGCGGCGCTCCGCGATGTACTCTACCACGATGTCACCGATCTGCCAGACCGCACCGGCCATGAGGACCAGCAGGATGATAAGGCAGGGGATCATTAGCGCCTGGGCGATGGTATGCAGTATTTCACTCAAAGAGATCATGTATGTTTGCTCCTTCTATTTCTTCCTATTTTCAAGTCAGTTGTATGTGGTTTTGCCGTTCAACAAAGAGAGGAGGTGGGAGGGGCGGCTTTTCCCCTCCCACCCTTATGGAAAGCTGACAGTCTCCGTTCAGACTGTCTCGGCTTGACAAGGGGTGGTGCCTTTTTCGGCGGCCTTCTCTGCTTCGGCGGCTTCCCGCTCTGCGCGGCGCTTCACGGCCTTTTCGTGGGCCAGTTGGCCCTGCCGCAGGTTCTTCTCGATCTGCTTCTGCCGCTTCTTCTCCTTACGCTCCGCCAAAAACAGAGGCTCCTGTATGGCCCGTTCCTTGCGGTAGCGGGCCGTGCCGTTCAGCTTCGCCTTCGTCCGCATAGGCGGCAGACACGCCGCCCGCAGGGCTGCGTCCCAACTTCCGAAGCGCTGTTCGATAAACGCACCACCGTCGATCTCTGTGGGGCTGGGACTATGCCCCAGCGCAGCGGCACATACATTTAGATACTGCGTTAGGGCCGCACGAGTCACCCCGGCATTGTTCTCGGCGAACGCTGCATCCCGCGCTGTCAGCGAGGCTTTAGCTCGTTCGGCGACCTGACCATTTAACCAATTTTGATAGTCAAATCGTTGGCGTGGATCTCTGTTTGACATATTTTCCCCCTCAATGATGACAAATGCCGCCTCTTTCAGCTAAACTGAAAAAAGCGGCAAGCACCCAAAATAGAAGTGCGTAAACAAACTATGATAGCTGTCACAACAAGCACTCCTGTCACAACGCGTGGAGAATCCGCCCACCGCTAATGGCCCTAATCATACAAGTCTCCCGCCTCGCGCCACGGAGCTGCTGCTCCTCGTTTGCTACCTACCTTCTCAAGGGGCATCCCTCAATGGCGGACTTTCGTCCAACAGCTACTGCTGTTTTGGTGCATTCTTGCGCCCACGGTGCCGTTCGCGTGGGATTATTATTCCCGTTCCTTTTATGCAATTACCTGACCGCGCACAGAACGCAGTTCGGATAACCGCTGTAAGACATCCCAGGGCCTATGAAGTTTTTATGTGTATCAGCAGGGTATATTAAGGCATAATACAGAAATGTAATGGCCTTCCTGCCGCACTTCCGCAAAGTAAACTAACTTTGCGGAACTCGCAGCTCATAAACGTTGCATGAGCGCACTACCCATCAGTTGTGTTGGTATAAACGTTTCTTGTACAGGTAAAAAGCAGATGTTTTGTACGGCCTGTGACTTATGGGCTAATGATGGGTGATGGTACAGATTCAAAGTCGTCTTAATATCTGAGTGTCCGAGCATTTCGCTCACACTTTTCACATCTATTCCCCGTTCAACACAGCGAGTTGCATAGGTGTGGCGCAGAATGTGAAAATTTCGATAGTGAACTCCGCATTCCTTCAAAAACAGCTTGTACTGGTATTGACAGGTACGAGGGGCCATAGGTGCGTCCGTGCCTGTCATCAAAAAACTATCTATTGAATTAGAAAGACGCACTTGTTTCAGCAACGCTAACATATCTGCAGGAATGGGTATCCGTCGTAGGGATGATAAACTTTTAGGGGGCTGGATCACCAGTTTGCCTACTCCATCTACGGTCAATCTCTGTACTGTGCGCTGGACAGAAATTACTCCCGACGAAAAGTCAATGTCAGACCACCGTAGTGCACACAACTCTCCTAAACGCAAACCACTGTTCAATGTCAGCAAAATAGCTATTCCTAGAATACTCGGTACATCGAGTACTCTATTGGCAATGGAGTTTATCTCTGCATCTGAAAAGATTTCCGGCATATTTTGCCGATACTTCGGGAGTTTTGCGCCATGTGCAGGACTGCTGCAATTGAATGTAGTCTCTGCATACTTTAAAACGCCCTTCAATAATGTGCCTATATCTTTCAACGTCTTCTGTGACAGCTCGCTATCTATCTGTTTTTGCTGCAAAAAAGATGTGAATGCTTTTGTTGATAACTGATCTACACATACACGGCCCAACGATGGGAGAATATGCTTTCGCAGCATCTGCTCATAGCGCAGGTAAGATGAGAGCTTTATAGTGTTTTCCTTTTCGGCCAAGAAGCCTGTTACGGCCTCTTGGATAGTGACCACACCTCTTTGCTGAATGGCATTCTTCTCAGTTTTAGGATAACCCCTGTAGCGTGAATCATTGCTCCTAATAATTATCTGTTCTGAGTTTTTGGCCTTAGATGCCTTGCGGATGTAGATGCCTCTTTGCGACCACTGCCGTGTTCCTGCATTACAATACTCTCTTTTGCAATGCTGCATAGTCATCCTCCTTTGCCTATCAATCTCAAATTTGTCTACAATATTCGAATGTTGGAGAACTTCCATTAATCAATCGATTATTGCACTTTCCTGTTGACTTCTGCCAATAAGTGTAGTACTTTTATATCACAAGATGCTCCGCAAAGTTAGTTTACTTTGCGGAATTTTTGTATTCATCTTTCTTAAAACGCATTAAACCTCCTATTGCTCTAGTAAAACGGCCAGCAAGCTTTTACCAGCATATTGCAATAGGAGGTTTTACTCGTGTTAAAGATTTTTTCGTTCCCTTGTTAGAGCTGTGGTTTTATTTCTTTGCCTAAAGATGTCAAAAATGCCCCGCCGCAGGAAATCCCTGCGACGGGGCATTTCGCATCAGCCGCCCTTGTGCCACAATTTGTACTTATGAAGATGTGGCCTGCGCCGTCTCTTTTTTATACCTGTCAGCCCTCGACCTTCTCCACACGGAAGGCGTAAGTCGTGCCAGCCTCCAGCGTAGTGGCGTCCACACCGGTCATGGCGTACTCGCCGTTGATGTAGAGGCCCCAGTAGGTGCCATCGGCATCGTAGTCGGCAGTCTCGCCGTTGACGGTCTTGACGTACAGGCCGTACTCGGAGTCATCGCCGGCGATAACGCCCAGCTTCAGCAGAGCCGCGCCCACCGTCTCCTCATCGGTGTTGACGGTAAAGGTGACGGTCTTGCCGTCCGCACCCTGCACCTCCACAGGGAAGGCCACGGCACCCTGACCGATGACCGCGCCGTCCGCCACAGGCAGCGTCACCTTTTCATCAGCGGCGTTGTCCTGATTGGTGATCGCGGGGTCGTTGGTCTGGTCATCAGTTTTGTTTTCCTCCTTCTGGCCGCAGGCCGCCAGAGCCAGGGTCAGCACCAGTGCCAACAACAGCGCCAGCAGCTTTTTCATGGTGTTTTTCATGTTTCGTTACTCCTTATCTGTTATCCCTATAAGCAGGCAGCCACGCCGCACCGCGACGCGCACCGCCTGTCCTATAAAATGATTGCTGACCCCCAGAGGGAAATCCGCCGTCAGCACGGCGTCGGTCAGCGGATACTTGGCGTTCTCGATGGTAACGCCCTCCGCGTCTGCGCCCAGGCAGAACACGGAGAAAACGCTGTTCTGCCCTGCGGTGAGTGTGATCTCGCCCCCGTCGCAGATGGCGGTGAAGCGCTCACCGTTTCCGTACAGCCAGCCCTGCCCGCCCCGGCGGGCAATGTAGGCCAGCGTCTGCATATTGGCCACCGTGTGGTCTGTCCGGTGGCCGCCCATGCCGCCCAGGAGATGGAACTCCCTCTCACCACGGTCGAAGCCCTCCTTGACTGCCCGGATCATGTCGGTGTCATCCTTCTCCACCGGCAAGCGGAGGATGTGGTCAAACGCCGGCGCGGCGTCCAGCGAGTCGAAATCCGCCACCAGCAGCGTGGGTGTTATGCCGTTTTCCCGGCAGGTATGCCAACCGCCGTCGGCGGCGATGACCATATCGGTCCTTTGAACAGACACAGGCAGGCCGTAGAAGCTGCCCGCGCCGATGATAAAGCAGGCCATGGGTAATTCCTTTCTTGGATATTCGACGCAGCCGGGGCGGAAATATACCAGACGGGGGTTACATCCACATGGCGAAGAGCCGTAATACCGTCCCCATCGCCCGCCGCCAAAACGGGCGCTCCGCCATACGCTCCGGCGTCATGGGCGCACAGCGGGCCATGGTGGTGTCCATATCCTCCAGCAGCGTCTCGATGGCGGGCGTGCCATAGAACACCTCGCCGCATTCGAAGTGCAGCTGGAAGCTGCGGTAGTCCATATTGACGGAGCCTACAAAGGCCGTCTCGCGGTCAGTCAGGACGGTTTTTCCATGGACAAGGCCAGGTGTAAAGGTATATATCTTAACATCATGCGCCATGAGCTGGTCGAAGTAGCTCTCCGCCACCAGATAGGCAAACTTGTGGTCCGGGATGCCGGGCATGATGAGGCGGACATCCACACCGCTTTCCGCGGCCAGACACAGCGCCTTGAGCATGGGCTCGTCGATAGCCAGGTAGGGTGTGGTGATATACACCTCCCGCCGGGCGCGGCCGATCATCTGGAGGAACAGATCCTCCGCCGCGTTGTTAGGGTTGTCATCGGGGCCGTCCACTACAGTCTGGCAGAAGCCCTGCTCCAGGGGGTGGTGCAGGGGGCGATAATAGTCGTACTCATGGTACAGCTGACCGTCCATCCGCTGCCACATCTGCAGGAACTCCCGGGTCAGGCCCCAGGCGCCCTCGCCCTCCAGCCGGAGACCGCAGTCCTTCCAATAGCCGAAGCGTTCGATCAGGTTGGCGTACTCGTCGGCGATATTGGCGCCGCCGGTGTAGGCAATATCTCCATCCACGCAGGTGATCTTCCGGTGGTCGCGGTAGTTGAAGTACAGTCGGTTGACGTAGTGGTGCACGGGGTTGAATACCCTGACCTCCACCCCGGCGTCCTGCAGCGCGTCTATTTTTTCGTTGGGCATACGCATCATGCTGCCGAAATCGTCAAAGATCAGCTTGACCTCTACGCCCTGACGGCTCTTGCGGCAGAGGATATCAGACAACCGATCCCATATCTCGCCTTCGGCCATGATAAAGTACTCCAGGAAGATGAACCGCTGGGCCGTATCCAGTGTGGTGAGCATATCCTCCAGATACGCCTCGCCGGTGGGCAGATAGCGCAGCGCCGTGTTGCGGTACAGGTCAAAGCCCTTGCCACTGAGATACGCTGCCAGCGGATACCACTGGGGCGCGGTCTGGCGCAGCTTTTCCAGATTGGTGCGGGCGAGCTCCTGCTGAGCCAGCGGCTCCTCGATGGGCACCGGCTTCTTCAGGCTCAGGCGCTTGGACGGCCGGTCGCCGTTCCACAGCAGGTAGAGGATCAGTCCCACCACCGGCACGAACAGCACCAGGATGATCCAGCCCATCTTATAGCTGGTGGCCCCGGGGCGGGACCAGATACGCATGGCCACCACACCGGCCAGCAGCTGCAATACCGTATAGGCCAGCGCCATGCGCTGCTTGAGCAGGTCGCTGAGGACGATCACCAGCGCGATCTGCGCCAAAAGCAGCACCGCCACCATCACCAACCGCAAGGCGGCGGATATACGGCGCTCTGTTCTCTGCTGTACCTTCGGCTTTCTCACGGGGGCTCCTCCTCTCCTCGGCGGTTCTATTGCTGATTTTCTTTCTGATTACATCTGGGACGTGCGCAGCAGGCACTGCTGGATGTCCCACAGCTTGTCGGACAGATCCACATAGTACTTGTGGGGATAGTCAAAGCGCTTGACCTCGTCCCACAGGGTATCCACCTGCTGGGCGCAGTAGGCCTTGATCTCCTCCAGCGGCGGGCAATCGTACACCCGCTTGCCGTTCTTGAAGATCGGCACCAGCAGCTCCCGGGCCTCGAAGTTATACACGTCCTTTCGCTTCCAGGTGGCCATGGGGTCAAAGATGGTCAGGCCCTTCGTGTCGTCCACCGTCTCGTCATAGACCGTGATATAGTCGGCGATGGCCTTGCCGGTGTCCCGTCCGAAAAGGCGATAGACCTTCTTGAAGTGGGGAATAGTGATCTTCTCCACATTCTCGCTGACCTTGATCTTGGGGATAACGGTGCCGTCCGGCTCCTCGATGGCCACCAGCTTGTACACGCCGCCGAACACCGGCTCGGACTTGGCGGTGATCATCCGCTCGCCTACGCCGAACAGGTCGATCTGTGCGCCCTGCAGCAGCATGTCCTGAATGAGGTACTCGTCCAGCGAGTTGGACACGGAGATCTTGCACTCGGTCCAGCCGGCCTCATCCAGCATCTCCCGGGCCTTGCGGGTCAGGTACGCCAGGTCGCCGGAATCCAGGCGGATACCGCATTTGGTGATACCCAGAGGCTTGAGCACCTCGTTGAACGCTTTGATGGCGTTGGGGATACCGGACTTCAGCGTGTTATAGGTGTCCACCAGCAGGGTCGCGTTGGTGGGATAGGTCTGGCAGTAGGTCTTGAATGCCTCGTACTCATTGTCGAACATCTGTACCCAGGCGTGGGCCATGGTGCCGCCGGCGGGCACGCCGTACACCTCGTCAGAGATGGTGCAAGCCGTACCGGCACAGCCGCCGATATAGGCCGCCCGCGCACCGACAATGGCCGCGTCGGCCCCCTGGGCACGGCGGGAGCCGAACTCCAGCACCGTGCGGCCCTTGGCGGCCCGGACGATACGGTTGGCCTTGGTGGCGATCAGGCTTTGATGGTTGATGGTCAGCAGGGTGAAGGTCTCGATCAGCTGCGCCTCGATGGCCGGTG
>ENA-ORSS01001740-ORSS01001740.1-human-gut-metagenome-genome-assembly--contig:-NODE-1740-length-21424-cov-6.065141_pt1 | contig 21424 bp, 11 predicted proteins | sample MGYA00241899_ERZ509162 | MGnify/ENA primary metagenome ERZ509162 (study PRJEB26280, sample SAMEA2338641) | human gut metagenome | biome: human gut; feature: human-associated habitat; material: faeces... | reverse complement strand
TCCTCTATATGGCTAACATAGTACCCCGTAATACTACGGGACACGGCAGGGGAGGAGTAGTACGCTTTGTACAGAAATTTAAGCAAGAATCAACCTTTCACCGAAAAGTCCGGAATGTGTTTGTCGGCAAGTGATTGCTAAAATTCATGCCTACCCTACGGATTTTCTACTGGATCGAAAAAACTATGTGTGAAGGAGGAATCAGTAATTGCTGAAATTCTGGGGTTTGATGACGAACCCTACTCTCAGGCGAGAATGGAATTTGTTATAGTCGAGCAGTCCTTCGCCATAACCGTTGTAATATTGTATAAAGAAGTATTGGTTTTCGTTGGGGAATAAGCGGGCATTCAGTTCGATAACGGTGTTGAAATTGAAATTCCAGCCGCTCCGCTTGGTGAGAATAACGGTAGCCCCGAACCGACGATTGTCGCTTATGTAACTGCCTGCTAATTGAAAAATACCGCAGTATTTGAGGATATCCCGGTTGTTCCCGCTGTCGATGATAGGTATCCATGTTTTGAATTGAAGCTCTACATTGCGATCTACGGCGAGCGCACCCATAAACGAGATTTTATTCCAACTGCGAGACCAAATGCTGTCTTTCCCGTTCGATTCATGCTCGATCAGGAGCGAGACTTGTCCGATAAGTCTATTTCGATGTATGACCAGATGCGATAGCCCTATGCCGGGATTGAAGTTGAGATCGTACATCGGGAGAGATTCTTGAAAGACATTCCAAAATGCTTTTTGCGTATAGGTTATAAAGAGGTAGGTGTCGAATGGAAGTTTACTTTTTGTAAGTCTCTGGCTGATGCTTAGTTGGAATTTTACATCGGAATTTTTATTGGTCGGTTTGCTCCCGATGGTCGTACCCCCGATAAAGTAGTTATCTTTGTATAGTGAAAAATAAGGTCTTTTGTCCAGCTCTTCACGCACGCTGTCGGGATTGTATCGGGGGACATCGTTTCGGATTTGGGTAAAACCCGGAATGCAGAGCAGAACTATCAGCAGGAAGATAAACAATCGTTTCATATACAAATATAACAAATGGTGGGAGAAATGAAAAATGAACTTGTTCATTTTTTTATTTCGAACCGCATCTATATCCGATACATTCCGATATAGATAATTGTGCAAATATATGCTATATCGGCTTTATTTTATAGGTAAAAAGCTCGTTCTTTTTCGCCGGTTTTTCCATTGTTGTCGGGTTTTATACTTTGTTTTGCCCGGATATTGTTTTGCTCCTCCCGTAAAATCCAGTACATTTGCAAGAAATGAAAATGTTTTTTGCATGAATAAAATAGGTGCGGTACTGTGTATTTGTGTCCTTTTGCTGTCGGGTTGCGGCGGCAAGGATAACGAGTTTGTCGTGGAGGGAACTATCAATAATTTAGGAGGACGCCCTATTTATGCCGTTTATAGTCTTGAAAACGGCATTGTCGTAGATACTCTCCGTCCGCAGAATGGTTTTATCACATTCAAAAACTCGGCTTCGGAACTTATTCCCATACAGTTTTATTATTTCGATAAAACGTCCTTGACCAAGATATATGTGCAGAACGGCGACCGGATAGAATTGTCGGGCGACGGGCAGGATCCTTTCGGGTTGAGAGTGAAAGGAAGTTCTCTAAATAAGGATTTGTTTAAGTTCAATCAAGAGAATAAAGAGTTGTTGCAGTCTTGGTCGGCAGAAAGGAACATTTCGGCATCGGGAATGAGAACCCGGCGATACGAGCAGTTGAGCAAGGAGCTGCAAGGCGTTGTGGCAAAGTATGTAGGCGAACATAAAGATTCGCCCGTGAGCGCTATTTTGTTAGATGATTATGTATTGGGAAGGGTGAGCGATGCGTTTTGCGATTCGTTGATCGGTTTGTTGGACGACCGTGTACTGTCGGCTCCGCCGGCCACAGCATTGGAAATGTATCGACAATTTGAAACCATACAGAAGAGTGACACCGTATTACCTTATTTATCATTGACTACGGTGGCCGATACGACCGAACTGCTGAATCCCCGAGAAGCCCAAGCGACCCTGCTTTGTTTTTGGGCTGCCGAGACACCCGGAACACAGAGGTACAGCGGCTTTTTAAGGGAGATAGCAGAACGATACGATTCGTTGGTGCGGGTCGTGGAAATTTCGCTGGATAGGGACAGCGCCGTATGGAAGGAGCGAATCGAGTCCGATTCGGCCGTATGGGCCCAGCGGTGGGCGAAAGGCGGTTATCTTTATCCGGGGGTGAAAGAGCTTCATATTCAAAGCATACCTTATCTGTTGGTCGCCGACTCTTTGGGGCGGATTGTCGCCAGAGGGCTTTCGCCCGACTCTTCGAGAGTTTATATCGAACGTTTAGTAACACCATAACCTATTATTGCAAAATCTATTACTATGTTGGTGAAAGTTTTTGGCGCAGCCGTGCAGGGTATCGATGCTCTTGTAGTGACTATCGAGGTAAACTGTTCGCAGGGTATCCGTTTCTTTATGGTGGGATTGCCCGATGCAGCCGTGAAAGAGAGCCACGAGCGGATTGTCTCGGCCGTGGAACATAACGGTTACAGATTTCCGAGGAAACAGGTAATCGTGAACATGTCGCCTGCCGATATACGCAAGGAAGGTGCGGCGTATGATTTGCCTTTGGCTGTGGGGATTTTGGCGAGCGACGAGAAGATAGAAACGGGTAAATTGAGCGAGTATATGTTGATGGGGGAGTTGTCTCTCGACGGCTCCATTCTTCCTATCAAGGGGGCGTTGCCCATAGCTATCAAAGCAAGGGAGGAGGGTTTCAAGGGGTTGATTATTCCCAAAGCTAATGTTCGCGAGGCCGCGGTAGTCAATCATCTCGATGTGTATGGCGTAGAGAATATCACTGAGGTGATTCGTTTCCTGAACGGGGAGATCGAGCTGGAACCGACGGTGATCGATACTCGTGCGGAATTTTTCAAGGAATACACCCATTTCGATTTGGATTTCAGCGATGTCAAAGGTCAGGAGAGTGTCAAAAGGGCTTTCGAAGTAGCGGCAGCCGGCGGACATAACATCATACTCATAGGGCCTCCGGGCGCCGGAAAATCGATGATGGCGAAGCGGTTGCCTTCTATACTTCCGCCTCTCACATTGCAGGAAGCACTCGAAACGACCAAGATACATTCGGTCGCCGGACGCATGGAGAGGGGTAGTTCGCTGTTGTCGCAAAGGCCGTTCCGGGCGCCGCATCATACCATATCGCCGGTAGCGTTGGTGGGCGGCGGGGCTTTTCCCCAGCCGGGTGAAATTTCATTGGCACACAACGGGGTGCTTTTTCTCGACGAGTTGCCCGAGTTTTCACGTCAAGTACTCGAAGTAATGCGCCAACCGCTCGAAGACCGCAAGATAACGATAGCACGTGCGAAATACTCGATAGAATATCCCGCCGGGGTGATGTTGGTCGCTTCGATGAATCCCTGTCCCTGCGGATATTATAATCACCCGGAGAAAGAGTGTATATGCAGCCCAGGAACGATACAACGTTATTTGGGAAAAATTTCGGGCCCTCTGCTCGATCGCATAGACATGCAAGTGGAGATCGTTCCCGTCCCGTTCGAGAAAATCTCCGACACCCGTCCGTCGGAGTCGAGCGAGTCGATTCGTCGACGAGTCATTGCCGCAAGAGAAATTCAAGCCGCACGCTTCGCCGACTATCCCGGCATTCACTGCAATGCCCAAATGACTACCCGGCTGCTGAACCAATTCGCTGTCCCCGATGAGGCGGGATTGAAACGGCTGAAAGATGCGATGAACCGTTTCCACTTGTCGGCACGGGCCTACGACCGTATTTTGAAAGTGGCTCGTACCATCGCCGATTTGGAAGGTAGCGAAGGGGTACAGGTGCAACACATCAACGAAGCGGTGAATTACCGAAATCTCGACCGGGAGAATTGGGGAGATAGGTAGAAATTGTTTATCTTGCAGACCTATATTAAAGTATAGTGAAACTCAGATATAACGATATGAAGAACATAACCGTATTTTTGGCATCCAGCGACGAGTTGAAAAACGACCGTAACAGTTTCCATTCGTTGGTGGCTTCTTTGGACGAAATTTTCGAGCCTCGGGGATATCGCATAAGGTGCAGACGTTGGGAAGATTTTTCGGCATTTTGCACCGGAACCCGTACTCAGGACGATTACAACCGCATAGTACGTGCCAGCGATATTTGTATCTGTATGTTTCACCGCAAAGCGGGAGAATACACCATAGAGGAGTTCAATCAAGCCTTGGACGAATATGTGAAGAATCAGAGTCACCCTAAGACATTTGTCTATATTCGTGCCTTGATAGAAGGTGAAATGGAGGACGAGGCGTTGAAACGATTCAAGGAAGATTTGTTCGATCGGGTGGGGCATTATTGGTGCAACTATGCCACCGACGATGCCATGAAGTTGCATTTTGTCATGCAGTTGGAGCGGATCATTCCATCGGTATCGGGCAACGCTTCCGTAACCGAGGGTAACCACTTTAAGATAGAGAACGGAGTCGTTTCGCTTTACGGCCACAAGATAGCCGAACTGGACAATCTCTCTTTTGCCGCCGAAAATCCGGAATACCTTTCGTTGAAAGAGTCCATTGCCCGATTGAATACAGAGATCGCCCGACTGAGAGCGACCGGTGTCGCCGAGCTTCAACCGATGATTGATGAGAAACAAGCGGAACTATACAAGAAACGGGAAAGTCTCAACCGATTGGAGAGCCAGCTGTTCGATCTTGCTCTATCCATCAACAAGCTGATCGGGAGCGGAACTCCGGTGAGCGAGCGCAAACGGTTGGCGATAGAGATGTTCGAGCGAGGGAACAGCAAAGGGGTCGTGGAGATTTTGAATGAAAAAGATATCGCCGCCGATGTCGCTCAGGCCCGCAAGGAGATAGAGCAAGGAAAACTACTGGTCGATTCCGGTCGGTCGCTTATCGAGGCGGGACTTCAAAAGACACGATCGTTGGCCGAGGAGTATGTTTTGCGGGCAAAGGCTTTGATGACAGACTATGCAGAGCCTCGTCGCTTCGAATTGGCTTGCCATGCCTATGAGCAGGGTATCGAGCTAATCCGAGCCAACCTTTCGGAGGAAGAGTTGGCAAAAAGTTTGTTTGAGTATGGTTGTTTTTTACAGACAAACAAACGATACGATTTGGCGGAAGCTCGTTATCGAGAAAATTTAGACATTTGCCAGCGACTTGCGGCCATTAGTCCACAAGCCTATGAGCCGAGCTTGGCAATGGTTCAAAATAACTTAGGCCTTTTGTGCAGCGATACCCAACGTTATGAGGATAGCGAAGAGATGTATCTCTCTGCCGTGGAGATTTATCAACGGTTATCCGTAGTGAATCCACAGGTTTACGAGCCGGATTTGGCAATGATACAAAATAATTTAGGCAATTTGTACAGAGATACCCAACGTTATGAGGAAAGCGAGGAGATGTGCCTCTCTGCCGTGGAGATTTATCAACGGTTATCCGTAGTGAATCCACAGGTTTACGAGCCGGATTTGGCAATGATACAAAATAATTTAGGCAATTTGTACAGAGATACCCAACGTTATGAGGAAAGCGAGGAGATGTGCCTCTCTGCCGTGGAGATTTATCAACGGTTATCCGTAGTGAATCCACAGGTTTACGAGCCGGATTTGGCAATGATACAAAATAATTTAGGCAATTTGTACAGAGATACCCAACGTTATGAGGAAAGCGAGGAGATGTATCTCTCCGCCATGGAAATTTATAGACGACTCGCAGCGGTGAATCCACAGGTTTACGAGCCGGATTTGGCGAGGGCTCAAAATAACTTAGGCAATTTGTACAGAGATACCCAACGTTATGAAGATAGCGAGAAGATGTACCTCTCCGCCATGGAAATTTATAGACGACTCGCGGCGGTGAATCCACAGGTTTACGAGCCGTATTTGGCAATGACACAAAATAATTTAGGCCTTTTGTATAGCGATATCCGACGTTATGAAGATAGCGAGAAGATGTACCTCTCCGCTATGGAAATTCGTCGACGGCTCGCAGCGGCGAATCCACAATCCTACGAGCCGTATTTGGCAACGACACAAAATAATTTAGGTAATTTGTATAGCGATACCCAACGTTATGAAGATAGCGAGAAGATGTACCTCTCCGCCATGGAAATTCGTCGACGACTCGCAGCGGTGAATCCACAGGTCTACGAGCCGGATTTGGCGAGGACACAAAATAATTTAGGCAATTTGTACAGAGATACCCAACGTTATGAGGAAAGCGAGGAGATGTATCTCTCTGCTATGGAAATTTATAGACGACTTGCAGCGGCGAATCCACAGGTCTACGAGTCGGGCTTGGCAAGGACACAATATAGCTTAGGCTGTTTGTATTACAATATCCAACGTTATGAGGAGAGCGAGGAGATGTATCTCTCTGCCTTGGAGGTTTATCAACGGCTTACGGCAGTGAATCCACAAGTGTACGAGCCGTATTTAGTACGAGCGTGCAATAACCTTTCATTCTTATTTCTCGCTCAGGGCAATTTTGAAGAAGCTGAACGGTATGCCCGTGAGGGATCAAAATATGATTCTACTCATCATACCATTTATACAAATCTTGCGGCATCCCTTCTTCTTCAAGGTCGATATGCCGAGGCGGAAGAGATATACCTGCGATACAAGGAAGAGTTAAAAGAGGACTTTCTCTCGGATTTCGAAGATTTCTATCAACGGGGAATTATTCCCCCGGAATGGGAAGACGATGTGGAACGGATAAAAAAGCTGTTGTCGAAATAGGCAGAGACATACATTCGATCGGGATCGCTGTGGGTGCGGATTAGGGAGTGTAACGCATCATTGGATAAACGAGCCGAGTCGCTTGTATACTATACAGAAAAACAGAATTCGGATATGGAAACAAAGAAAAACACCACGTCTGTTGTCATTGGATACCCTTCGGGGATTCGATATGCTTTTTATTATGGGTTTCGCCCCGTTGGTAGTCACCTTGAATGCCTTGCACCCGACGGCGGTGGGCGATGTCATAGCGGGGCACATGCGGCACGTCCCGTGGGACGGGTTTACCCAGCACGATATGATATTCCCCCTGTTCTTGTTTATCGCAGGTATATCTTTCCCGTTTTCATTGGCCAAGCAAAGGGGGAGCGGATCGAGCGACAAACACATTTACCTGAGGGTTTTCCGCCGGGGTGTCACCCTCGTTTTGCTGGGATTCTTGTATAACGGATTCTTACAGTTGAATTTCCCCGATGTGCGTTTGGCAAGCGTTTTGGGGCGTATCGGGCTGGCGTGGATGTTCGGGGCTTTCATTTACATGAGTTTGAAAAAGTCGGTACAATATGGTTTGATTGTCTTTATCTTGGTGGGTTATTGGTTGCTGTTGGCTTTTGTGCCGGCTCCCGATGCTGCGGGGGCTTCCCCTCTTTCTATCGAAGGGAATCTGGTCGGATATATCGATCGGCATTGTTTGCCGGGGAAATTGATATACGGTAATTTCGACCCGGAAGGTTTACTGAGCACGCTTCCGGCGATAGTCACGGCATTATTGGGAATTTATGCGGGGGAAATCGTCCGTTCTACCCGCTTGGGAAGCGGAGAGAGAAAGAGTTTGCTGTTGTCGGGAATCGGGGTTGTGTTGGTCGCCATAGGGCTGGTTTGGAATACCGTATTCCCGATTAACAAAATGCTTTGGAGCAGTTCGTTTACCTGTTTCGTGGGAGGGCTTTCGTTCTTGTTATTCGCTTTGTTCTACTATATCGTTGATGTGAAAGGGTGGAAATCGTGGACTCTCTTTTTCCGAGTGATAGGACTAAATTCGATAACGATTTATCTGGCACAGCAGGTGGTAGGATTTTCTCACATGAATAAGTTTTTGTTCGGAGGTATGTCCCAATGGGTGGGAGAATATGCCGGTGAGCCTGCCGGTGCGGTCGTCCTTCGTGCAGGATATGTCGCTTGTTGCTGGTTCTTCCTTTATTTTCTGTATCGGAAAAATATTTTCCTGAAAGTATAGTTTGTCGGTGGTGAACTCGTCCCATCTCATCTACGATGAGCAGGGGGGGAGAGAAGTCTTGTCTCTGTTGCTTTTACTGCTGGTATTTCTTTAACCCCTCCGTCCTACGCTATATTTTGCGTTGCAAAACACCCCGTAATGCTACGGGACGCGGTAAGGGGAGGAGCGAAATGTTTCGAATGTTACAAGGTCTGGCGGGAGGAGGGAGAGAGCTGTTTCAATAGAGAAGCATAAATTTTACTCGTCGTTTTAAGAGCTGACTTTTTGTTTTTCGAAACACAGGGGAGAGTGGGGGAATGGGGGAGTGGCAGCGATGAAGAGGGGAATAGAAAAAAATAAAAACGGTTTCTTACATTTTTTTAATTTCACAATTCCGGTCGAAAATGTTATCTTTGTTTCTCTTAAACAGGATTATTCATACGAATATAAAAGAAATATATCGTGGCCAAGGAAATTGTCGAAACTCCGCTGATGAAACAGTATATCGAGATGAAAGCCAAGCATCCCGATGCGATATTGCTTTTCAGGGTGGGAGACTTTTATGAAACGTTTTCGGACGATGCTTTGGTGGCATCGGAAATATTGGGGATTACATTGACTCGCCGGGCAAATGGAGCCGCCCAGTATGTGGAGTTGGCCGGTTTTCCCCATCATGCTCTCGATACTTACCTTCCCAAATTGGTGCGTGCCGGAAAACGGGTGGCTATTTGCGAACAGCTGGAAGACCCGAAACTGACAAAAAAATTGGTCAAGCGCGGCATTACGGAATTGGTAACACCGGGTGTGTCGATTAACGACAATATTCTCGATCACCGAGAGAATAATTTCTTGGCGGGTGTTCATTTCGGGAAAGGTAACAAAGTGGGTGTGGCTTTTCTCGATATATCGACGGGTGAGTTCTTGACCGCCGAGGGAGATTTCGACTATGTGGACAAGCTGTTGGGCAATTTCTCTCCGAAAGAGGTGCTGTTCGAACGCACGAAACGGAAATTGTTCGAGGAGCATTTCGGTTCCCGTTTTTTTACTTTCGAGTTGGACGATTGGGTTTATACCGAGGATGCCGCTTCGGATCGCTTATTACGTCACTTCGAGACGAAAAACCTCAAAGGTTTCGGAATTCACAATATGCCCAACGCCATTATCGCCGCGGGGTCTCTGCTTCATTATTTGGATATTACACAGCATACGCAGATTTCGCACATTACATCGCTGTCTCGTATCGAGGAGGAGCGATATGTGCGATTGGATAAATTCACGGTGCGGAGTCTCGAATTGCTTTCTCCGATGAACGAAGGGGGAAAGAGCCTGCTCGACGTGATAGACCGGACTGTCACCCCGATGGGGGCACGTATGCTCAAACGGTGGGTTGTCTTTCCGTTGAAAGATGTGAAGCCTATCGAGGATCGGTTGAACGGAGTGGAGTTCTTTTTCCGCCACCCCGAAGTTAGGGAGGTTATCGATCCGCAACTCGATACGATAGGCGATATGGAACGCCTCATTTCGAAAGTGGCGGTGGGGCGTATTTCGCCTCGCGAGGTGGTTCAGTTGAAGGTGGCATTGTCGGCGATAGAGCCTATCAAGGCTGTTTGCGAGCAGAGCGATGAACCTGTATTGCAACGTATCGGGGAGCAACTGAATTGCTGTACGATCATCAGGGACCGAATCGAACATGAAATTAATCCCGATGCGCCCAATTTGGTGAATCGGGGAGGAATTATCCGCAAGGGTGTGAACGACGAACTCGACGAGTTGCGAGAGATTTCCTATTCGGGGAAAGACTATTTGTTGCACGTGCAGCAGCGCGAGAGTGAGAAAACGGGTATTCCCAGCTTGAAAATCGGGTATAACAACGTATTCGGGTATTACATCGAAGTGCGCAATACTCACAAGGACAAGGTTCCTTCCGATTGGATCAGAAAGCAGACGTTGGTGAGCGCAGAGCGTTATATCACCCAAGAGTTGAAAGAATACGAGGAGAAGATTTTGGGGGCAGAAGAGAAGATTCTTTCATTGGAAACGCAGTTGTTCAATGATTTGATTCTTGCATTGACGGAGTATATTCCTGCCATACAACTCGATTCCAATCTCATTGCGCGGCTCGACTGCTTGTTGTCGTTCGTGAAGTCGGCCGTGGAAAACCGGTATATTCGTCCCGAAGTAAACGATTCGCTGGTTATCGACATCAAGGAAGGACGTCACCCGGTTATCGAGAAACAGTTGCCGCCGGGCGAACCCTATATCAGCAACAGTGTCGAGCTCGACAACGACAAGCAGCAAATCATGATGATAACGGGACCCAACATGGCCGGTAAATCGGCGTTGTTGCGCCAGACCGCTTTGATTGTTCTGATGGCTCAGATAGGAAGTTTCGTTCCGGCCGAGGCCGCTAAGATAGGTATTGTAGACAAGATTTTCACTCGTGTGGGGGCATCGGACAATATCTCGCTCGGCGAATCTACCTTTATGGTCGAGATGACCGAGGCCGCCGATATTCTCAACAATCTGTCGGAGCGGAGTTTGATTCTGTTCGACGAGTTGGGACGGGGAACGAGTACTTACGACGGTATATCTATCGCGTGGGCTATTGTCGAGCACATACACGAACACCCCAAAGCTCGTGCCAAAACATTGTTCGCTACCCATTATCACGAGCTGAACGAAATGGAACGTACTTATAAACGCATTGTCAATTATAACGTTTCGGTAAAAGAGGTCGACAACAAGGTGATATTCTTGCGGAAATTGGTACGCGGCGGGAGCGAACACAGTTTCGGTATCCATGTGGCGAAGCTGGCCGGTATGCCCCAGAGCATCGTCAAGCGGGCCAACCAGATATTGAAACAGTTGGAGTCGGAGAACCGTCAGAACGGTATCGCCAAGCCTACCGCCGAAATCGCTTCGTCGAGAGGTGGCATGCAGTTGAGTTTTTTCCAACTGGACGACCCTGTGCTTTCACAGGTTCGGGACGAAATTTTACAGGTCGATATCAATAACCTTACACCGGTAGAAGCATTGAATAAACTGAACGAAATACGAAAAATAATCACCGGGAAATAGAACGGTTTGTTTATGATGAAGAGAAGCGATTTTGAAATTATGGCGCCGGTGGGTTCGTACGATTCTTTGACGGCGGCCATACAGGGAGGGGCCGATTCGGTATATTTCGGTATCGAGGGGCTGAATATGCGAGCCCGTTCGTCGAATAATTTTACGATAGACGATTTACACGAGATCGTGCGTATTTGTAACGAGCATCACATAAAGAGTTATCTGACGGTCAATACCGTTATCTACGACGAAGATATACCTCTGTTACATCGTATTATCGATGCGGCGAAGGAGGCCGGGCTCTCGGCTATTATCGCCAGCGATGTGGCGGCTATGACCTATGCCCGCGAGATAGGGGTAGAGGTGCATTTGTCGACCCAGCTGAATATTTCCAATACCGAGGCGTTGCGATTCTATGCCCGTTTTGCCGATGTGGTGGTACTGGCTCGGGAGTTGAATATGGAACAGGTAGCCCGTATTCACGAAGCCATTTTGCGGGATCGTATCGTGGGGCCGGGCGGAGAACCGGTACGTATCGAGATGTTCTGTCACGGGGCATTGTGCATGGCTGTGTCCGGCAAATGCTATTTGAGTCTTCACGAAATGAATGCTTCGGCGAATCGAGGGGCTTGTATGCAGATTTGTCGCCGTTCATACGAAGTGAAAGACAAGGAGACCGGTAACGAGTTGGAAGTGGATAACGCTTACATCATGTCGCCGAAGGACTTGAAAACGATACATTTCCTGAACAAACTGATCGATTCGGGGGTGCGGGTATTTAAAATCGAGGGTCGTGCAAGGGGACCGGAATATGTGCGTACGGTCGTTTCGTGTTACAACGAGGCCATCGAGTCTTATTTGAACGACGACTTTACCGACGAGAAGGTCGCACAGTGGGACGAACGGCTCGCTACCGTCTTTAATCGAGGGTTTTGGAACGGATATTATTTGGGTCAGCGCTTGGGCGAATGGACTCACAATTATGGCTCGGGAGCCACGAAACGAAAGATATATATAGGCAAGGGCGTGAAGTATTTTTCCAACCTCGGTGTGGCCGAATTTCTCATGGAGAGCGGTTCGTTGAGCGTGGGAGACGAGATACTCGTCACCGGCCCGACGACCGGTGCGCTTATCCGCAAGGTGGAGGAGATACGAGTCGATTTGAAACCGGTACAAAAGACGGTAAAAGGCGAGCGGTTCTCGATGCGTATCGATGAGAAGATACGACCGTCGGATAAATTATTTAAATGGGTGGATAGTTCGGAACTTAATACAAAATAAAGATGTTCATGAAACGGGCGATAGTTATACTTTGTGGAATCGTATGCACCGGACAGCTTTTGGCCGCCAAGCCGGGAATCCCGGCTTATAACGATGACAGGGCTTTGATAGATAGGGGAATCTTTCTCTTTCAAGAGAAGAACTACGCGGGTTGTGCCGATGTGATGAAAGAGGCTTGTGAAGGCGATTTGTCGCCTGAGCAGCGGGAAACGGCCGACTGGTATATCGCTCTTTCGGAAGCCCGCAATTATTCGCCGCAGGCTGTACGGCGGTTAACGGATTTTTTGCGAAATTATCCGGATTCTAAACATACTTTGCAGGCTCGGTTGGCATTGGCCGATTATTATTACGACAGCCAAGATTATGCAAAAGCCTTGAAAACCTATCAGACGGTAAATGTGAGTCTGTTGACCGGCGACGAGGAGGACCGGTGGGGATATCGCACGGCATGTTCTTTGTTGAAGACCGGTAATCCCGATGCGGCGAAACCGCTGTTTCAGCTTCTAATCGGGAAAGAGAGATTTCGGACAGGAGCCACGTTCTACCTTTCGTATATACAGATGAACGAGGGAGACGATAGAGCCGCTTTAAGCGGATTTTCGAAAGTGGCGGACGACAGGAGTTTCGGCTATGCCGCACGGCTGCACATGTTGCAGATTTATTTCGGGCAAAAACGTTTCGCACAGGTATTGTCCGAGGGTAAAGCGTTGTTGTCCCGTCCGTCTTCCGATGCCGACTTATACACCGAGCTTCTTCGGTTGCTCGGCGAAAGCGCTTATCAAGAAGGTGGCGATGAAGCGGCGACGGAATATTTGGAAAGGTATTTGCAACGATGTCGCAAACCCGAACGCTCTTCTCTTTATGTCATGGGTGTCATGGCCTATCGCCGGGGAGAAGATGGCGAGGCGATCGATTATTTGGGGCGTGTGACCGGCGTGGACGATGCTCTTTCTCAAAATGCTTATCTTTATATCGGGCAAGCCTATTTGCGAGCGGGAGATAAAAATAATGCCCGCATGGCGTTCGAGATGGCTTCACAAGGAAATTACGACCGTCAGGTTCGGGAAACGGCGCTTTACAACTATGCGCTCTGCCTGTATGATCGCACGGCTTCGCCTTTCGATAACTCGGTGGGTGTGTTCGAACGTTTCTTGAACGAGTTTCCCGGTTCTCGCTATGCCGACAAGATTAACGACTATTTGGTAGAGGTTTACATGACGACCCGTAATTATCGGTCGGCACTGGCGTCTATCGATAAAATACGGAAGCCCGACGGGAAAATACTCGCCGCCAAGCAGCGCATTCTTTTCCAGTTGGGGACAGAGGCTTTCACCAATGCCCGTATCGCTGATGCCGAAAGTTTGTTTAGCCGGGCGATCGCTGTGGGAAACTATGATACCGATATACGGGGTAAGGCTGCGTTTTGGCTCGCCGAGTGCCAATATCGTCGGGAACAATACGATATCGCTGCCCGGAATTATTCGGCATATCTTTCTTCCAGCAAGGACAAGCGGAGCGAAATGTATTCGCTGGCTTGGTACGATTGGGCCTACTGTCAGTTCAAACAACATAACTTCTCGCAAGCCCTCGACGGTTTTTCCCGGTATGTCTCTGTACAGACCGGAGGAAATCGAAGCATGCTTGCCGATGCCTATTCCCGGATAGGCGATTGCTATTATTACGCCCGTCGGTTCGCCGATGCTGAGCAGTATTATGCCCGGGCCCAAGAGACCGATGTCGCGAACGGAGATTATGCCCTTTTTCAAAAAGCTTTCATGGCGGGATTGCAGAGGAATCACGAACGCAAAATAGAGTTGTTGGACAAATTGATTGTAGATTATCCCCGTTCGGGGTATCTGGCGAACGCATGGTTCGAAAAGGGACAGGCTTATACGATATTGAATAGGAATAACGATGCTATCGTATGTTACAAACAGTTAATCGCCGATTATCCCCAGAGCGCGATTGCCCGCAAGGGAGGTTTGCAGTTGGGTATGGTCTATTTCAATAACGGGCAGACAGACGAATCGGTGGCTGCTTACCAGCAAGTGATAGAGCGTTATCCGACCAGCGAGGAGGCTCGCATAGCGGTCGCCGACCTCAAATCGGTATATGTAGAGAAAGATGCAATCGATGCCTACGCTAACTATCTGAACAGCGTGGGACGGTCGGAACAGGCCCCTGTGAGCGAATTGGATTCTTTGTCGTATATGGCAGCCGAGCGCACTTATATGACGGGGAAAGGTATCGCTTCGTTGGAGAAGTATGTACGAAATTATCCGTCGGGCGCGTTTTTGATTCCGGCTAATTACTATATCGGGAAAGCATCGTTTGCAGCGAAAGACTACGACAAAGCTCTTCCGGCGTTCGACTATGTGGTGACGAACAGTCCCGACGGCGAGTTTGCCGAAGAAGCATTGGCCCGCAAGTGCGAGATACTTTATTTGAAAGCTCGTTATGACGAGGCTTTTGCCGGATTCAAGGAGTTGGAAAAGAAAGCGACTGTCGGAGAGAACAAACAGGCCGCCCGGTTGGGTATGCTTCGTATTGCCCGAAATAAGCGGCAATATGGCGAGGTGGTAACAGTTGCCGACAAGTTGTTGAGCGAAAGCAAACTTTCTCCCGATTTGCGGCAAGAGATTTTGTTTGCTCGTGCCGATGCCTATTTCCATACGGGAAAGGGAGAAAATGCGGCCGATGACTGGCGGGAGCTTTCGAAAGATACCCGTTCGATTTACGGGGCGCAAAGTGCCTATTTATTGGCCCAATATCAATTCGACAATAAAGCGATCGATACGGCTGAAAAGACGCTGAATACTTTTATCGACAAAGGTACTCCCCACAATTATTGGTTGGCTCGGGCATTCTTGCTCATGGCCAACATTTATGAAAAACGGGGCGAGACTTTCCAAGCCCGTCAATATTTGCAAAGTTTGCGGAATAACTATCCGGCTAGCGACGACGATATTATTTCCCGGATAGACAAGAAATTGAGCGAACTGGGACAAACAGAGTAGTTGAACGATACAATATGTATGGCTTATGAAACGGTTTTCTTTTTTAATCATATCGGTTTTCCCATTCTTCCTGTCGGCACAGGTACGTTCCGATTCGTTGCGGCGGGAAGTAACCATAGAAAAAGATTTTACACCTATCGTGCGCGATGCGTCTAAAATCAATACATTGCCCGAAGTGGAAGCACCGACGGTAACCAAACAATCTATACGGTATAGCGACTGGACGGTTCCGGCTCCCCTCGAACCTTGCGCTGTCTTGTTGGCTCCCGGCGGTTTCGGAGAAAAAACCGAAGAAAACCAATCGAGGGGATACGTGGATTTCGGGATAGGCAATTACCTGAATATGGTCGGGAATGCCGGTTATCGTATTTTGCAGAATGACAAAGACAAGTTGGGTGTGTGGTTGCAACATCGCTCTACTTGCGGAACGGTGGATTACAATCAATCGTTAACGGAGGACTATCCCGACTCGAAGAAGATGCACCGGCTCGAAGAGCGAGTGGTCGCCAATTATCTTCACTCCTTCGGGAAGCTGGATTTGGGAATAAGCGGCGGTTATCGTTACGACTCCTTCAACTATTACGGATTGCGATACTCCGGTTTGACGGGAATATCTTCGCCTAACCAAGAGATAAACCGGTTCTTCTTGAAAAGCCATATAGCCTCGACTGCCGGAGAGTCGGACCTACTTTATAAAGTTTCATTGGCATATTACCGGTACGGGTATCACCGGGGATATTTACAAGGTGAAAAAGGGGCTGCCGAGAATTTAGTAAATGCAGACTTTACACTGTCTGCGCCGATCGACAGACGTAGCTCTATTTCTTTGGACGGTTCTTTCGATTATGTGGGTTACAGCCGGTTGCAGTCGGCAGCGAATTACGGTATGATTTCATTGAATCCCCGGTATGACTGGCGGAATGAACACGTGGCTTTTGCTGTGGGTGTCAAGGCCGATGTTTCTTTCAACAACGGAACTATTTTGCGATTCTCTCCCGATGTGCGATTCGATTGGACGATAGTTCCCGATGTACAGTTTTATACGGCTTTTACGGGCGGGAAGAAACTGAATACGTGGCGAAGTGTTTCGGCCTATACGCTCTACTTCAATCCGTCGGCACAGGTAGATAATACGTATGTGCCGTTGGATGCCTCATTGGGAATACGCATTAACGCATTGCCCGGATTTTCCGTAGGGCTTTCGGGCGGTTATGAAATTTGTAAAAAGGCGTTGTTCCTTTTACCCGAAGATTTGGACGGAAAGTTTACAGGTGTGTCGCGTTTTTGGGGTATCGATGCCAATGCTTTGAAAGCAGAGCTCGATGTATCTTATCGTTACGGTACGAAATTGGAGGCTTCGGCGAAGGTCGGGTATCACCGATGGAAGACCGCCGATGGGGGGGAGACGATTTCGTATAACCGTCCGCAGTGGGAAGGAGGAGTGAATATCCGTTATATGCCTGTTCGCCCGTTCACGCTCGAAGCCGGATATGAGTTTGCTGCGGGTCGGGAGTATTCAAATCTCGGAAAGCTCTCCGATATACATCTCGTTCACTTGAAAGCCTCGTATGCTTTCACTTCTTGGTTTTCGCTTTACGGACTTACCGACAATGTGCTGAACCGGAAATACGATATTCTTTACGGTATGCCGGCACAAGGCATCAATTTCATGTTCGGGGTCGATTTGAAATTTTGAGGGTAAGAGGTCTGTTCTCGACATTTTTAACCCTTCCATCACTATGTGTGCCACCTCCCCTATATGACTAACGCCACCCCCCGCAATACTACGGGACGCGGCAGGGGAGAAGAAGGATTTAACCTCTCCCACCGTGTCGGGAGTACTCATGGGACGAGTGGGTAGTTTAAAAACAGGATTTATCTCGTCAGCTTTTTCGGAGGGGGGAGTATAGGAGAAAGGCGTTGGGGAAGAAATGCGACAAAAACTCTACATGGTAGGATCGATTCGAAATGTGTGCGATATACATTATTTAATAAAAAAGTAGAAAAAAGCTCTGTATTACAATCTGTTTTTCTAATTTTGCGCAAAATTTGAACGAACATTGCGCATATGGCAAAAAATTTGGTAATCGTAGAGTCTCCGGCAAAGGCTAAAACCATTGAGAAGTTTTTGGGAAAGGATTTTGAAGTCCTTTCGAGCTACGGACATATCCGTGATCTCAAAAAAAAGGATTTCAGTGTGGATATCGAGCATAACTATAAACCTATTTATGAAATCCCTGCCGACAAAAAAAAGTTGGTGGAAACGCTGAAACAGGAGGCAGACAAAGCGGATATGGTTTGGCTGGCTTCCGATGAGGACCGCGAGGGAGAGGCTATCGCATGGCACTTGTTCGAAGTGTTGAAATTGAAACCGGAGAAAACGAAACGGATTGTATTCCATGAGATTACCAAAGATGCCATACTCCATGCCATTGAGAATCCCCGGGATATAGATTTGAATCGGGTAGATGCCCAGCAGGCTCGCAGGGTACTCGACCGTATCGTGGGATTCGAACTTTCGCCTGTTCTGTGGAAAAAGGTGAAGCCCGCTTTGTCGGCCGGTCGTGTACAATCGGTCGCAGTGCGCTTGATTGTAGAACGGGAGCGAGAAATCTCGGCGTTCAAGCCCGAAGCAGCCTATCGGGTGATCGGGGAATTTTTGTTACCCGGAGGGGAATTGTTGAAGGCCGAATTGAGCCAACGATTGAAAACCGAAGACGAGGCGAAGGCTTTGCTCGAAGCCTGCAAGACCGCACAGTTCTCTATCGGGGACGTGACGGTGAAACCTGCAAAGAAATCGCCTGCGGCTCCGTTCACCACTTCCACATTGCAACAGGAAGCAGCCCGGAAATTGGGTTTCTCCGTGGCTCAAACCATGATGGTAGCTCAACGGCTTTATGAGGCAGGACATATCACCTATATGCGTACCGACTCGGTGAATTTGTCATCGCTGGCTATAAATACGACCAAAGACGAGATTGTAAAAACTTTGGGCGAGAGATATCTGCATATTCGAAATTACCATACGCATACCAAAGGAGCACAGGAAGCGCACGAGGCAATACGTCCCACGTACATCAGCCATCACGAAATCAATGCTTCCTCTCAGGAAAAACGATTATATGAATTGATTTGGAAACGTACGATCGCTTCTCAAATGAGCGATGCCGAGTTGGAAAAGACGACTGCGACCATCTCCGTTTCGGGAAGGAAAGAACACTTCGTCGCCGTGGGCGAGGTCTTGAAATTCGACGGTTTCCTGAAAGTGTATATGGAGTCTACCGATGACGAAAGCGATGCAGAAGGAAACGACAAGATGTTACCTGCATTGGCGAAAGGCGATGTGCTGGCATTGTCGTCGGTCACGGCAACGGAACGTTTCTCGCAAGCTCCCGCCCGCTATACCGAGGCCAGTCTGGTTCGTAAATTGGAAGAGCTGGGTATCGGTCGGCCTTCTACCTATGCACCAACCATTTCGACCATACAGCAACGCGAATATGTCGAGAAGGGCGATCGGAAAGGAACGGAGCGGAAATATCGTATGTTGACACTGCACGATGGGAAAATCGAATCGGGAGAGAAAACCGAGCTCACAGGAGCCGATAAAGGCAAACTGCTCCCCACCGATATAGGAGTTGTCGTCAACGATTTCTTGACGGAGTATTTCCCCGATATTCTCAATTATAACTTTACGGCGAATGTCGAGCAGCAATTCGACGATATTGCCGAGGGAAAAACCGTGTGGAACGACGAGATAGATCATTTTTACAAACTCTTTCACCCGGTGGTAGAGAGCGCTCTCGCTTTGCGGTTGGAGCATAAAGTGGGCGAACGGGTATTGGGTACAGACCCGAAAAGCGGCCGTCCCGTATCGGTGAAGATAGGCCGTTTCGGTCCGTTGGTACAAATCGGTACGCCCGAAGATACGGAGAAACCGTTGTTTGCCTCGTTGCTCAAAGGACAATCGATGAGCACGATTACATTGGAGGAAGCTTTGAAACTGTTCGATTTGCCCCGAACCTTAGGCGATTTCGAAGGTAAAACCGTTGTCGTGGGTATCGGCCGTTTCGGTCCGTATATTCGTCACGACGGCAAATATGTATCGTTGCCCAAAGAGTTCACCCCGCAGGGTGTTTCGTTAGAGGATGCGATAATATTGATTCAGCAAAAGCGTGAGCAGGAAAGTCAACGCCTTATCAAGAAGTTCGATGAAGATGATGAACTCGAACTGCTTAACGGTCGTTTCGGTCCGTATATCGCTTATAAAAAGAAGAATTATAAATTACCCAAAGGTTCCGAACCGGCATCGCTCACGTTCGCCGATTGTATGAAGATTGTCGAGGATGCCGACAAGGCTCCTGCCAAAAAGAAACCGGCCCGGAAAAAGACGACGAAATAAAAGAGATCCAATGGAATATTGCGGGGTATGCTCAAAAGTTAAATACTTTTGGGCATACTTTTTTTAGAAGCTGTTTTAAATTTATTGAGAAATAATATTATCATTGCAAGCAGGTATGTTCCGGCCATATTGAGCCCCTGTCTCGCATCTTGAATCCCTTGATTTTTGTCAATAGCCCGCTATTGACTGCATATCTCGGACTCCAATCTGCTTCAACATAGGTCTCAATCTGTCTCGGAATAAATTTAAAACAGCTTCTATGTATTCGATATTTTCCGATGATTCTTTTATGGCGTTTTGAAGGGTGAATAGAGGGAACCTTGATGTGCGTGGCTTGTTTGTTGTACTGTTGTAAGTGAAAATAGATCTCGGAATCGGGAGAAAATTTTGGAATAGTGATTAGGTGATTGGTGAAATTGCGGGATAGGTATTACTTTTGGAATCATAAAACAGTGGATTTGTGTTATGGCGAAAGAACTTTTCAATCGGTATGTATGGCTGATCGATACGTTGCAGCGTTACGGAAGGCTTACCCGCAGGGAGATAGACGGGTTGTGGCAACGGAGCGAATATTCGGACGGGAAGCCGATGGCTCGACGGACGTTTATGAATTATCGTCAGGCCATACAGGAGATGTTTGACGTGAATATCGAGTGTGATGCTTCTACGTATGAATATTACATCGAGGACCCGGATGCTTTGCAGGGAAACGGTGCACGTGTGTGGGCATTGAACACGCTTGCGGTGAGTAACATGCTGAACGAGAGTCAGGAGTTGCGGAATCGAATCGTTTTGGAGAATATACCTTCGGGGCAGAAATTTTTGAGAATCGTCTTCGAGGCGATGAAGGAGAACCGGGTGCTTATTTTGTCGTATCGTTCATTCCGACGTGTAACAAGTTCGCATACATTGGCGGCTCCCTATTTCGTGAAGTTATTTCGTCAGCGTTGGTATGTCATTGCTAAGGATTTTACGGATCGGAAAATCAAGACTTATGCTTTGGATCGGGTTGCTTCTCTCGAATTGAGCAGCCGTACATTCGTCTATCCCGACAGTTTTTCTCCCATCGATTATTTCCGGGATTGTTTCGGGATTACGCACGACGATATGCCGGCGCAGGAGGTGGTGCTGCGTGTCCCTGCTTTGCAAGCTAATTATTTGAGGACACTTCCTTTGCACGAAAGTCAAGAGGAACTTGACCGGAACGAACATAGTTCTACGTTTCATTACCGTTTGAAAATCACTCCCGATTTCGAACAGGAGGTGTATGCTTTGGGGTATTGGCAAGCTGAGGTTTTGTCTCCGCAGACTTTACGCGATGCGGTGGCTGAACGGTTGTCCCGAAGTTTGGCGTGTTACGGAACGGCGGGGTTATCTTGCCATGAACACAGGAAGTAGAAGGTATTTATTTTTTCCTTTCATCGCCGAAAAGAAAGAACCCGGAAATGCAGCCGCTTTTTGTAGCTTTATTGCCCGATAAAGGAGGGGAGAATCTTGTTCTTTTCTTTATATTTTAACCCCCTTACCTTACGTGCACTCCCCCTATCTCATCTACGATGAGCAGAGGGGGAGGATTAAAAGCGACACTTCGATCGGTTTTTTGTGCTTTCTTTTTGCTTTGTGAGTACTTTCTATTCCTTTACAGAAACATAGGGA
>ENA-ORSS01001738-ORSS01001738.1-human-gut-metagenome-genome-assembly--contig:-NODE-1738-length-21441-cov-4.348218_pt1 | contig 21441 bp, 19 predicted proteins | sample MGYA00241899_ERZ509162 | MGnify/ENA primary metagenome ERZ509162 (study PRJEB26280, sample SAMEA2338641) | human gut metagenome | biome: human gut; feature: human-associated habitat; material: faeces... | reverse complement strand
CCGCCTTGTCTTCGGGCGGCGCCCGTGGTGGGGCGGCGCGGCTGCGTGATGTTGGCGTTTGTGGGGCATGATGCTGATGGCGGAACAAACATTCAGCGCATGGTGGCCTGTTGCAGGTAATTTCAGAAACAGGCCATGGTCTGTATGATGCCCGGTTGCGGCCTGGCAAGTCTGTTTTTGCCGCATTCGGTGAAATGGCGGCGCAGACGGTGGCCCTGGCTTCCACCGTTTGTTCTGTTGTGCGGATATTTTGCAGCATCGGATAAATATTTAGGTTCCGATGCAACATTTGTTTCTTCCAATGCGTCTATATAATAGAAGTATTAACCAAAAACAGTGTATTATGAGATTGATGGCATTTTTATTTGCCTCTGTAGCGCTTTTATCGCTGGGGGCTTGCACTGAAAAATCAGCGCAGACGGTGCTGCATCAGATTGGCAGCGGCGGCAAGTCTATAAAGGCAAGCGGCAACTATGTGACAAAGAGTTACAGCGTTGGCAAGTTCAGTACCATCGAGGCTTCGGGTGTGGCCACGGTGGTTTACACCCAGACTTCAGGCCCGCAGAAAGTGGAGGTTTGCACGTCTGACAATCTGATGGAATATGTTTATGTGAAGGTTAACGACGGAAACCTATTGGTGGGCATCAAGTATGATGGCGCCATACAGTCGCTCGACAAGTTTGAGGTGCGCGTTTCGTCGCCTTCACTCAGTGGCGTCGATCTCAGGGGAGCGTCAAGGTTTGTGGCCGACGGCGCCATATCGGCCCGCAGGCTGGACTTGTCGCTCTCGGGCGCTTCAAGGTTTTCGGGGGCATCGGTCAGCTGTACCGACCTCGACGTCGATGCCAGCGGCTCCTCAAACCTGTCGCTTGGCAAGCTGAAGGCCAAGACGGCATCGTTTGACATGTCGGGGGCGAGCAAGGTAGACGTAGACCAGCAGGTTGAGAAATCAACCATCGGCCTGTCGGGCGCCAGCAAGGCCTTTGTTAAGGGCACGGCCGTCGACGCCGACTATTCCACCTCGGGCGCGGCGAATGTCAATGCCGAGAAGTGTGTGGCCCAGCGCGTTTCGGCCTCGGCCTCGGGCGCCAGCAAGGTTAATTGCCATGCGGTGGCCTCGCTGAAGGTCGACCGCAGCGGTGCAGCCTCTATCGGTTACAAGGGCAATCCGAAGATGGATGTGCCGTCGGCGAAATGGCTGCACAAGCTTTAAACCGCATCTTGTGGCTGCCGTAGCCCGGCCTCCGGCGGCGGGATGGGGCGCCACGCAAATGTGAATGCGGCCTGCCGGCGTACACCTTGCCGGCAGGCCGCAAACCTGTTCATGGGTGTTGTAGCGGCCGGGCGGCATCCGACGTAGGGGGCCGACGTGGCCCGCGGCGCCGCCTGCCTTGCGCCGGGGGGATTCGGGCGGCCCGGCTCTTGAGGCTTGGTGGGCCCGGCCAAATGTTAAAAAATAAGGCGAGAAACGCATTTTACTTCTGTTTTGTAAGATAATTAAAGTGTTGAAGGACAATTCAAAAACATTCGCCGCCATACTCTTTTCCCTCCTCGTGTGGCCATAATCTATATTAGAACAATTTTCAACATGCGCTTATTTTAGCATTGAAAAGGCCGCCGTCTCAAGTATTTTGTGTATTTTTGCACGCGAAAAAGCCTGCTGCGCATAGGGCGCCATGGCGCCACAAGCTGTGATGCGTGCCTGTGTGATGTGGCCCGGGTGGATTCACGGACAAGGCTTTAAACAAAGATGAAATGGCAATCGCATTTTGCCCGCAACTTCTTAATGATTCTATTGTAACTTCATGGCTTTCAGTAAGATACTCCGCCGTGAGGTACTAAAAGGCTTGCTCTTTGGGCAAGAATGACACATACGTAACCCCTTTCTTATGTGCAGCGTTGACGACAGTGTGACGGCTTTGCCAAACGAAGAGTCCGGCGAGCGGAGGCAGTGGTTTGTGCTATGCGACATGAAGCCGGTGCACGCCAAGTTGCCGGCCTACAAGTTGCTTGCCATGCGTGGGATTGTGTGTTTCACGCCCATGCACGAACGCGTATTCACGCAGGGAGGAAAACGGCGGCGGGAGTTGGTGCCCGTGGTGCAAGACTTGCTCTTCGCGCGTTCCACGCTGTCGGTGCTCACGCCCATCATCGAGGCCACGCCAACATTGCGTTACCGCTTTGTGCGCAATTACCACAACCGCCACATGACCGTGCCCGACGAAGAGATGGAGCGCTTTATGCGTGCGGTAAATACGGCCGACAGTCCACGCTATTACCGCCCCGACGAGATAACGCCGGCAATGCTCGGACGCACAGTCCGCATCGTCGGAGGCCCCCTCGATGGCTACGAAGGCCGGCTCCTCAAGCTGCGCGGCACACGCACCCGCCGCCTGCTCGTAGAGCTGCCCAACCTCCTCTCCGTCGGCGTCGACGTCAGCCCCGAGTATGTCGAGGTGGTTTGAACTTATCCGCGCAATTCAAAATAATTGTAAGATAAAATCTCTGCACGTATTTATTCGCAAGTCTTTCCACCATTCCTCCCAGCGCCAGATGTTACATGGCAGAGTGAAATTACGTTACTTTTCGTTTGGCTTAAGCGGATTTAAGAGTAAGATGCATAATTAATTTAGAGGTTATATTTGTTTGCCTATCTTTTCCACCCAATTAAATATTCAAAGTACAAATATAGCAATTAATTCAGAACTTATTTTCACGTCATGTTTCAGATAGGAGAAGTAGGGAGATTGTGATACATGTTGCGCGATTATGGAATTTCACTGACCTAAATTTAATTTCATTTTTAAATTACCAGCATTTGTTACTTTCATGAGCGATACAGCAGCTAACAATAAACGTATAGCTAAGAACACGCTGATGCTTTACGTCCGTATGTTGTTTATGATGATTATCGGGCTTTACACGAGCCGTGTAATCTTGGACAAACTCGGTGAAGTGGATTTTGGTATTTATAATGTTGTCGGTGGTTTCGTGACAATGTTTACGGTTATCAGTGGTGCAATGACCACTGCTACTCAACGGTTTTTGTCTTTTGAAATCGGTAAAGGTGAAGACGGGGATGTAAAAGGAATCTTCAGTACTATGTTGATAATCCATCTCATGCTGGGGTGTATCATTTTAGTATTAGGTGAGACATTGGGTGTATGGTTTATAAACGAACATATGAATTTTCCGGAAGGTCGCTATGTGGCTGCTAATTGGGTCTTCCACTTTTCCTTGTTAGTGTTCATATTGAATGTTATAAATGTACCCTACACTGGGGCCATTATTGCTTATGAAAAAATGTCCGCATTTGCATACTTTAGTGTAGTAGATGCGGTTTTAAAACTTGCTATCTGCTATGTTATAACCATAACCCCCTTTGATCGTCTTGTGGTATATGCCGCACTTATGGCATTCATCCAAATGGCTATGATTGCTGCATATTACATCTATTGTAGACGTAAATTTTCGGAATGCCGTTTCGCTTTATTCTTTAATCGTGCATATGGGAAGGAAGTGACATCTTTTGTGGGGTGGAATCTCATCGGTTCTCTAGCTGGTGTTGCTAAGGAACAAGGAATAAATGTTGTTCTGAACATGTTTTTTGGTCCGGCTGTTAACGCTGCAAGAGGAATTGCATATCAAGTGCTTAGTAAGATTAATGGGTTTGTGAGCAATTTCCAGATGGCAATGAACCCGCAGATTATTAAAGACTATGCTGCCGGTGAACGGGATGAAATGTACAAGTTGGTGTTCTATGGAGCAAAGTTGTCATACTTGTTATTGCTAACACTATCGTTGCCTATAATTATTGAGGCCCAACTAGTATTAAACGTTTGGCTAAAAGTAGTCCCAGATTACACGGTTATATTCCTTCGTTTAGTAATATTTATTGCATTATTGAACACACTTTCAAACCCTTTGATAATTTCAATGCACGCCTCTGGAAAAGTCAGAGACTATCAAATAGTTGTTGGGTCTATTTCTCTACTTACGTTACCAATTGTATATGCCGCATTTAAGATGGGCACCGAGCCCTTTTATGCGATGTATATAGCATTTGTTGTCGAGTTTGTTTGCCATCTCGCTCGCCTTTACATGCTTAAGCGAAGTATAGACTTTCCAATGTTCAAGTACCTCAAGAACGTTACTTGCATTGTGATTGTTATAACTATTTTATCATTTTGCTTGCCTAGCCTAGCATACGGTCTTGTTAACAATACCATTGCAAGATTCTTTTCGGTTTGTATTCTTTCTGTTTTATCTACAATTTCATTTGGATACTTTATAGGTTTCTCCAAAATCGAACGTAACAAGATCAAAGAAAAGGTAGTGACATTGGTAAGAAAGAAATTCAATAAACATAGACAATGAATATTTCTAACATACACAATTGCTATGGCTGCGGTTTATGCGCCACTGTTTGTGCAAAGTATATAATAGGAATCAAGCTTAATGATGATGGTTTCTATGAACCGAGAATTACGGATGCATCCAAATGCACAGACTGTGGATTGTGCGTGGATGTATGCTCATATTCGCACGATGAGTTATCACTAAAGGGCACGAGTGTCAAGAGTTATGCGGCTTGGAGCAACGATACTGCAGTGAGACGCAAATGCAGCAGTGGCGGTGTTGGGTTTGAACTAGGCCGAACACTTATAGAACAAGGATATAAGGTTTGTGGCGTAAGGTACAACCCCGATAATAACCGCGCAGAACACTACATAGCTTCTACCATAAAGGAACTGATTCCTTCTATCGGTAGTAAATACATTCAAAGTTATACGGTTGATGGATTTAAGGCAATCAACCGTAAAGAGAAATTCCTTGTTACTGGCACTCCTTGCCAAATAGATTCTTTCCGCCGTTACATACAGAAATTTCGTTGCGAGGATAATTTTATATTGCTGGACTTTTTCTGTCATGGAGTTCCGTCAATGTTGCTTTGGCAGAAGTATACTTCGTGGGCAGAAAATCAGGTAGGCAAACTTACCTACGTGTCATGGCGCAATAAGTTTACAGGTTGGCACGACTCTTGGGCAATGTCAATTGACGGAGAGAATTCTGGCGAGAAAGTAAACTGGCACGACTCTTACAACTTGTTAATAAAGGAAAGAAAAGGTTTTCTAAACTCCAGACTGTCGCAAGGTGACATGTTCTATCGTCTTTTCTTAAGTGACAGCTGCCTTGGGAAGGCTTGTTATGAGAAGTGTAAGTTCAAGTACAATCATTCTTCAGCTGACATCCGCATTGGTGACCTTTGGGGTAAAACTTATCAAGACAATGAGGACGGGGTGAGTGCTGCTATTGCCTTCACGGAGAAGGGGGATGGAATCTTGAAGCAGTGTAACTGCACGCTTATTGAGCATCCTTTTGATTTGGTGGCGGAAGGACAGATGAAAAATATGCCTGTTCGAGGGTTGTATTATAATTTTGTAATGACATGTTTAAAAGCTACTGCTATTACGGTAAAAGCCCCCTCACTTCTTCTATTATTTAATCTTAAATTAAGAAGAATATATAAAAGGATATTGTCCATGTTGAAGATTAGATAATTCATTTTGGCGATTCAGACATAATGTTAGGTTTTGTATTATTAGGGCTATGCTTGCTCTTTCTAATGTTTTCTTATGAAAAAACGACATGTTTTTTTGTCGCTTTTTACCCATTATTATGCATGGTAGGTATTACAAATTCAATCAACTTGTTCCATATTGTAAGTATATTTTGCATATTTGTATATTGGGCTAAATATTTCAAAAAAAAAGACAATAAAAATGCTAAGTACCCATTTAACTTAACCATAGTCTTTGTATGTTTGGCATACTTTGCAACTAATATTATTAATGAAGCTCATTGGCCAACTACAATAGCGATAGTATCATCTGAGTATATTCTAACTATTGTGTTTTGGAATCTAATGAAGAATCCTGTAAATCGTGATTATTTCTTTAAATGCTTTATCGTATTTATTTCCATTGTTTGTTGTTATTGTATAGTTGAATATATACTTCAGTTTAACCCTTTATACATATGGTATGTAAACTCATCTATATTTACTGGATATGATGCCAATAGACTTGAAGATATTCGTTTTGGAAGTATGCGTTGCCATTCGATTATGAGAGATGTCGGAGCCCTAGGCACAGTTTGTTGCACCTCAATATGTATTCTATACCAGCATTATTTAAACTACAAACAGAAAACAAGTGTCATGCTATGCTTGTATTTTGTAATAGCTTCTCTCTGTATTATATGTACTTTTCTTACAGGTACGAGGACGGTTATACTTTCCCTAATACTGGTGCTTATAATAATATTTTGTTCATTAAAGATTAAATTCAAAATAAGAGCTACTATTATTGCTCTAGTTGTTATAGTTGCATTTTCGGAATATTTAGGACTCATTTTAGATGCATTTATTGATACTCAATCTGTTGTTGGAAGCAGCGCACAAATGAGGGATCGCCAAATGTCCTTAGTCTTTGATTTGTTTCAACGTTCACCACTATGTGGAATTGGTTTATCTGGGACAGAATTTGTGATTAATCGTTATGCTGATGCTTATGGGCTGGAGTCTTCTTGGTTCCAATTATTAGTCAATCTAGGACTATTAGGTGTTATTTCATTTGCTGTATCAATATACCAAGGTCTATCATTATCTATCAAATTGAGGAATATAGCAGCTATTGCCATGGCCGTTATGTTTCTTGTTGTGAAGACAATGTCCTCAATTCCAGGTATAGGACTTGGATATTTTCTTTTCATAATAATTTACCTAATAGCTAATCAAAATCAATCCAGAACAAATGAAAATCGGAATTATTACAATGCATAGTGTAGTTCACCATGGTTCGGTGTTACAGGCTTATGCAACTCAAACTTTACTTGAATCACTTGGGCACGAGGTTTATATAATTGATTATGCATACCCCAATAATTGGCAAATTTCCCATGGTATGCAAGTATACAAGCCTTCAATTGTGACAAAAATAGGTAGACAATTAGGACTTAAACCTCACCATCGAAAATGGAAGAAAATTCGAAGTTTCATGCGGAAATATTACAAATTGACCCGAAGATATTCTGATTTAAATGCATTAGAAAGAAACACTCCTGTTTTTGATGTGTATTTGTCTGGCAGCGATCAAATTTGGAATCCTCACTTTACATGTTCAGACCCTGCCTATTATTTTTCCTTTTTACCGGACGGGTCAAATATAATGTCATTTTCTTCTAGTTTTGCCTGTGAGTCACTGGACAATTCAATAGCTGAACGGATTAAGAAATATTTGTCACGCTATAAATTTATATCAGTCCGTGAAAACAATGGCGCAAATATAATTGCTGATTTGTTAGGTACAAAACCAGCTGTAACATTGGATCCAACATTAATGGTTAGCAAAACCAACTGGATAAAATTTTTGCAACCAAGTTGTATTTCAGGTGAGTATATTTTCTTATATGTGCTTGATTATGCTTTTGACCCCAAACCATATATATATGATGTTACTAAATATTTCAGTGAAAAATACAACAAGCAGGTAATCAGCATGAAAGAAATACCTGTCGAATATGGGATTAAGAATAAAGTCAAGGCCGATGTTGGCATCGAGGATTTTTTATCACTGATTGATAATAGCTTTATGGTTATAACATCATCATTCCACGGTGTTGCCTTTTCTGTAAATTTCGGCAAGCCTGTTGTTGGTGTTGTAAAACAAACGGCTGATGATGATAGGGTGTCTTCTTTATTACGCAATTTAGGACTGGACAAAAACATTGCAAAAATTGGCGACGATTTTAATTCGATATCTCCATTTTATGATTTTGAAAAGGAACAAGACATGCTGAATTCCTTAAGGGATGAAACAAATATTTATTTAAACTCTGCTTTATCATATTTTGGGAATAAGCATTATGAGTAAGGTTTCAATTTTGGTCCCAATTTATAAAGTTGAGGATTATATAGAAAAATGTGTTGTATCATTAATGGAGCAAACATATGATAATATAGAATATGTATTCGTTGATGACTGTACTTCGGATAATAGCATCAAGATTCTGAACGAAGTAATAAACAGATATCCGACTAGAAGGAAAAATGTTCAAGTAATAAAACATAAAATTAATAGAGGCTTAGCAGCCGCCAGAAATACAGCGTTGGAATCATCAACAGGTGAGTATATTTTTCATGTTGACAGTGATGACTGGATTCATCCTAATTGTATTACCAAATTAGTAGAGAGGGCAGTGGAAACCAATGCTGACATTGTTGATGGCGGATATGTTGATGTGTATTTGGGAAACACAAAATCTGTGATTCCTGAAATATATAGCGAGAATAAGTATATAAAAGTATTGCTTGCTGGAATAGGTATTTCTTCTAATCGAATATGGGGGAGGTTAATCAAGAGAAGCTTATATTTTGATCATAATATTAAAGCAATTGATGGTGTCAATTACGGTGAAGACTATTCTGTTATAACGAGGTTGCTTTATTATGGGAAAAGATCGTATGTAAATGATTTACTGTATTATTATAATCATTTAAACGAAAATTCGTATATGCATAATTTATCGCAAGCGAATTTCAATTCACTTGTGAGATCGAAGTTGTTTGTAGCTAATTATTTCCTTTCGGAAATCAATCGACAAGAATACAATTTTGTAATTCATATAGGCTTAATATGTGCTCTAAAAAAAGGAAAGGATACTAATTTAGACTTCAGTGATTTGCAACAAGCATTAAATGACGAAAAGTTACACGTAATCTCAAAGGTATTATACATTAGCATTTTAAGGGGATATACCTCGATAAGTAAGTTATTAATTAGTTTAATTAGAAATATCATAAAATATGGCTAAAATAATTGCATATATTTTATTGTGTATTAAGTATCTTCCGTTGATAATTTTACATTTGATTCATAAAGACGTACTGTTGGAGAAAGATATTCTTCATTACTCGAAATATTTCAGTTGTCGATATAATAGCATCTTTACGGTTGCTTATCTTTTAGAGAAAGTCCAAGAATTTAGAGATGTATTTTTTTTGCGATATAAAAAATATTCCATTCTAAAAAATATATACAAAGGGGTCGGTAATTGCTATTTTTTTATGGATTCAGCTTCTGTGGGGGGGGGATAATGCTATGGCATGGTTATTCGACGGTTGTTAATGCGATATCACTAGGTACTAATTGTGAGATTTGGCAAAATGTAACAATTGGGAAAAAAGGCACAGAACCAATTGCAGATAAGCCTGTCATTGGCAATAACGTCAGAATATGTGCGCATTCTGTAGTCATAGGGCCCATTAAAGTAGGCAACAATGTTACTATTGGAGCAGGCTCAGTTGTAACTAAGGACATACCAGATAATTGTATTGTGGTAGGCAATCCAGCCAAAATAATAAAAAGAATATGAGCATATGAAAGACGGATGTCAAATTTCAGTAATTCTACCCGTCTATAATGGGGAGAGATACTTACATCAGGCAATTAATAGTATACTTAATCAGTCTTATTCTGATTTTGAACTTATTATCATAAATGATGGAAGCACGGACAAAACAGAAAGTATTATTACTTCCTACACAGATCCTAGAATCATATATATAAAGAACGAAGAAAATCTCAAGTTAATCAAAACATTAAACAAGGGAATAGGTTTAGCGAAAGGACAATATATTTCTAGAATGGATGCAGATGATATTGCTGCCGAAAATTTGTTTGAAAAGCAGTTAGCTACTTTCAATTCAGATCCGTCAATTGATATCGTTAATATTCAAACTTATGAATTAACCGAAGATGGTAATTTTTATAGACCATTTATTGTGAGGAAATATCTTGATAATAAATCGCTTAAATATATTGAATTATTCGAGAATCATATAACACATCCAGGTATAATGGTTAAATCAGAATTGATGAAGAAATATCTATACAAGGATGATGGCTCTGTGATTAACTTTGAAGATGTTGATTTATGGATAAGAATGCTATGGGATGGCGCTAAATGTGTGACTATAAATGATCGCTTGTTATATTATAGAATTAACAATTCAAGTGTAACAAGGATAATCGGAAAATCAAGGAACATTTTAAGAGTAAATTATGTCAATGCGCTCTTATTTCAAAAATTCGCAATAAGCGTTGATCCTAATGCACTATATTATTTGTATGGAGAGGTTAAGGATGGTTGCTGCAACCCATATGATATAGATAAAATAATTGAAGTCATATCTAAACAAATGAACGGCGAAGAGAAAAAACATTTTTATGAATGGTATCGTCTTAGAATGTGTGTTGTTTCTATGCAAATAATTCGTCATGAGAGGCTCAAATACAAACTAAAATCATTTTCGTACATGATATGTCGCTCATTTTCAACCGGATTTATTAAATATATAATTTTTAAATTGTCCAATAAATGGATTCCATATGAAAATAGTTGCTTTCGGTAATTTTGCTTTATATTTCATCCCTCGATTAGTTGCCTTTTCCTATAGACTTAAATCAGAGGGCGGTGAGTTATGGATATTGCAGGCGAATAAAGAGAATTTACTTTATGGAAAAATTCCGCAAGCAGATTTTGCAGCTCTTAATATTGCTTATATTTGGGATGCCCCAGATGAGCTGGACTATCAAGGAAAGGCATTCTATATGCTAGACAAACTTAATCCTGATGTTCTTATGACAGGTTTTATCGCTTTCCCTTATGGTGCGGCTGGATTGAAATGGGCTAAATCGAGGAGCAAAGGAATTGTGGAATATGACGATCAAAGGCACGATACTTTCCCGCGAAGCAAAATCTCTAGCTGGATAAAGAGCCGTATAATTCGAAATGTAGATGCTTTCTTTTGTCCAGCTCCTGCATGGGATGAAACATTGCTTAAATGGGGATTTAATCAGCATGATATTTTTTATGGTTTAGACACCTCTGACAATGACTTTTGGGGAGAGAAAGTGCCAAATGTCGATTTCAAGAATCTACCAAAAACTTATTTCATGACTGTTGGACGACAATGTTCAATGAAAAATTTGCCTCGTTTTCTCCGTGCATATAAGGAGTACCTTGAAAAAGGAGGCAATGTGCCTTTGGTTATGGTTGGTGAGGGATCAGATCACGATGAGCTGGAGAAAATTGCCAATGGCGATGAGAATATTATTTTTCTAAACTTTCAACCGCGCGAAAAAATACGCCAGCTCTTTGTTCAAATGAGAGCATTGATATTGCCAAGTACTAAGGTTGAAACTTGGGGTATGGTTGTGAATGAGTGTATGGCAAGTGGAAATATTGTGGCAATAAGCAGTGAATGTGGAAGCGCAACCACTCTGGTAATTGATAAAATTAACGGTTTTCATTTCTCACCGCATAGTGAAGAAGAAATGGTAGAAGCTTTATTTGCTATTCAGAACTTGTCTGAGGAAGATTATGGAAAAATGAGCCGCGCTTCGCTTGATATAATTAAAGATTGGGGACTTGAACGATTTGTAGATGGCGCAATTTCAGCTTGTAAGCACGCCTTACAGAACAAGAAACGAATTAGAAATCCGCTAGACAATATACTTGTCCATTTGTGGAAAGGTAGGTTTAATATCTCAGAAGCTACAAAATGATAATATTAGCAGATAATAAAACGTGCACTGGATGCTATTCGTGCATGAATGCCTGCCCTAAGGGCGCAATATCAATGATGGAAGACAGGGAGGGGTTTTCCCAGCCCGTAATTGATACACAAATGTGTGTGGAATGCGGTCTCTGTCAGAAGTCATGTCCAGTCTTAAATCCCCTGAATAAATCCAATGATGGATGCAAGGTGTATGCTTTTATTGACTACACGGATCGAAAGAAGAGTTCAAGTGGTGGCGCCTTTTCGTTTTTTGCACGAAGAGTATTGGATGAAGGCGGAATCGTTTTTGGAGCGACGATTAATGAACATTTGCAGGTTTATCATATTGGAATTGATAGTAAAGATGATTTGCCAAAGTTACGTGGCTCAAAATATGTTCAGAGTAAAATTGGAACAACTTATAGAGAAGCAAGGCAAGCTTTGCAGGCTGGCCGCAAAGTGCTATTTACTGGTACTCCATGTCAAATAGCTGGATTATATAAGTTTTTGGGTAAAAAGTGGGACGGACAACTGGTTACTCTGGATTTGGTGTGTCATGGCGTGCCAAATCAAAGGGTTTTTGATACGTATCTCAAAAAACTCACAAAAATCAAAAAATTCGACCCGGCTTACGCTGGTAATATTGTTTGTTTCAGATTTCGCAACCTGGATAGCTGGTCGATAGTCCCAGCTGTCCAGGTTGCGAAATCTGAAACTTGGCATATATTGTCCCAAGAGTCCAACGTGTATATGAACGCTTTCTTTGAGGGGTTGACCTATAGAGAAAGCTGCTTTCATTGTCAATACGCCAATACTGATAGAGTTGGCAATTTTACAATAGCTGACTTTTGGGGCGTTGGGACAATTGGAAAGAGATTTAGGCCCAATGTATCGGCTGGTGTTTCGCTGATTATTGATAATTGTGGGCAGATGTGTAATTATATTTCGTCTGAATACCCAATATACATAGAGGAGCGTACTTTAGATGAGGCGAAATTAAAGAATGAGAACTTAAGCCATCCAATAGCTAGAAAGCCAAAGCGGGATACTGCTATTTTGGACTTGCTATCTTCTGAAATGTCCTTACATGATTACGCTAAGACTTATCACATGCTCGATTCTCTGCCTAAGCACATCGTGAAGACCGTGTTCAAAAATCTAGTCTATGGTTTAGGTCTATACAATGCGTACAAAACAATAATTTATAAACTAGGGCGAACATCATGAAAATAGGTATAGTGACATTTGTAAAGTGTGACAACTACGGAGCAGAACTGCAAGCCTATGCCTTGCAGAAGAAACTCAATGTATTAGGCTATGAGGCAGAAGTAGTTGACTTGGAAAAAGAGCAAGGCGTAATCGAAAGCTCGCTTAGCTCATATACGAATGCCATAAAAAACAGGTATAAACAGTATGGTATCATAAAGGGCACAGCCAAAGTATTAGAGTTAATTAAAGACAAATATAATGCGCGAAGGGCATATGCTGCTAATGCAGACAAGGTTGCCCGGCGCCATAAAATTTTTGAGGATTTTTTTTACACCTACATCAAACACTCTAGCAAATATTATACGCTAGAGGAAATGCGTCATGCTCAAAGTTTACCATATGATGTGATGATTGCAGGAAGTGACCAGATTTGGAATTTCATGCAAACACGATACCTAGATGTTTTCTTTCTCATGATGGCCAACCGGTGGCACGCGAGGAAAATATCTTATGCAGCTAGTTTCAGTGTCAGCAAACTTCCCGATTCGAAAAAGTCGCTCTATAAGAAGTACCTGGAAAACATGGACGCCATATCTGTCAGAGAGACAACAGGAATTGACATTGTAAATAATTGTTCTTACTGTAAGGCAACCGTGGTATTGGATCCAACATTGCTGATCAAACGTGAAGAATGGGTTGAGTATATAGGGAAGGAAGACTATTTGCCAAAAGACAGGAAATATGTTGTGATATATACGCTCTCGGGATCGCACTACATATACACATTGGCAAAGAAAATAGCACGTAAGCTCGGTGCTGAAGTGATTAACATTAAACTTGGGTTTTCAAAAGTTGAAGGAGACGATGGGATAACTCATATCGGTGACGCAGGACCGAGAGAATTTATTTCCATATTCAATCAAGCAGTGTATGTGATAACGGATAGTTTTCACGGAACGGCTTTTTCCATTAATTTCAACATTCCTTTTACCACATTGCTAAATCCTGTAAGCAATATTAATAGCCGAGCCTTGTCCATTTTAAAGCTCACAGGCACTGAATCCAGACTCATTTACGATGATGGGAGTAATAAAGCCCCCGACACTTTAAATGTGGACTTTGCGCCAATCAATAAAGTGATAGACCGAGAAAGGAAATCAAGTTTGGAATTCCTTATATCAAGCCTAACGGAAAGGAATTAATACGAAATTATATGAACATCCTTTTCTTAATGAAGGTTTTCGAGATTGGTGGACAGGAGGTAGTGACTGCCACTTTGGCCAAATCTTTTGTTGACCATGGGCATAATGTCTCGATTGCAGTTTTCAATAAGCCCAACCCACAAATGGTAGCGCGTTTGGATACGAGAGTAAAAGTGTACACGATCGGAGAGTTTCGGTATACCGAAAGCAACGTGTGGAAGTTAAGGAAAATACTTATTCAAGAAAAGGCTGACATCGTCATTAATCAATGGGGCTTGCCATACGTACCAGCCAAAGTATTGCACAAGGCAAGGAGAGGGCTAGGCATAAAGACGATTGCCGTTTACCACAATTCTCCGGATTCCAATGCGCGGTTAAAAGGTGTTGAGCTAGCTCTGGAACACACTGATAATCCATTGAAGAGGCTATTATTATTTTGTAAGATGTTTGCTTTCAAGCAGATTACAAGCCGTAGCATGAGATATGTCTACTATCACAGCGACCTTTACATGGTGCTGTCTCCTAGTTTCATAGACAAGTTCAAGAATTTCACTGGAATAAAAAATCCAAATCATCTTGTTGTTCAGACAAATCCTGTTACGATAGACGCCTCAGACTATAAATTCTCCCCGAAAGAAAAACAAAAGGAGGTTTTGTATGTTGGGAGATTGGAGCACAATCAAAAGAGAGTTAACCGTGTGATTGAAACATGGGGATTTATTGAAGAACACAACCCAAACTGGAAATTGACAATCGTTGGTGATGGACCAGAGCGTTCAAACTTAGAGCAAATTTCGAACAATATAGGATTGAAAAGGGTGTCGTTTGTTGGGTTTCAAAATCCAAATGAATACTACAAGAGGGCAGCGGTGTTAATGCTTACTTCGGAATATGAAGGATTTCCGTTGGTGATAGCCGAATGTATGAGTTTCGGTGTTGTACCTATTGTATATGGCAGCTATTCCGCTGTTTATGACATTATTGAGAATGGGAAGAATGGAGCAATAGTAGAACCGAAAAATGGTAAGTTCAATGTGCAGACCTGTGTTAATGTGCTTCTTGGATTAATGAACAACAATGATGGGTTAAGAAAAATGTCGGCTAAGGCTATGCAGGCAAGTAAGCTGTATTCCATTGAGCATATTTACGAACAATGGTCAAATACGCTTAATTCAATTATCAAGAATTGATTGTCATTAAATGATGCCATAATGTGCCACCTAAACTTTGTAATATATCAAGCATGGGTAAAAGTTAGATATTGTAAACTTTCTCCGTGGATGTTCCATCTTTACTATCGTTCTTATGCATTTGGTGCAGAATTACCCATTGCTTAGTTGGGCAATGGAATTAACGGCTTTTGAGGGGCTGGCGTGCATGTGTTTATACAATGTTGCGGTTTTGGCTCATCCTTTCTTATCTGAACAAGCCACTGGACTATAAGGATTTCCTGCGAAAGAGGTTTGGACGCATCTATTGGCCGATGGCAATCGTATGCCTTTCCACTGCGGGCATGGATGGCTTTCAATGGGAGGATTGCTTGTGGACGCTGTTGGGCAACTTGCTACTCTTTAAAATGTTTGTGTCAGAACTGGAAACTTCTATGGGAGGACAGATGTGGTTTGTCTCTACCATCATCCAGTTTTACATAGCTTGGCCATTAATCTTGAAATTAACAAATGTTAAGTGGAAATGGTAGACACCTATCACGATCAGTATGTTATAGTCAACAATAGTAGGACTTACAGGGCACGCCGAAGAAAGGGTATGGAACAGCTTCTTCCTGCAATATCTTTGGGAGTTTTGCCTCGGAATGAAGTTTGCTGAGTGGTATGTGGCCCATCCAGAAAAACTACTTATCCCGAATGGACAGACCTCATCCCTGATTGTGCCATCTGGATGCTTCAGACAGGCTTGATGGGTTGGCTGGGCTTCCTTTGGAAACTATATAACGACATTCCTTCCTTAGTTGGCTATACTTCCTTGGCACTTCTTGTATAAGATAGGAATTAAGGGAGTTAACCACTTCTTCATCATCACGAATAGATTTTCCTATGAATGGTACTTGGTACATATCCTTGTTTTTCAGATTGTCATGTTTGTACTCGGTCGTAGAATTCCCTCAATTATTGTGGGTAGCAGATGCCTCATCCCCTCCTATGTGGTAGCCATGGGATATGCTAGGCTATGGAATAGAAAGAAAAAAGTGCAATAGAATATGGACACAGTTAGATTTCTAAACGTTGATATCTTTTCGCTCACTCAAGACGAGTTGTTGCAAAACCTTGACACGGGCGTTCTGATTACTCCAAACGTAGACCAATTGGTTAAACTTCAACGTGACAAGACGTTTTATGATATCTGCAAGAAAGCTGAATGGGTGGTGTGCGATAGCAAGATACTCTATCTTCTATCAAAGTTGTTGAAGAAGCCTTTACCCGAGGCCATCCCCGGCTCAAGTTTTTTCTCAGCTTATTATATGCACCACAAGGATGACGCGAACTGCAAGATATTCTTGCTGGGCGCAATGGATGGTGTGGCACAAAAAGCCATGGAGCGTATCAACGAAAAGGTGGGCCGGCAAATGGTGGTGGGCGCATACTCACCATCTTACGGCTTTGAAAAGAAAGACGATGAGAACGCTGCCATCTATAAGATGATAAACGATAGCGGTGCCAACGTGGTATTGGTAGGAGTAGGTTGCCCCAAGCAAGAGAAATGGATAGACAAGCATAAAACAAAAATGCCCCAAGTGAATCTGTGGATGGCACTAGGTGCCACCATCGACTTTGAAGCTGGTAATGTAAAACGTGCTCCTAAGATATTTCAAAAACTTGCGATGGAATGGTTCTATCGTTTTCTTATGGAGCCCAAACGTATGTTCAAACGATACTTTGTCGACGATATGATGTTTTTTTATTATTTCGCTAAGCAATTACTTGGAACATATAGAGATCCCTTTAGAAAATGATAATAATTATATATAATTGCGAGATTTAAATTGATAAATACTGTGTGTATGATATAGGTTAATGACTAGTATTGTATTACTTTGACAAATAATATTGTGCTTAATAACTCCACATTAAGAAACTTTTTGAATTTATATCGTCTTGGTTAGCTGTTTTCGAAAAGTTCAACTTAAGGCGGTGTTTGTTGTTTTAATCAACTGTGCGGAATCCAAACACCCAACACGAAATAACTAAAATAGTATATTAATAAGAGTTATGAGAAAGTTGCATTGATTACTGGTGTTACCGGTCAGGACGGTTCTTACCTGTCTGAATTTTTGATGTCAAAAGGTTATGATGTGCATGGAATTATCCGTCGCTCGTCGGTGGACTACAGGGAAAGGATTGCCCATTTGGAAGGCCAGCCCAACTTCCACCTCCATTTTGCCGACTTGGGTGACTCCATGTCGATTGTTAAGGTGGTGGACAAGGTGAAACCTACCGAAATCTATAACCTTGCCGCACAGAGCCATGTACAGGTGAGCTTTGACTCGCCTGAGTTCACAGCTGATGTGGACGCCACGGGCGTGCTTCGAGTGCTGGAGGCCGTGCGTGCCTGTCATCTTGAGGACACCTGCCGCATTTATCAGGCTTCCACATCAGAGCTTTATGGCAAGGTGGAGGAAGTTCCTCAGAACGAGAATACGCCGTTCCACCCTTATAGTCCTTATGCCGTGGCCAAGCTTTATGGTTACTGGATTGTGAAAGAGTATCGTGAGGCTTACAATATGTTCTGCTGCTCTGGCATTCTGTTCAACCATGAGAGTGAGCGTCGGGGCGAGACTTTCGTTACGCGAAAGATTACACTTGCTGCAGCACGCATTGCACAGGGGAAGCAGGAGAAGCTCTATCTTGGCAACCTTTCGTCGCTTCGCGACTGGGGCTATGCCAAGGATTATGTGGAGTGCATGTGGCTAATTCTGCAGCATGAGAATCCTGAAGATTTCGTGATTGCCACAGGAGTTCAGCACAGTGTACGTGAGTTCTGTCAACTGGCATTCCGTTATGCAGGCATTGAACTGGAGTTTGAGGGCGAGGGCGAAAACGAGAAGGGCATCTGTGTGTCCGGTCCCGAGAACCTTGTTGGCAAAACACTTGTTGAGGTATCGAAGGACTTCTATCGCCCGACTGACGTTGTGAACCTCTGGGGGGATCCCACCAAGGCGAAGGCAAAACTCGGTTGGAATCCACAGAAGACATCTTTCGAGGAACTTGTGCGCATCATGGTGGATTATGACATGCACAAGGTGGCTGCAGAGGATGCGAGCGAGAAGGTGCGCAAGATGAACCTTGCCGAATATCTTGAGAAGGGTATTGTAAAATAACAAATCTTTGTTCCGTCGGATTTGCAGTCCGGCGGAACTTAGCATTAATGCATTATGGAAAAGAACGCAAAGATATATGTTGCCGGCCACCGTGGAATGGTTGGCTCGGCCATTGTGCGTGAGCTGGAGCGTCAGGGATATACAAACATAATCACTCGCACGCACAAGGAACTTGACCTGACAAGGCAGGAGGCCGTGGAGGCTTTCTTCGCTGATGAGAAGCCAGAGTATGTGTTTCTCGCCGCTGCCAAGGTGGGCGGCATCGTTGCCAATGAGTCGGCGCTGGCGGATTTCATGTATGACAACATGATTCTTGAGATGAATGTGATTCATTCTGCTTGGAAGAACGGTTGCAAGAAATTGGAGTTCCTTGGCTCGTCGTGCATCTATCCGCGCATGGCGCCGCAGCCTATGAAGGAGAGTTGCCTGCTCACTGGTGAGCTGGAGAAGACCAACGAAGCTTATGCTTTGGCGAAGATTAGCGGACTTAAGTATTGCGAGTTTCTGAACCGTCAGTACGGTACCGATTACATCAGCGTGATGCCTACCAACCTCTATGGCCCGAACGACAACTACCACCCAGAGCACAGCCACGTGTTGCCTGCACTTATCCGCCGATTCCACGAGGCAAAGGAGGCTGGCGCAAAGAGCGTTACCTGCTGGGGCGACGGTTCGCCGTTGCGTGAGTTTCTGTATGTAGACGACCTTGCGAATCTCTGTGTGTTCCTGATGAACAACTACAGCGGAAACGAGACAGTCAATGCCGGTACTGGCAAGGAGCTCACTATCAAGGCTCTGACGGAACTGGTGGCAAAGGTTGTTGGCTACGATGGTGAAATCCGTTGGGACACTACGCGGCCAAACGGTACGCCACGCAAACTTCTCGACGTATCAAAAGCCACAGCCTTGGGCTGGACATATAAGACGGAGCTCGAAGACGGCATCCGCCTTGCATATCATGACTTCCTAACTAATCCTATGAGGGCAGAAAGGTAATATAAATATGCAACTTGTTCTTTTATCCGGCGGCTCAGGCAAACGCCTGTGGCCGCTTTCAAACGATTCTTATTCAAAGCAGTTTCTGCGTCTCCTGCCTGCACCAGACGGTGGCGAAGAGTCGATGGTTCAGCGGGTAGTGCGCCAGATAAAATCGTCTGCGCTTGGGGCAGACATAACGATAGCTACCGGCGAGTCTCAACGTGATGCCATTAGCTGCCAGCTTGGTGATACCGTGGGTGTTGTGACAGAACCCGAACGCCGCGACACTTTCCCTGCAATTGCTTTGGCATGCCTTTATCTTTCCAAGCAAAAAGGTTGTGCTGCCGACGAACCGGTGGTCGTTATGCCAAGTGACCCATATATTGATGATAGCTATTTCGATGCTATTGGCCGGATGGTTGAGGCTGTGAAGGGGGATGTTGCCAATCTGGTGCTCATGGGAATCCGTCCTGATTATCCTTCCACTAAGTTTGGTTATATTGTACCAGAGGCGGCTTCCGGCAGCAATGTAGCCGACGCGATGAGGGTGAAGCGTTTCACGGAGAAGCCTACAGCGGAGAAAGCCGTTGAACTTATATCTCTGGGAGCCTTGTGGAATGGGGGTGTATTTGCTTTCCGACTTGGTTACCTTCTTGAAATTATTTCCAAATATGTGGACTGTGGCCATAGCTTTGATGATTTGCGTTCGTGCTATTCTTGTTTTCCGAAGATTAGTTTCGATTATGAGGTGGCTGAAAAGGCAGACTCTGTTGCTGTTGTGCCATTTGCCGGGGTATGGAAGGATCTTGGCACATGGAATGCATTAAGCGAGGTTCTTGGCAGTAGCACTATCGGTAAATCTACACTCGACTCGGCTTCTGTAAATACTCATGTGGTAAACAGACTCGGTATACCGTGTCTTTGTATTGGGGCCAAGAACTTGGTTGTTGCAGCCAGTCCTGACGGAATTCTCGTTGCAGACAAGGACTGCTGTGAGTCAATAAAGCCTTATGTTGAGCGCCTGTGTGCACGCCCGATGTTTGAGGAGCGCCGCTGGGGAACATATAAGGTGCTTGAACACCATAATGGTGGAGAATCAAACTCCGATACGCTTGTTAAGCACATTTTCCTCAATGCGGGTAAAAACATTAGCTATCAAGCCCATAACCATCGCTCAGAGGTTTGGACATTTATTGAAGGCGAGGGCGAACTGATGCTTGATGGTGAGGTAACAACGGTTCGTAGGGGTGATGTTGTCAATATTGCAGTCGGGCAAAAGCACGCCGTACGGGCGGTGACAGATCTTCGTTTTGTTGAAGTGCAACTAGGCTCTCCTCTTATTGAAGAGGATATTGTGAGATATGAGATGTCTTGGCCAGTTAATCATGGTTGATACTCTCAATCTGTGAGATAAACTCCGAATCAATCATACAGTCCAGAACACGTCAATTATATCGTTGTCCATACAGGTTGTTTGCTGTGCCGATGGCTTTGTTGGGCTACGTCGCGACATTTGTGTAAGCGTGTTTCCGCTGTGAATGGGCCTTGTATTAATGTGTTAATAACCATGCGGCTGTAATGAGCAGTATTGGGCTTATTGTGACAATTCTACGTGGCAAAGGCAAAATGAAGAGGTTGTTCATGGTGTGTGAGACTATGCAGTATATTGGCATTGTCGTTTTGTCGTGTTTTTCTGCTTTGTTACTATTGGGTAGTGGAAAGAGAATGAGCTAGTCTGCAATGATAAATTCGTTTAATGCTTTTGTAGACTCTATTTGAAATAATGTTATCTGTATTCACTGTAATAGCTGAGGTTATTTAGGGTAATACTGCAACAGTATGAGGTAATGGGTTTCCGATGTATTCAGTAAATGAATATAACGTTAATCCTCACAGCCTGGTGGCTTATTATTAAGCCACCAGGCTGTTTTTCTATACTATTGTTTGAGACATCCGAAAAGCACAGGATAATTTTTGTTGATGTTATATCCGGCTCGCCCATATCCAAATAATCCCCAGAAAAAATACTATATTGTAAAATAACGTGAATTCGACGAATTCAAAACAAAGCAAGCTGTGTGTCAAATGTACGT